>Ga0209199_1002593_pt1 | contig 18962 bp, 14 predicted proteins | sample COGITO_mtgs_1105_7_FD_184805 | JGI IMG/M metagenome (GOLD analysis project Ga0209199, IMG submission 184805) | Pelagic marine microbial communities from North Sea - COGITO_mtgs_110523 (SPAdes) (version 2) | ecosystem: Environmental > Aquatic > Marine > Epipelagic ...
ATCCACTCATTGCAACGCCGCCAGTTAAACTACGTTTACAAATATTTTTTGTATCGCCTAATTTATATTTTTTATCAATATATTTCATATCACTTGTGATTCTTTTACATTCTTCTGGTCTTTTGTTTTTACGATAAATACGTAATATATTAAATCTACCTTTTTTAGAAATTGCTGCCTTTCTTATTGTTTTACCTGTTTTTTTTGCTTCCATATTTATACCCTCATTTATTGCTAATATACGTTTATTTTGCGGATCACTTAATTTATATTTATGTTTGACATTTTTATCATTTATTGGTTTTAATTTAGGTAATAGTACACGTTTTTTTGTGCGTTTGCTACTGCGTTTGCTACTGCGTTTGCTACTGCGTTTGCTACTGCGTTTGCTACTGCGTTTGCTACTGCGTTTGCTACTGCGTTTGCTACGATTGCCACCTTTTTTACTACTATTGCCACCTTTTTTACTACTATTGCCACCTTTTTTACTACGATTGCCACAATATTTATATGGTGCACAACTACTTTTCATAGTAAATCCTTTGGAATTTTTACATTTAGATTTACTGAATTTTCTAGGTAAACTAAATGATTTACCATCTTTGCGTTTACAATTACTATCACTATCAGTTGAACCACAACAACTTTTCATATAATATATATTAATATAATAATTATTATATTAATATATTTTTAATTACTTTTTACTATTACGTTTGCTACGTTTGCTACGTTTGCTACGTTTGCTACGTTTGCTACTACGTTTGCTACGTTTGCTACTACGTTTGCTACTATGTTTGCCGCCTTTTTTTATATATTTACCATATGTTGTTTGATTTCTTTCTCTTGTTGGTAACGGATTATATGGTTCTTCTAATAATGATAAATATATTTCATAAAGAATATCTTCATCTAATTCTTCTATTGGATGTTCATTGTCTAATCCTTTTGATATTGCTAACATTTGATAAGCAACATTAGTTTTGTGTAAATTATTGATTGTTTCATATAATATTTTTTGATGATCTCTTTCAAAATATGCATCTTTTAAGACATTAAATCCATCATTGTTTTTAATATATGGATCTGCTCCCAGTTCTAATAAAGTCACTAAAGCATCTGGAGAATTATTTAACCTGGCTCTAAATAACACACCATCACCGCCTCCATCAACAGAATCTATATCTGCTCCATACATTATTAATATTTTAATAGTTTCACTCAATTCTGGTGAATCAAGTATATTAATAGCATCATGTAATGCATTTACTCCATATGCATCCGTTTTATTAGGATTTGCTCCAGATTCTAATAGTAATTTTAATTTATTTATATAATCATTTTGCATGCTATTTCTTATACAATTAGATAATGGTGTATGAGCATTTCCTCTTCTACTTGCTGCTATTTCACTAAAATGATTTGGATTTGCTTTATTTTTTAATAATAATTCTAAAATATTAATTGATACTTTACCAAACTTAGCAGCATATGAAAGAGCAGTATCCCCTTCAGATTGTTCATTTTCTAAATTTACTTTATGTTTCAATAATAATCTTACTATAGATATATTATTAAAATAAACAGCAGTCATCAATAAACTAAATTGATCCATAAGAATTCTATTTGGATTACCATCATCACTTATATATTTTACAATAAAATCTACGTTTCCATTCATAATATTATCGTGTAAATCTTTATCAGTATATTCATCATCAACATTAAATGGTTCTGGTTCAGACATCATTACTGTATCTGTTCTCACTAAATCATTAATTGATGTAGATTGCTCTTCTCTTTGTTGACGTGCCCATATATTACCAATAATTGTATCTAAATAATCCATATAATATATATATTATAATAATATATGACAAAAATTATGAAAGGTGGTAAAAGTGTTGTAAATGTATTTAATAGTCAAACATATTCTATAAAACCAAAAAAATCAATGAATCTTTTTTTTAAAGAGCCATTTAAAAAATATGATGCTACATTTAAAGATCCATATAAAAGTGGAAAAAAAAAATGTAAATTTCATGTAGAAGATGAAAATATGATAATTGAATTTGATAATAGCGATGAAAATATTATAGGAGATATAGCAGATGATACATTCATTTTACCTACTGGTATATATATAAATTATAATCAAATAGAGTTTGATGAATATGATTATAATTTAAGTCAGCCAATAGAATGTATTAGAATGAAAGAAAATAAAAATTCAGTAAAAGATATATTTTATGCGACTAGTTTAACTGGTAGTGTAGGAGTATTAGGTGCTGTAATGGGAACAATGGTTACAGGAACACCTGTATTAGCCGGATCAATGGGTGCATTAGGTATTGGTAGTTTATTAAGTGGAATGATATATTATGGACATTATGGAATAGTTATTAAAAGTGTTAATAAAGATACAGGTAATAATTATATGACATTTATACAAGTTGGTTCAGTAGGAACTCAAAAAGGAGCATATGATGAATTAGCAATAGAATGGAGAATATATTATAATTTCAATGGTAATATAACTGATACACTAATAAAAAACTATTTAGAAAAATTTGTTATACTAGATAAATATGATGTTATAAAAGAGGGGACAATGGGTAATTATAAAGAGATTATTGATCAGATATCAAATGAATCTGTTTATAATCCAACACCTGGACCAAAACAATTATCATCTATGAAAGATACAAGAAATTTTGATCCGTCCGCAAGATATCATAATTGTGTGACAATTACAAATTATATACTTGATTTAATCACTAAAAATACAGAAAATACTATGAAAGGAAAAAAACGTAAAACCATTAGCAAATCTAGTAAAAGTAAATCTAATAAAAGTAAATCTAATAAAAGTAAATCTAATAAAAGTAAATCTAATAAAAGTAAATCTAATAAAAGTAAAAGCAAAAGTATTACTAGACAAACAAAAAAGAAACGTTAATATAATTTTGTTTGTTTTACTCTGTTTTCCAATAGTAATTTGAAACCAAATAATAGACTATTTGCGATTACAAAAAAAACATAATAGTGCAAAGGTATTTACGAAAATGTGTACATTCCATCAGAATCAAATTAATACATCAGATGAGATTATTGGTCTCATTACACTTGCTCAACGCCATTGCATGATTCTGTTGGCTCAAATGCAAAGTGGAAAGACAGGAACCTATCTCAGAACGGCTTTTCGAACAATTGAGCTAAAAAACCACGAACAAGTCATTATCATCTCAGGATCCCGTGATACTAGTCTTCGAACACAGGCCAACAAGGATCTCGAAGAGGCAATCGAATCATACTGCAATACCGACGAAATTGAAGATGATCTGAAAAAAGTAGAGGCATTGCCAGAAAAATATAGAAACGCTTTCAACCTTGAAATACAAAATATGAAAACAACAATTGAAGAAAAAAAAAAGCTCAAAGAAAAATTAGAGGAAAATATCAAAGTCGCATTCGGTCAAGACTTAAAGGACATTGAATCAGTCAAAGACAATACATTGATCATTCACGATGAATCTCATGCGGCTCAATCAAAAGACAACAAGCCGTATGAGGATTTCTACAAAAAGCACAACATCGAGCGCAGTTTGTATGGAGATACGTCGCAAATCTCTGGTCGCAATATTCATATACTTGATGTCAGTGCTACACCAATGTCTGCATTGATATCAAATGAAAAAATTAAAATGAATGAATGGGATAAGGAGGAGACCAAACACTTGCTAGAAAATGAATTATCACTGAATGAAAAAGAGATAATTTTTGCAAATGCTGGAGATGGATACAGAGGTGTAAATTATTTCCTTGAAAATGACAAAATTTTCTTTGAGGCAGAATCTATTAGGGTTGGATCATCAGAGCACATTGAAAAAGTCTTAACTGAGAAGAAAGATACCATCTACAAGAATAAATATTGCATTGTTAGGACCTACACAGCAAATGAACTCATGATGAAATCAATCGCAGATAAATGTGGATACTATTATGTATCAATTCTTGGGAAAGATTCTATTCATGCATTTGACATTCTCAAGACTGCCCCAACTCGCAATACCATTATTCATATATCTGGAAGATGTCGGATGGGTCAAGTGCTTTGCAAGACTTACATTGGAATGGTCTATGAACAAGCAAATGATCCGAATACCGATACAATTCTTCAGGGTCTTTTGGGTCGTATGTGTGGATATGTCGGAGACATAGTCACTGATTCGGAAGCACCTGATATCTTTCTATCTGAGAAGACAAAATCAAATATTCTTAAGTATGCAAAATCTTGGAAAGATAAGGATCTGGAACAATTCATTGACATCAAAAAGGTCAACAATGTTAATGTCTCAGATAAGCATACGAATGGAAATTTGGTTATGGACAGGAGCAATGAACCATGGATTAAGATGGTTCCGATTGAATTTAGTGGTCGTGATTGTCAAGAATCATGGAAATCTATTAATATGAATAGTATTGAAAGAATGCTCCAAAATAAACCAGAATTAATTGCGAATAATCCTGACAAAGATGCAATTATGGAAATTATCAAGTATGAAGATAGGGGATATAAACGCGATATTAATAGCGAATCTTACATGAATCGTGGAATTGGAGGTATCAAAAATACTTTAGAAAAAGCAATTGAAGATGAAAGACGTGAAGTTGCATGGTTTTCAAATTGTATTACCGACCATGAAACAAATGAAACAAAACCTTTACAAATTATTGGATCTGATCCAACGGATTATAATCCTGCGGGACTTGTATTCTTGATTGGATTCGTCAAGTATAACTCGGAAATTCATGGACCAATTCATAAGTACTTGCCCAAAATCAAACCAAAATGTAATCACTCTATTATTGTTCAAGAAGATGATTCAGTTGTTCCGGATTTCAATGGTGGACAAATGATTAAGTTCCCATTTGAGAAGACATCAGATGATACTGAAGAGTTTGAAAAAGAACTAGAAAAATTCATTCTCAGGACTATTCCTGAGTCACCTACATATATTGAAAATTGCTCTCGAAGCATAAATTCAATGTATTGTAATGAATCGAAGGAATACAAAGGTATCTATTCTAAAGCAAAGATGGGTGATCTCAGAAAAATTGAGAAGAAATTGAATAAAAAATATCCATCAATTAATCTTAAATTTAATAATAAGATTGTAACAGATAAGCCTGGATACACTCGATTTCCATCAATCACCTGGTAAATAAACCAAAACAACAAAACAAACAAAAACAAACAAAAAAAATAAAGAAAACCCTATAGGGGTTTTTTTTTATATAATATATATTAAAATGTATATTACATTAAACAAATGGTTAAATTTATTTAAAACAAAAAATATAACATATGAACAATTTATTAAAGTTGCAAAAGTAAAATCATCTAATAATAAAATAAATACATTAAATGAAATTATAAAAAAAAAAAAATTAAGTAAAACATTTTTAAAGAAATTATACAAATTAGTTGTGACTGATAAAAATATTTATTTAACAAATTTTTACAATAAAAGTTTAAAAGTAAAAGAATTAAATGAGATGCCAATATGTATTAATAATAATAAATTTACTGAATACAAAAACCAAGTTAGAAACCCTTATTATAAAGATATTTTATTAGATACAAATACAATTCAACCAAATATTAGACCATATTTACAAGTTATTATTGAATTATTTAAAAATCATATTATAGATTACAAATTAGTAACTCCATCTGTCATAAAATTAATAGAAAAAGAATTATTATCAAATGTATTATCTGGTTTATATTTTAGATCATCAATAATGAATCCAACTATACCTTATAGTTTATCTACATTTTTCAATAAACCATTTAATGTATTAACGCCAACATTGGGATGGTCAAGTTATTTATTAGGAATATTAAATAATAAAAATTTAAATAAATATGTAGGAATAGATGTAATACCAAAAGTTTGTAATAATACAAGAAAAATAGCAAATAGTAATAATATAAAAAACGATATATATTGTGTTCCATCTGAAGATTTATATAAAAATAAAAAATTTATGAAAAAATATAACAAATTTTTTGATATGGTTTTTTTTAGTCCACCTTACTATCAACTTGAATTGTATAAAGGAAAAAATCAAAGTACTGAAAGATATAAAACATATGAAGAATGGTTAGATAAATATTGGAAATCAACTATTAAACTATGTAATGAAACATTAAAAAATAATAGTTTACTTATATATATAATATCTGGATATACAGAAAAATCTAAATATATTAATTTAGAAAAAGATATGAATAATATAACTAAATTAGAAGGATTTAAATTATATAAAAAATTAAATATGAAGGGTTCAAATGTTGGATTTACAGAACATAGAGCATTAAATGAATCAATATTTATATTCACAAAAGGTAATATAAATAAAAAAGAATTAAATAGTTATGTTAGAAATATTAAAAAATGTAAAAAAATATTAACAAAAAAGAAACGTTAATATAATTTGAAATAGATTATATTGTTATATGATAACTTATTGTAATAATGCCTAGTCCAGCAGCAAGTAAAAGAAAAGATGCGAGACAATCAATGATTGATGATATCCATTTTGGAGATTTTGACAGTTCTAATGTCAAACGAGAAGAATTAGTTGAGAATAAATTTACGATTGAAAAGTTTGTATGGAAAATAGAATGTGTCAATTGTAAAAAAGAGATATATTCATTAAAAAAAATAGGATCTGATAAAGTATTAAAAAAACATATTACTGTATTTTTAGATGGTGATTATAAATATGTTGCACCACGAAATTATGAAGATTGTGGTATATATGATAAATTTAATGTGAATTGGTATTGTTTCGATTGTAAATAAATTTGAATAATTTAAAATATTAAAAATTAAAATATAGATGAAAGAATTATATACAATATGTATCATAATAATATTTATGTATTTTGTATGTTATAATAAAAAAGAATGTATATATTTAATTAAAAAATAATTATTATTTATTATTTAATATTTTTTATTTAAATTCTGTATTGTATTTCACGCCAAAAGAATAATGGTGCTATCATTTTTGCTCTACATATTCTCCATTTACCATCTTTAGATTTTGTTGTGCTACTTTTGTATGTTTTTTGACATTCTGGACTAATAGATGACATCAACATTATTGTACCATCATCACCACGTAAAGCACCTTTTAAACACACATCATCGCCAACATTTTTAGATATGACAACAATGATTTTCCACGATTGTGAATTGCCTTTTGGTGTATCTGGTATCAATTTTTGTAAATTTTCTGGTGAATGTTCAGCAAAACTCCAACCACATTTATCATAATCATCATATTTTGTATCTAATGAATTCATAATATCATCAGTTAAACCGTATTGTAAAAAGATACGAGCATTATTTGTGTTTGGTGTACGTTTAATCATTTGAAACTCATCCGGTTTTTTAGAATATGGTTGTAATGTGTAACTTGTCATGATAATTATATTTTTTTTGTATATTATATGTTTAAATATAAACTTTTCAAATTACATCATCAAAATATTATTTAAAAACTATAATAGTATATATATATATATATATATATACTTTACAATGAGTTCAAATACAGAACAATTAGAATTTATTAATCATAATTTATGTAATATGAAATTAATAGGAATTCCAGGAGGTGGTAAAACAAGAACTATAATTGAAAAAATCATTAGTATGAGAAATAATCATATAATCGAAAAAAATGAAAATTTTTTAATTTTAACATTTTCTAGAAAATCAAGAGAAGATTTTTTAAATAAAGGACAAGAAAGAATAGATAAATTATTTATGCCTGATAATGTTAGAACAATTCATTCTGTATCTGCTATAATTATGAGAAATTTATTTAATAAAACATCCAGTAATTTAAATACTTTAATTGCTGGATTATATCATTTGCTAAAATATAATGATATTAATTTTTCAAATGTTAAATGTTTGAGAAATTGTAAATATATTTTTGTAGATGAAGCGCAAGATATTTCAGATATACAATATAATACTATAATAAAAATATCAGAAATATGCGAAGCAAATGTAATTATGATAGGTGATCCAGATCAAAATATATATCAATTTCAAGGTGGTTCTGATAAATATTTAATAGAACATTCAGACAAATGTGTTAATTTAATTAAAAATTATAGGTCTACAAAAAATATAGTAAATTTTATAAATCAATTTCGTCCATGGAAAAAAACAACACCTCCAATGATATCAATGAGAAATACATATGGCAATAAACCAACAGTATATTGTAATAATATTTCAATATTATTAGAATCATTAGTTAGTGAAATTAAAAATAGTAATATACCATATGAAGAAATAGCAATAATTGGACCTGTTAAAAAAGGCAATCATAATAATTATGGAAATCATAAAAATTTTGGATTACAAATAGTTGCTGAGTATTTTGAAAAAAATAATATCGATTATGTACCACATTATAATTTTTCAGATAATGATAATACAAATAGGAGAGAAAAAAATATAGAACAAGGGCATATTAATTTATATACAATACATGGTTCAAAAGGATTAGAATTTAAAAAAGTATTATTATTAAATTTTCATTTAAATACAATGGGTAGAAAACCAACACAAAAAAAATATAATGAGTATAAATATTTGTGGTATGTAGGACTAAGTCGTGCTATTGATGAAATGAGTATTTTTATTGAATCAGATAAATTTGCTTGGACTGAATTAATGAATGCTTCTAGTGATTCATATAAACTAATTGGTGAAAAACCAAAATATACAACTCACTTAATGGAAGAAGAATCTAGGCCAAAATTATATCAAGTTACAAAACTATTAGAAAATGAATTATTTACAGAAGAAAAACAATATATATTAGAAAAAAATATTAATTGCGAAATAAAAACTGATGTTTTATTTGATACTATAACAGATGAAATATTTGAACACGATGATTATTCATCATTATATGGTATATTTATTGAAAATATATTTAGATATTATTATGAAAAATATCGTTTAAATGATGCTGATTATCAATATAAATTTAATCATTTTATTGATTCATTTATTAAAAAAAATAATAATTATTTATCAATTCCAGAAAAACATATTAAGACATATGAAAAACTAAAAAAAAAATATGAAATAATTACAATCAATAAACTAGAAGAATATAAAAATGAATTAGATGATAAACAAATTTTACTATATAATTATTTATTAGAATGCAATGATTTAGATAAAAATGAAGAAATTAAAATTATAAAAGATAATGGTGTTTCTATTTTTGATCCTAATTATATCAAACAAAGATGCAATAATTTAAAAAATTTTGAAAAAATAGAAAAATCATTATTTGAAATATGTGTTTATTTTTATCAAATAGAACATGAATGTGGTCATTTATTAAAATATAATTTTAGAGAACATATTAATAGTTTAAAACCTTATATTGATAATATTAAAAATATATGTAAACAAAATTTAAAAATTAAAAAATTTCAAGTTATGAATAAACATCCAAACTTACCAATATTTGGAGTATCAGATGCTGTAACAGATGAATCAATTATAGATTTTAAATTTACAAAATCTTTTAGTTATTTACATATATATCAACTATTATTGTATTATAATAATATGTATCCAAAATGGGATAAAAAAATGAGATTAGAAATATGGAATTTATATTTAGGAAAAAAATATACAATTACAATTGATAACAAATATAAAAATTATATGTTAAATGAATATTTATGTGATACATTTGATATAAAAATGAAAAATAAAATATATATATATGATTTAGAAACAACCGGTTTATTTATAGAATCTTGTGATATTATAGAAAGATATCTTGTTGACATGGATGATAATAATGCAATGTCATCTGGATTAATTAATCCACATAAACAGTTACCACCAATAATTACAGAAATAACTGGTATTACAGATGATGATTTTTGTAATTCAGATAATAGTATATCCACTTTTAAAAAAGATATTGATAGAATATTTAAATTATGTGATATGCCTATATTTATAGCACATAATGGAAATAGATTTGATCATGATATATTAGTTTATAAAAATATAATTAATAAATATAATTGTATATTATTAGATAGTAGAGAAATAATATCAGTAGCACATAATGAAAGAAATTTATATAATAAAAAATTAGGAGAAATATATGAAATTATTATGGGGTATAAAAAAGAAAATATACATAGAGCAAAGGAGGATACTGATATGATAATTGAAATATTTAATAAAATAAATATAACTTCTGATAAAATTTTAACATTTATTAAATCAATAAAATAGATAATTTAGAATAATAAATTAATATTATTTATTTTTTAATACATTCTATAAACATAAACTTTTCTTCATTTATATTTTTTATTGTAAAATTATTTTTTTCTAATAGTTTAACTAATTTATTTTCACCAGTTTCATCATCGGTCCATCGCTTAGTTGCTTCAATAATCAATAAGACACCATTTTCATCTAGTATTCTATTAGATTCGGTAATGTATTCTTTACAATTAGAACCCCACATTGCTAGTGATAATACTACAATATCCATTGAATAATCATCTAATCCTGTATCTTTGATATCTTGTTTTTGTACTAAATCATTACAAGATACATGATCCATATTTATGAATTTAAATCTTTCTGAATCTGAAAAGTGTTCACAAACTCGTGCTTTACCGCACCCTAAATCAACTACATCCTTTGCTTTCTTACCGGGTATCTTATCTAAATATTCAATAATCTTTTTGTATGGTATTTCTTCATCTGGAAATGTTTCTTCATTTTCTTCAGATATTTTGTGGTAATTTTCCCAATCTTCTGGATTATCCTCAAAATGTTTATGTAATGTTTGTGAATTCATTGTTTTGTATTTCTGATGCAATATAGAAATTTCTGATTTAGTTCTTTCTCGTTTTTGTTCAGTTGTTTCTTTTTTAACCATAGGTTTAATTTCTTTTTTTGACATGTCTTTTTTGGTTTTACTTCTATCACCTCCCGATTTTGGAAAATATGAAGAATATTTATCAAAGAAACCTTTCCAATGTTCAATATATATTTTAGGCATTCTTTTATTATTATATGAATTCTTATTATTCATTAACCATGTTCTTAATTTTTTAAGTTTAATATCATTTATTATTGGTATAAATGTATTATTTATTTCAAAATATTCTGTTGATTTTTTTAAATTTAAATACCATATCTCTTCAACTGTTAATAGATCTTCATATTCTGGATTATTTTTAAAATTTTCCCATTTTAATTTTATTTCTTTATCCTCATTAAATGGATATTTATTATTCTTATAATTTCTATTTTGTTTTAATAACCACATTCCAATATAAACTTCTTCTTTTTCATTTTCGTTTATATCTTTAATATTCCCTTGAATACTCCTAGGTCTTCTTCTATTAATTTCAAACCAACTAATTAGTTTATTATAGTTATATATCCATTTTTCTTTTGGACTTTTTCCTTCAAAATATTCAATATATTTATTCACAAAATCTTCCCATATTTTCCTTGTATCTTCATTTTTCATAAGTTTCGTTTTATGGCAATATGTCTTATTCCGTGTATCAATCCACGCAGCCGTTTTCTTTTCACTATCAATTATTCTACTTGGCAATCTTTTATTTTCAATTATAAACTTTTCAAGTTGATCCAGATTTTTCATAAATTCTTTTATATGTGTATCTTCTTCAATGAATACTATATATTCCTTAATGCAAGAATTGTTTATAAACTCTTCATACATTAATTTATCATTACCTTCTAAATTTTCATTTTTATATTCTTGTTTCATTTTATTTAACCAATTACTATAATATTTTTCATTTTCATTAGTTCTACCCGGTAATCTATTATTATTATTCACAAAATCAATTATATATTCAATATTATTCTTGATTATTTCTTCGTGGCCATTATCCCACATCCAACCGGGTATATCTTCCAACAATTCAATGTATTTTTGTTGTAATTTATTTAATTTATAATTATACCTTTGTGTTCCCATCCATTGACCCAATTTAATATCATTTTCGGTATAAGAATATTTTGGACATTTGTTATCATTGTTTTTCATATATTCTTTCAATAATTCATAACATGATAACCAATTATCTTTAAAATATTCTGAATATTTTTCAGTAAAATCTTCCCATTTCCCCCTTGCCAATGGATCATTGATAGCTTTTCTAATACTCTTACTCTTATAGTTAGTTTTTTGTGAAGATAACCAATTTCCAAGAGCTTTTATTTCTTCATTATTATCAATACTTGATGGTAATTTTTTGTTCTTTTTAATATAATCTTCTACCATATTAATTTTTTCAAACCATAAATCTACAATAGTTTTGAAATATTCACTATATTTTTTAGTAAATTCTTCCCATGCATTTTTAATTTCAGTTTCTTTCATTATTTGTATTCCTTTTTTATGATTTCTTATCTGATTTCCACACCACCCAGATAATTTTTGTATATCTTTATTATCATCAATAGTTGATGGTAATTTTTTATTCTTTATAATATACTCTTCAAGTTCATTTAACTTTTTATACCATAATATATTATTATCCTCGTTGAAATATTTTTTATATTTATCAATAAATATTTCCCAAGATTCCCTTATTTCTTCATTTTTCATTATAAATAATTTCCTTTGATAATTTAATTTCTGAGTAGTTAACCACCGTCCCAAATCATTTATATTTTCAGTATTTCCATATGATGTGGGGATTTTATTAACATTTTTTATATATTCTTCAATCTTATTTAAATTATCATACCATTTTTCATAATTATTTTTATAATATTTGCTATAATCATTAATAAAGTTCTCCCATACTTTTCTAATATCTAATTCTTTCATTATTTGAATTTTTTTTTGATAATTGTTTTTTTGTTGAGATACCCACCTACCTAATATTTGTATTTCATTATTTTTGCTTCTTTTGTTTGGTCTTTCTTTATTTTCATCAATGTATTTCTTAACTTTTTCTAAATTTTCATACCACCGTTCAAATCGTTTTTCATCATATTCAATTTCAGCATCTAATACCCCATGACAGAAAGCACCATCTATACTATCAAATGAACTCTCATCAATTTTCCACAAAACCTTGATTTCATCATTCATATGAACATTCACTAATTTCTTTCGTTTTAGTTTATCTGGTTTTTCTATCTTTCTTTTAGGTTCAGCTGGTTCTTTTTTTGAAACAGGATGATACACATCATTTTCATCTTTGAATAGTCTGATCGGTTCTTCATCTGAGCCTGAGCTTGAACCATAAGTAATAATAGGTAAATCTTTATCTTGTGAATGAATTTCTACTTGTTTTCCAGTAGAAACAATATTCTGTATAGTTTCTTCATCAGTTTCACCTTCTAAATCAGAAATATCTTCTCCAACAATATGATTTACATTTTGGATTAAATCACCTTTGCTCTCATCAACTTTGAAACCTTGTTTGTCTAGGTTATCTTTGATTTCTTTTGGTGAGTACATTTTAGGATATTTCAAGCAAAGTTCCCATAGTTCAGGATCACATTGATTTTTATATGCACTCATTACATTGAGAAATGTATTGAAATTCCCACCTTCGTGTAATTCTTGACGAATCATTTCATCCCGTTGATATTTATCTAATCCTTCATATTTTTCCATATCGATCCAGCAAGGGATAAGAACAATACCATTTGGATTATTTCCACCCGGATTACGAGTAATTCTACCAAGCTTCTGCTGTTCATAGACTACTGAACCACCTGGATTAATAGGAATTTCCATATTCGCATATTTTGTATCAATGCCTTCACCTAATGTTTTACACGAAGCGATAAGATATATCCTTCCTTTTTCAGGTTTGTCAAAATCTTTAATGATACTTTCTCTTTTTTTAGTTTTAGATCCAATACCTTTCAAGAACACATTTTCAACTGAATAGAGTGATTTCTTATCAGGGAACTCTTCAATCACTTCTAAGAAACATTTTTTGAATAGTTTTTCTTTTTTTGATAATTGATTCACGGTAGCCATATCATCTTTTTCTTCAACCATAGAATGGAATGTTAAGATATTCCAGTAATCATAATCACCTGTAAAGCACTCTCTGAAAATAGATTTGAATAAATTGATATACATATCTTCTTTTGTCTTAGGATAAAGCATTAATTTCATTGTGAAGTCTTTTGATACTTCATCTTTAACTGCTTGGTAAAACAGATATTCATACGCTATAGGACCACAATCACTATTTTCTGGATTGTCTTTATCATACATAGTTATCCCATTCTTATTATCTGGTGTTGCAGTGTAAAATTCGGTTTTCTCTATTAACTCATTGAGTTTATCATTCTTAAAAACTATATTTTGAATATTATGACCAAGGATATGATGGGCTTCATCATAGTACAAACGATTAATAGTTATATTCTTTTCTATTATAATATTCATAAACATTTCTAATGATTGATATGTAACTGTGAATAATTTCTTACCATCTTTTTTAAGAGTTGATGTAATTTGTCTTTTATCTGTAGTATATTTAATATTAGGAAATCTTGATTTATCTATTTTTTCTGGTGGATTTAATTTTTTATCTGAATCAGAACATACCGATAAACAATGATATTCTTTAAAATAATCCATAAAATCTTCAGATAGAATGTAATCATTATTAAACTGGTTAATTAATCCTAATGATGGAAATACTATTACATTTACTTCTTTGTCGTCATCAAAGATACTATATACAATAATACGTGTTTTACCTCCACCACACCATATGTTTATTAGTGATTTAGATAATCTTTTTTTAGAATCAATGCAATCTTTTTGATGTTTATATAAATTACTGTATATTTCTATAATATCACTCATATGAATTTATTATTTTTATATTAACATTATATAAATATATATTCAAATTTTTAAATAATTTAAAAAAGAGAACTTTATAATAGATATATTTATAATGAGTTTTAATATTGATGATCTAACACCTGATGAATTATATTTTTATAATCTTAAAAATGAAAATACAAAAAGGGGAATTTTGAAACATTTAAATGATGGTAAATCATTTAGTGATGCTGTAGTAACTGAAGCATCTGAAAGTTTAATATCATATTATAATTGGATAAAAGACAATGTTAAAAATGAGGATAAATATAAAATGATAGATTTTGAAAATAGACACAGAACAGATTATAATGGAGACAATTTAACCCAATATGAAAAAGAATTATTTGATACATTACCAAATGTTGGAAAATGTCAAGTTGGAAATTATAGTAGAATGTGGAGAGGTTTAGAAGAAGCAGATGAATGTTTAATGGAATTTACATACCATGAATTAGATTATTTAAAATAATCTTTACCATTTCCATAATTGTATTTTATATATGTTTAAATTTATTTTTATAAATCAATTGAATCATATATAATTTCAAATCCCTCAATTTCTTTTAATTTTAATAATTCAAATGATGCTCCTGGTGCTACATAAAATAAACTAGTTTTTATCCATGAATGTGGAAAAATGATGTGTTTTAAATTTTTAACACAATCATCACTTGTATAACTTCTAAACCATACATCTCTATTATTAATTAATACAAATCCACCAGGTGTGATCTGCCCCTTGCTTCTATATTTTTTTAAATCATCTATATTAAAACCAGGTTTTATCTTTATGTATCCGCCCCAATTATCTCCCGCGTAGGAGTCGGCATTTTTAACAATTGTCCATCCTTTTGTTTTGCGTATAGTTTTTCTATGAGTTGCAATTAAATCACCAACATCTTCTGGTAGATCAAGTAAAGCATCTGTAATATTAGGATTTAAACCACGTTTCATAATTTTCGTATCTTTTCTAGATTGATGTCCTCTTGTCATGCGTTGTATAGTATTTGTCCCTTGAACCATATCTCTGCAACATATTTCTAATTTTGCTTCTAACTCATTTAATCTATTTTTTAGTATAATAATTTCATCATTCATTATATTTTTTCTATTACTTATTGTTTTAGGTGGTGTCCCTCCTTTTTTGTTTTTCTTTTTTGTATACTTTCTAGGCATATATTATAATAAATATTATAATTAAAGAGGACTTCATAATAATATAATTTGAAAAAGGATACTATCTTTTTTATTACTACTAAAATAAACAAATATTTACAAAGATGACATCAGTTAAATTGATCATTCATGACAAACGTCTTGGTTTTACTCTTGATAAAAACAAATCTACACCAACAATTGACAAAATTTCACCAGGTGGTGCTCTTGAAAAACTATTGATTGATAATTGTTCTGGTATTACAAAGGGAACACAAATTATGACAATTGGAGGATATGATGTTATGAATATGAGTTATAATGATGCTTTTGAAAAAATCCGTAGTTTGAATGAACGACCTATCAATATTGTATTTCTAACAAATCAAAAGGTTGAAAAGATTAGTGAATCTACTATGAACAGTATATCGGAATCTGCAACACGTGAAGCACTGAAAGATTTATACATTATGGGGAAATCACAAAAATCTGGACTCGATTTAGAATTTGGACGTGATGGGATTGATATTTGCGATCTAGTATTTGATAGTGAAGAAGAAGAAACAATTGAAGAATATGCAAGAATTATTGATGAAGGTCATGATAACGAGAAAAAATATCTAGAATTAGAAGGGAAATATGTAGATTTACAGAAAAAATATGTGGATTTACAGAAAAGTAAAGATGACAAAGATGGTGATGAATATTATGTAACAATTCAAAAATATGAAAATTTAGAGAAAAAATATCATTATTTACAATTGGAATTAATGACAAAATCATCTGATTATGAAGATAAATGTGAATACATAGAAAAGAAATATTCACCTATTAGTAAAATTGATGGTATTTTATTTCAAATAGATGGTCTTAAAAAACGTATTAATAATATTGATAGTAGATTATTGACATCAAGAGAACTAAAAATTAAACTTGATAAATTTGATGAAGAATATAGTGAATACATTAAAATACTTGAAAATACTATGAAATTGGTGAAACTAAATATGATACAGACATCAGTAAAAGTTTACATTGAAAATGATATTAAATCTATGAAGAAAATGTACAGCAGATACAAAATGCAAATTATGATAAAAAAAGTGTTTGAAGCTATTCAAACATCTAGTACTATTGTTGTAATTATTGGTTTAATGTATACCATTCGTCCTTATTATTAAAGTATATCTGAAATATCTGAAATATCAATATCGGAAGACATTATATCTTGTGGAAATAAATCTAATAAATTATCCAATTCAATTGTATTATCTGGTATATCATTAGTGTAAAAATTATTTAATAATTTTTTATTTATAATTTCAACTTCATATGAATATCTTTCCATTTTTGAAATATTATGAAAGAGATAAAAATTTGGATTTACTGTAATAATATTAATATTTGGCAAAGGGATATATACATATGAATAATGTATTAATAGATGATATAATCTATTTTGCATAGATATTACATGTTCTAAATTTTTCTTTTTAATCATCATATCATTAATTGTTTCCTCCATTATAGTATTGTCAATAATTGGAATCATAATTATCAAATTAATATTTCATTTCATCCATAATTTTATCTGATAAAATACCAAATAATTTGTCTTGATATTTCAACCATCTATTATCTTTTGTGTTAAAAATTTTTACTAATTGATGTATCATATTGATAATTTGATATGATATACCAGTAATATTATAAAATCTTGGATTTATATCTATTTGAACTGTATATATATTCGCATTTAATATAACTGAACTATTACCAAAATATTTTACACTATCAAACATATAAAGTCCTACAATATTTACCCATCTTTTTATATGATATTTCATAGTTTCTTCATGTTCTATAGATTTTTTATAATGTAATATATGTTTACATATTGATACTTCATTAAATAAACATTTTAAATATAATAATGTAGTTTCATCACTAGAGAGTGGTTTAATATAGATGTCCATCTTTACATACATAAAAAATATTACTTATAAATTATCAAATTATTAATATTATCTATTGTATTAACGATCGCACTTAACAGGTTTTAACCATTCTTTAACTTCATTATCACTATCTAATGATTCTAGATATTCACGATTATCTCTAATACGATCAACCCAAACTGGTTTATTATTACGTTTTTTAATAGTAAGATTAAATACTACACTGTTACTATGACTTTTAAATAATGATTCATACAATTTTACTTTTTCTTTTAATACATGTATTTGATCATTGTCTGTTTGAGATAAATTATTAATCATTGTTTGTGCTGTAGAAAATTCTTTGTCTGCTTGGTCTAATGCAACTGCTTTTGCTGCTTCTGCTTTTATAGCTGCAGCAGAAGCAGCAGCTGCTGCTGCTGCCGTTTCTTCTCTCTTTTTTTCTTCAAGAATTTTTTTTTTTAGTTCTTCTGATTTCATATGTGCTGCTTGTGCGTTTGCTTGTGCTAATGCTGCTGATTCTACTGCTTTAACATTTGCAATATCCAATTCCATTTTTGTTTTTTCTATATCTTGTTTATCTTTTTTATCCATTTCTATTTTCATTTTTTGAGATAAATAATTTAGAGCACCTTGTTTAGACTTTTCAAAATGCTCTAGAGTCATATCTGTATATTTATTCAATTTATTACACAATTTACATTTTATTACCAAAGAATTATTTGGAACTAATAATAATCTATTACATCTAAGACATAGTATAAATTCATCTTTTTGAAAATAATTCATATGTATTATATATTACAATATATTTATTATTCGATTTCAAATTTATTTAAATGGTCT
>Ga0209199_1002596_pt1 | contig 18956 bp, 19 predicted proteins | sample COGITO_mtgs_1105_7_FD_184805 | JGI IMG/M metagenome (GOLD analysis project Ga0209199, IMG submission 184805) | Pelagic marine microbial communities from North Sea - COGITO_mtgs_110523 (SPAdes) (version 2) | ecosystem: Environmental > Aquatic > Marine > Epipelagic ...
GCTGGGCTATGGTTGATCCAAAAGGCACGCGCCCGGCCATGAACGCCTTGGCCGAGACATTGCGCCAACGCATTGGGCAGCACGGCCCATTGACCCTTGCCGATTATATGGGGGAGTGCCTGCTCCATCCCAAGCACGGCTATTACACGCAGCAAGAGGCCTTCGGCCGCAGCGGCGATTTCATCACCGCACCAGAGATCAGCCAAATGTTCGGCGAAATGATCGGCCTCTGTCTTGGTGCCACATGGCAAGCGCAGGGCGCACCCAAAGATGCTATTGTGGTGGAGTTGGGGCCTGGACGAGGCACATTGATGCAAGACCTGCGCCGCATTGCGCCGGCTGTACCGGGCTTTGACAGCTTGCCAATCCAGATGATCGAAGCCTCGCCGAGATTGCGCCGGCTCCAATCCGATGCACTGCCCGGTGTAATCCATCACGCCGAGGCAAGCGGACTGCCACAAGCGCCCATCTTTCTCATTGCCAATGAGTTTTTTGACGCCCTGCCCATCCGGCAATTTCGCCGCCACTCGACTGGCTGGGAAGAGATATTGGTGGGATGCGACGCCAATGGCCTGTGCTTTGGCAAGGCCGCGCCCCAACCCTATCATTTTCTCGACCATCGGCTTGAGGATACCGAACCCGGCATGATCGTTGAATATTGCCCCGCGCTCACGCCCATCGTGGCCGAGGTGTCGCAGCGCATCGCCGATCACGGCGGTGCGGCGCTGATCGTTGACTATGGCGATTGGCGCTCTCAGGGCGATACAGTACAGGCCGTCAGCCATCACCAACACGCCGATCCCCTAGCCGCACCCGGGACCGCGGATCTCACAGCCCATCTGGACTTTGAGGCCCTGTATAACGCGGCCAAGGCCGCAGGGTTGCGCCCGACCCGATTAACCACGCAGGGGGTATTTTTGGAGCGATTGGGACTGATCCAGCGCGCGCAAACCCTGGCCAAATCCCTAAGCGGAGCGGCACTTGACTCCCACATTGCCGCGCATCGCCGCCTCACCCATCCTGACGAGATGGGCGGGCTATTCAAGGTCATGGGCCTTGTGGCAGAGGGCGCGGCTGTACCGCCGGGGCTTGAACCATGACGCTCACCCCCCTCACATCTGACCTTCTAGCGGAGGTGTCACACGGGTTTTTTACCCGGATGGTCGGCAGCTCAACGGGTATTTATCGTGGGTTGAATTGCGGCAAAGGCTCGGGTGACAGGCCTGCCGCGGTCCAAAGCAATCGCGCAGCAGTTGCGGATTTTTTTGGACAGCCAGCCGATCACTTGCAATCGGTGCATCAAACCCATTCAGCGCAGGTGCAGATCCTAGCAGCTCCGCTCACCGATGCGCCCAAAGCCGATGCCATGGTGACCGCGACTGCGGGCGTGATCTTGGGGGTTCTCACGGCCGATTGCCAGCCTGTGTTGTTTCATGACGCGAAAGCCGGCGTCATTGGCGCCGCCCATGCGGGCTATCGGGGCGCCAAATTGGGGATTTTGCAAAATACCCTCGCGGCTATGGAGACCTTGGGCGCCCAGCGACAAGATATTTGCGCGGTCATCGGACCCTGCATCAGTCAAAAGGCCTATGAGGTTGGGCCGGAATTTCTTGAAGAGATCTGCCACGATGCCCCTGACGCCCTGCGCTTTTTCGCTCAGGGCAAGGGAGATCGGTATCAGTTTGATCTGCCAAGCTACAGTTTGGACCAGCTGCGCGCAACCGGGGTCAAAGAGGCGGCATGGACCGGCCATTGCACCTATAGCGCGCCGGATCAGTTTTACTCTTATCGCCGCTCGGTGCACGAGCACCAGCCCGACTATGGCCGGCTGATCTCTTGTATTTGCCTGTAACGTCCAAGAGCATAAACCCCGGCGGTGAAATCACTGCAAAATTCGAAAAACTACAATATATACCAAGTATATTGAGGCGCAGCCCGGTGTTGCCACAGGGCAAAGTCATTTGGCTTGGCGGCTCTGGTATGCAGAGGTCTTTTCCAGCAAAGCGCCGCGCCCAAAAGTTTTGAGCCTATCTAACAAACCGTTATAACCTGCAATACTTTCTGATCAGCCTATAGGGTCTTTGGAAAAGATCGAAAATAGACGCCCGTCCGTTACTGCAAACCCCAATGCGATAATGGCAAACCCAATCCATGCCTCAGGCCCCATTTTTTCTCCAAGGAACACAACACCCAGTCCGATCGCGAAAGGTGGAATAAGCAGGGTGACCAGCAATAGATTGGCTGTTCCAGCACGAACAAGAATGGCAAAGTACAAAACATATGCCAATGCCGTCGACAAAGCCGCCATGCCCAACAGAGCGCCCCACACGCTGGCGGATAGCTCAAGATTGGGTGGTCCGTCAAACACAAGCACAATTGGTATCATCAGTAAGCTACTACCAACCAACATGCCAAGTGCATTCATCAACGGCGTTTGGCCAGCTAATGCAGTCTTCCCCCACACGCCGGCAAATGCATAGGAAAGGGTCGCACCAAGAATAGCGAGCTGAGCAAGGTTACTGGGATTAAAGTCGGTCAGCGCGCTTGGCCCCATGATAAAAGCGACCCCCGCAATACCTAATGCTGCACCAATAATTTTCCTTGCAGTCAAGGGCTCATCAATGAGCAGGAACCCGGCAACGACAGCGGCAAACATGGCTGTGGTTCCGTTCAAAATGGAAGCTAACCCGCTTGCAATCTGTGTTTGACCCCAAAAAATTAGCGAAAATGGAATGGCATTATTCAGTGCACCCATCACCAGATAGGCCCCCCAGACACTTGGGGATTTTGGAATTGCAATTCCGTTAAGCACGACAATCAAGGCCAAGATAGGCACGGCCCAAACGACCCTATGCAGGGTAATGGTCAGCGGAGGAACTTCACTTAAAGCAACTTCACCAAAGAAGAACGATCCGCCCCAGACCGCTGCGAGCAAAAGCAACATGAACGTAGATTTGATATCAAGTGTTAGCCCAGCGGCTTTATTCATATCAATTTGTCCCGTTTCAGTGCTGTTGCTATTTTCATATCAGCCGAAGGGGCCATGACAAACCGTTTCTTACGTCATAGGCCCGCTGCACAACACCATTTCAACACGAAATGAGGGCAGCGCCTGCCTGGGCGGGCGCATACGTCCGGTGGTGACATCACGGCAAAATTTGAGCAATAACCATAGGTTCCAACATGTTGGGATGGTGAACGCGCCTGCCGGGGGGCAGGCAGGCGCAGCCCAAGCGCATTGGCGCTTTGTCCCGCGTTGTCTAAATTCATCAGCGGCGCCACAAAGCCTCGCTCCGCGCCCGCCCTGCCACATAGGGCGACCGGTTGGTTTTGGTTCGGAGGTGGGGTGCTGTGCTTAGGGTTGTTTTGACAAGCGCTCTTCGAGCACCTCGAAGGGCACGCCGGGTTGATCTTTTGCGCCGCGGATGACCAGCGATGTTTTAACGGAGGCGACATTCTCCGCTGAGGTCAGCTCTTCGGTCAAAAAGGATTGGAATGTCGACAGATCGGGCGCGACGCATTTCAAGATGAAATCCACCTCGCCGTTGAGCATATGGCATTCACGCACGAGCGGCCAGCGCAGGCAGCGCATCTCAAAGGCGGATAGATCCGCCTCTGCCTGGCTTTGCAGCCCGACCATGGCGAAGACCTGAACTTCAAAGCCCAATTTGCGCGCATCAATATCCGCATGATAGCCGCCGATATAGCCGGTTTCCTCCAAAGTGCGCACGCGGCGCAGGCAGGGAGGCGCGGAAATTCCGACCCTTTTGGCCAGCTCAACATTTGTCATCCGCCCATCGGCTTGCAACTCTGCCAAAATCAAACGATCAATGTCATCCAGACGGTGCATAAACGGGTACCCTTTCGCAGTGTTGGGAAATCATACCCAAATGACGCACCCAGCGCAATAATATTTCAACACTGCGCAATAATAATTCGTATAGCGACCTGTAGTCGCAAAGGTCCCGGTTTGGGCTTTTGCCCGGCGGCTGGCCTGTATATATGCAGCAGCAACACTTACCTGTAGGAAATCGCATGTCCAATACACGCCACACGAAAGTCTTGATCATCGGCTCCGGTCCTGCCGGCTATACGGCCGGGGTTTATGCCAGCAGAGCCATGCTCAATCCGATATTGGTTCAGGGCATCGAGCCCGGCGGGCAACTGACCACAACCACCGAAGTGGAGAACTGGCCCGGGGACAGCGAAGTGCAGGGCCCCGACTTGATGATCCGTATGCAAGACCACGCCAAGGCCATGGGCACGGAAATCATCGGCGATATCATCACCGATCTGGACGTCTCGGAACGCCCCTTCAAAGCTCAAGGCGATAGCGGCACGCTTTACACCTGTGATGCGGTGATTTTGGCAACCGGCGCACGGGCAAAATGGCTTGGCATTGACAGTGAGGAAAAATTCAAAGGATTTGGCGTTTCGGCCTGTGCGACATGCGACGGTTTTTTCTATCGCGGTCAAGAAATCGTTGTGGTCGGCGGCGGCAATACCGCGGTTGAAGAGGCGCTGTTTCTGACCAATTTCGCCTCAAAAGTCACATTAATTCACCGACGCGACGAGCTGCGCGCCGAGAGGATCTTGATCGACCGGCTGATGAAGAATGAAAAAATCGTGCCGATGTGGTTCCATGAGATTGACGAAGTCTATGGTACAGATATGCCTTTAGGTGTTGAAGGCGTGAAGGTGAAACACACTAAAACCGGTGAAATCACGGATGTGCCTTGCAAAGGCGTCTTTGTTGCCATCGGCCATGCGCCCGCCAATGAGCTGGTCAAAGACGTGCTGGAAACCCATATGGGCGGGTATGTGGTGACCAAACCCGACAGCACCGAAACCTCAATTCCCGGTGTGTTTGCCGCCGGTGATCTGACCGATCACAAATACCGCCAAGCCGTCACCAGTGCCGGAATGGGCTGTATGGCAGCTCTGGAAGCCGAGCGGTTTTTGGCCGGTCAGGACTAACGCTTTGGCTTTGGGCGATGCCTGTGTTGCTCAAAGTCAAAACCACTCCAGCCCCCGGCCCGGCCGCCAAAAGCGCCATGTAATCGATGCGGGCGTAATTGGTTGCCCTGTCGATGAATTCAACTTAAAAGTACAATCTAATTTATTAATACCATATTCGTTTAACCCTCTGGTCAACTGGCTCTGAAATAAAATAACATTCCATCAACCCGGCGCAGGCGGCGCAAGTCTCTCTGCTAAATCTCTCAACTCCGCAAGCGGTTTTGTCACCTACAACTGGCGAGGCTTCTGCGCAAAGCGACCTTCTCGAGATACATATTATGCAAAACAATTTAACACCGATCCCCGAATTATACGTCAGCTATGACAGCGCGCAGAAAATGAAGCTCGAGGCGGCAGAGCTCACCTCCTGGGATCTCACGCCGCGGCAGGTCTGCGATTTGGAATTGCTGATGAACGGCGGGTTCAATCCCTTGAAGGGATTCTTGGGACAGGCTGATTATGACAGCGTGGTGGCCCATATGCGTTTGAGTGACGGGGCGCTTTGGCCCATGCCAATCACTTTGGATGTGAGTGAGGCATTTGCCAGCAGCCTTGAGTTGGGCCAAGATATCGCTTTGCGTGACCCAGAGGGCGTCATTCTCGCGACCATGACCGTAACAGACCGCTGGACACCCGACAAAGACCGCGAGGCCGAACAGGTTTTTGGCGCCAATGACATGGCCCATCCGGCTGTCAATTATCTGCACAATACCGCAGGGGCGGTCTATCTCGGTGGACCCGTGACGGGCATTCAACAGCCAGTTCATTACGACTTTCGCGGCCGGCGCGATACCCCCAATGAGCTGCGCGCCTATTTTCGGAAAATGGGTTGGCGCCGCGTGGTGGCGTTTCAAACCCGCAACCCGCTGCATCGGGCTCACCAAGAGTTAACCTTCCGCGCCGCCAAGGAGGCCCAGGCCAATCTGCTCATTCACCCGGTGGTGGGCATGACCAAACCCGGCGACATCGATCACTTCACCCGCGTGCGCTGCTATGAGGCGGTCCTTGATCAATACCCATCCTCGACCACGGCGATGTCGCTGCTCAATTTGGCAATGCGCATGGGCGGGCCGCGCGAGGCGGTATGGCACGGGCTTATTCGCGCCAACCATGGCTGCACCCATTTCATCGTCGGCCGCGACCATGCCGGACCGGGGAAAAATTCAGCAGGAGAAGATTTCTACGGCCCCTATGAGGCGCAAGATCTGTTTCGCAAATATGAGGCGGAAATTGGCCTGGAGATGGTGGATTTCAAACATATGGTATACGTGCAGGACCGCGCCCAATATGAGCCCGCCGATGAAGTTGAAGACGGCTGCACGGTGCTAAATATCTCCGGCACAGAGCTGCGCCGGCGCCTGTCGGAGGGCTTGGACATTCCCGAATGGTTCAGCTTCCCCCAGGTGGTGGCCGAATTGCGTAAATCACGACCACCGCGGGCGCAACAGGGATTTACCGTCTTTTTCACCGGGTTTTCTGGATCAGGAAAATCAACAATTGCAAATGCTTTGATGGTAAAGCTCATGGAGATGGGCGGTCGGCCGGTGACCTTGCTGGACGGGGATATTGTGCGCAAGAATCTATCCTCGGAACTGGGATTTTCCAAAGAACACCGCGACCTGAACATTCGCCGGATCGGCTATGTGGCCTCGGAAATCACCAAAAATGGCGGCATCGCCATCTGCGCCCCCATCGCCCCCTATGCCACCACACGGCAGGCCGTGCGCGAAGATGTGGAGGCTTTTGGAGCCTTTGTTGAGGTGCATGTCGCCACCTCCATCGAAGAATGCGAACGGCGTGACCGCAAAGGCCTGTACAAGTTGGCGCACGCTGGAAAAATCAAGGAATTCACAGGTATTTCAGATCCCTATGATGTGCCCAACGCACCGGAATTGCGGCTCGAAACTGAGAGTGTCGAGGTCGACAATTGCGCCCATCAGGTTTTACTCAAACTAGAGAGCATCGGCCTCATCGGCGCGTAAGGCAGGCCCTAAGCATAGACAGTTGGGCGCGGCACTGCTCAAAATCGCAATGCGATCGCTGCGCCCAAAATTTTTTATACTAGAATTTAAAAAATTTTATAACAATGCTTTGCGAGCCTAATGTAAAGTCATTGGGGAATAACGAAACTCACGGGCCATGTCATAGGCTTGAGCCAAGTCGCCAACCAATGCCAATTGCTCACCTTCGGAGTTATGCACCGACCAGAGCCGCTCAATATCCCCAGTTTCTTCAAAAATTTCCTCTGGAAGATCCGCTTTATCAACCGGTTTAAGATAAACAATGCGATCTTCTAAGACGCCAAATTGATCTTTCATCTCATTGTCCTTTCTTAATTTCAATCTTCTGAATCACAGTCTCAGGTAGAGCGCGCTTTAGATCGATATGCAACAGCCCATGCTCCATAATCGCCGCCCCCACATCGACGCCATCCGCCAAAACAAACGTTCGCTGAAACTGTCGCGCCGCGATACCGCGGTGCAAATAAACCCGCTGGCCACTCTCCTCACCTTGCCGGCCCAGGATCACCAACTGCCGGTTCTCCACGGTGATCGCGAGGTCCCCTTCGGCAAAGCCCGCAACGGCCAGGGTAATGCGATAAGAGTTTTCTGAAGTTTGTTCGATATTGTAGGGTGGATAGCCCTCATTACCAGTTTTGGCGGCACGCTCAACCAAGCGTTCAAGCTGGTCGAACCCCAATAGGAATGGATGGGTTCCAAGACTCAATTTTGACATGTCTTCGTCCTTTAGCAAAGCGACAGAACAGCAGATCCCTCAAGAGGCAATCGCTAGATGTTAGATATGGGGTTGGTGGTAAAATTGCGCAAGAGCCGGCTTCTCAATTGCTTCAAAAACCTTTAAGCGAAAAGCAGAAACTCAAGAGGTCGCCCATGTCAGGCAGTCAACAGCTCAATCCGCAAGAGGTCATGACCATCCAACTTGCCGTGCTCCGCCAAGAACACCGCGATCTCGACCTGGCAATATCCGCCCTAGTGGATCGTGCCGGTGACCAGCTGACGGTGAAACGCTTGAAACAGAAAAAACTCCACCTCAAAGACCAAATCGCTAGACTTGAAGATGAACTTACCCCCGATATTATTGCCTAATCTCCGGCAATGGGTTAACTCGGCCTTTCTCCTAGCGCTAAATATGGAACATTCAAATGGTGCATGTCGGAATAATAATGGGCAGCCAATCAGATTGGCCAACAATGAAACATGCCGCCGAAATTCTCGACGCCTTGGACATTGCATATGAAAGCAAAATCGTTTCTGCCCATAGAACACCTGATCGCCTCTGGGATTATGGGACAAGCGCGGTGGAAAGGGGCTTGAAAGTGATTATTGCTGGCGCCGGCGGGGCCGCGCATTTGCCTGGCATGGTGGCCTCAAAAACCCGCATCCCAGTTGTGGGCGTGCCTGTGCAAACCAAGGCGCTTTCAGGGGTCGATAGCCTCTATTCAATCCTTCAGATGCCAAAGGGCTATCCTGTGGCAACTATGGCTATTGGAGCGGCCGGTGCGGTCAACGCCGGGCTGATGGCCGCAGGTATCTTGGCGACGCAAAATCCAGATATCGCCGCGCGGCTTGATTCCTGGCGCGCGGCCCTGTCCGCCTCTATCCCCCAGGAGCCAGTTGATGAGTAACCCCCTGCCCCAAGGTGCTTGCATTGGAATTTTGGGCGGTGGTCAATTGGGCCGTATGCTCGCAGTAGCCGCCAGTCGTTTGGGACTAAAGGCGCATATTTTTGAACCCGGCGCCAATCCTCCGGCCAGTCACGTAGCCGATCAGGTCACCACCGCCTCCTATGAAGATGACGCAGCGCTGCGCTGTTTTGCCCAATCGGTAGATGTGATTACCTATGAATTTGAGAATATCCCAACCTCGGCGCTGGATATCCTCGAGCAGATCCGCCCTATTCACCCAGGTCGCCGGGCCTTGGCAATATCACAAGATCGCCTCTCTGAGAAAGAATTTCTCACCGGGCTCGGCCTGAAAGTGGCGCCCTATGCCAATGTCACCAGCGCGGCTGAAGCCGAAGCAGCTGCCCAGTCTATTGGCACCCCCTCCATTCTGAAGACACGCCGCATGGGCTATGACGGCAAGGGGCAAAGTCGGCTCAGGGATGCCTCAGAAATGGCGGAAACATGGCAGGCCATGCAGGGCGCGCCCTCAGTGTTGGAAGGCTTTATCAATTTCAGCCATGAGGTATCCGTGATCGCGGCACGTGCCAGTGATGGGCAGGTGGCCTGCTATGATCCTGGTGAGAATGTCCATCGCGAGGGGATTTTGCACAGCACAACAGTCCCGGCCACTTTGACCGCCACCCAACGCATGGATGCGGTTCTCTTGGCCGGACAAATCCTGAATGCTTTGGATTATGTTGGCGTCATGGGCGTCGAGCTTTTCGTGACCAACGATGGGTTGATCGTCAATGAGATTGCCCCACGCGTGCACAACTCGGGCCATTGGACACAAAACGGCTGCGATATCTGCCAATTTGAGCAACATATCCGTGCGGTCGCCGGCTGGCCTTTGGGCGACGGCACTCGCCACAGCGATATACGCATGGAAAATCTGATTGGTGCCGATATAGGTCGGGTATCGGAGCTGCGCGAAACCAATGCCGCATTGCATTTATATGGCAAATCGGAGATCAAACCCGGCCGTAAAATGGGTCATGTCAATTTTCGCACATAGCACCCCTGCGCGGAAAGACAGATATTGGATCAAGGGCGCTGCGAGTCGTCTAAGCTGAACCTTAATGCCTTGAGAAACAGATCCAAGCTCACGTCGCGTAGGGTGAGGTTGGCGTCAAACGCCCCAGCCTTTAGGTAATGAGATACTTGGGCAATGACCAATGGGTTGTTCATCATAAAGCTGTGAGACACCGGCAATATCAAATGATCGCGCATCCCTTCCACTCGGGTGCTTTCAACGGAGACTTTCCCATCATCTGGCCCGTTGATGAAATTGGAATACACCGGGTTAAAACTGACCGTGCCGGCAATGATGCCCAGCGAAAAATTAACCTGTGATAACCGATTTGGGAAACTGCTGGCGTCCGTGCCCAATTGCCGCCCTGCCGGCCCATTGACCCAATCAAAGGCCGAGAGTGCCTGCATCGCATCCACCACCTCTGAGCCTTTATTTGGTGGCCCAAGCATCACCACATGGCCTAAGTTCTCGGGCTTGGCCCAGGCCAGATAGGCCCGCACCATAATACCGCCCAAAGAATGGGTCACAAAATGGAGCCGACGCGCGCCACAGCCCGCGACAGCCTCAGGCAAAGTTTCACTCACCAAACTCTCAATCGGCTTACCCCGCGTGGAAAATTCCGGAGCCACCACGTGATAGCCCTGCCCCCGCAGGCTCCGCGCCATCAACGCAAAAGAGGCCTCGCTGCGCGCCAACCCATGCAGCAGGATCACACAGTCTTGCGCAAAGGCCCAATTGGGCAGCAAAAGGCCAAAAGAGAGGAAAAGCGGTTTGAGCATGATTTAGAAATAGGCGCCAGGGCCAGGCCTTTAAAGAGCCACTCCAACAAAAAGGCCCACGACAAGCGCGGGCCTTTTCAAAAAACAGGTCGTAAATGACCAGCTGACTTACATCATGCCGCCCATGCCGCCCATGCCACCCATATCGGGCATGCCACCGCCAGCAGCAGCGCCGGCTTTTTCGGGCTTATCAGCTACCATAGCTTCGGTTGTGATCAACAGACCTGCAACCGATGCTGCATCTTCCAATGCGGTACGAACAACTTTGGCCGGATCAATAACGCCAAATGCGAACAGATCGCCATATTCTTCGGTTTGCGCATTGAAGCCAAAGGACAGATCGTCGCTTTCACGCACTTTGCCAGCTACAACCGCACCATCAACACCGGCATTTTCGGCGATTTGGCGCAAAGGTGCTTCGATCGCGCGTGCCACAATTTTGATACCAGCAGTTTGGTCTGGATTGACGCCTTCGAGGCTGGCCAGTGCTTTACCAGCCTGAACCAGAGCAACTCCGCCACCGACAACAACACCTTCTTGCACGGCCGCACGGGTCGCGTTCAAGGCGTCATCAACGCGATCTTTGCGCTCTTTCACTTCGACTTCGGTCATGCCGCCGACGCGGATCACAGCAACACCGCCTGCCAACTTGGCAACGCGCTCTTGCAGTTTTTCGCGGTCGTAATCGGAAGTTGTCTCTTCGATCTGACCACGGATCTGAGCCACACGAGCTTCGATTTCAGCTTTCTCGCCCAAACCGTCGACGATGGTGGTTTCGTCTTTGGTGATAGAAACGCGCTTGGCAGAGCCGAGCATGTCCATTGTCACAGACTCAAGCTTCATGCCAAGATCTTCAGAGATCACTTGACCGCCAGTCAGAATTGCCAAATCTTGCAACATGGCTTTGCGGCGATCGCCAAAACCTGGGGCTTTGACTGCTGCAATTTTCAAACCACCGCGCAATTTGTTCACAACCAAAGTTGCCAAGGCTTCGCCTTCAACATCTTCCGCAATGATCAACAATGGCTTGCCAGACTGGATCACTTGCTCAAGCAATGGCACCATTGGCTGCAAGGAGGAGAGTTTCTTCTCATGCAACAAGATGATCGCATCTTCCAGCTCAGTTGTCATTTTGTCAGGGTTGGTGACAAAATAAGGGGAGAGGTAACCGCGGTCAAACTGCATGCCTTCTACAACAACAGTTTCTGTTTCCAGACCTTTGTTCTCTTCAACAGTGATGACACCTTCATTGCCAACGCGCTGCATCGCGTCCGCAATTTGCTGGCCGATGTCAGCTTCGCCGTTGGCGGAGATTGTACCGACTTGCGCGACTTCTGCGCTGTCTGTCACTGGACGTGCAGCGGCTTTGATCGCGTCAACAACGGTTGTTGTCGCTGTGTCGATGCCACGCTTCAGATCCATTGGGTTCATGCCGGCGGCTACAGATTTCATACCTTCGCGCACGATGGCTTGAGCCAAAAGAGTCGCGGTGGTTGTGCCGTCGCCAGCCTCGTCATTGGTGCGTGAGGCCACTTCTTTGACCATCTGCGCGCCCATGTTTTCGAACTTGTCTTCCAGTTCGATCTCTTTCGCCACTGAGACACCATCTTTTGTGATGCGCGGTGCACCGAAAGATTTGTCCAGAACCACATTGCGGCCTTTCGGGCCCAATGTAACTTTTACAGCGTCGGCCAGGATGTTCACACCGTTTAACATACGGTTGCGTGCATCGGTGCCAAATTTGACGTCTTTTGCTGCCATTTTGCAGATCCTCGTCTTAAAATTTCAATTTAAAAACTTGTCCTTAGGGATCTTAAGAGATTACACCCAGGATATCGCTTTCTTTCATGATCAACAAATCTTTGCCGTCAACGGTCACCTCTGTACCGGACCATTTTCCGAACAGAACTTTGTCACCGTTTTTAACGTCCAAAGCGATGCGATCGCCATCGTCGTCACGCAAACCTGCGCCCACGGCGACAATAACGCCTTCAGCAGGCTTTTCTTTGGCGTTGTCTGGGATGATTAAACCACCCGCAGTTTTTTCTTCGCCTTCAACGCGTTCGACAAGAACGCGGTCGTGCAGAGGGGTAAATGCCATCTTTAGTAACTCCTAGCTGGCTCAAGGTTGAACTTGAATTAGCACTCGAGTGCTTCGAGTGATAACGAACGGGAGATAGGGACTCCCGTTGCCGGTGTCAACAGTCGGATCCAAAAAAATTTTAGATGGCAAATTTACCAACTTAGAGCGAAACTTGCAGAAAAATTGACTTGAAATATCTTAAAGAATATCTGAAATATAGTAGAATTATTTTTTAATTAATAAATAAATTTTCACAGAGTTATTTGATGCCGAAAAAAATTTGCGTTTCCCTTGGCCGCCGCGATCACCGCCTGCAGCAATCCAAAAGAGACCACCGGTACAACAAGCGCTGCGGCCCAGATTGCCACCTCTGGCGTTAGCACGGCCTCGACCGGCACCTTTCGCACCCACAACGGTCCGATGACCCTGGTGCAAGACGGCAAAGTCTCCTTCGTTAACGATGAGGTGATCAACGTAAAGGCGAACCCGTTAAGTGCGACCGCCTCCAGCAATCAAAAAGATTTCACTTTCGATGTTGAGATCTGTGAAAAAACCGTCACCCTGACATGGGATACCAAAGAGAAGCATTATTCTGGGCGCGTCAACGGCAAGGATATTTATTTGAAACCAAAGGAAACCGGCAGCGATGGCGGCTCTTGGGTCGCCTCCTATGAACGCCTTGAGATCAAAGGCCACAACTCTTCTTACACCGTTTGGAGTGTGCTGCTGGTCTATGGTTATGAGACCGCTGAAGCGACAGTCGCAGCGGCAACCGGCACCGCAACCTATACCGTTAAAGGCCGTCTGTCCTTGCAAATGCCAACCACCCGCAAGTGGCGCAAGCTTGATGCGAATTTATCTGTCGACTTTAGTAATAACACAGTCGGCGGCTCGATAAAAATCAGCGAAGCGGCAGAACATACCAAACTGACAGCGGGTACGCTTACCCTGCCAACAACCGCTATTTCCAGAACTGGATTTGACGCGAGTAATGCTCAAATCACAATCAACCAATCAATAGACACAGCTAAGAATACAACAGCCCAATATGCGCTGAACACTGCTGATGTAAGCGGCACGTTCTATGGGATAAATGGCGGCGTTCTGGGCAGGGTCATTAAAGCCGACGGGGCCGTGAATACAATTGATGGAAGTGAGAGTACCATCAGCGTAAGTGGTGTGATCAATGGTGGTTATGTAACCGAGGATTGATCCAGCACTCATTCAAACCTGTTGAAAAATCATGGCCATGGCAAACTGCTTTGGCCGTGAAGTTATTAAGAACATGTAATTAAGTGGTATGATCTTTTAAAAATCCAGTTTATAACATCTCGAAGAAAGACGCAAAATCTGTTTTTGGCACGTCCTGTTTTACTCTCCCTTACGACGGCGGTGGTGATGAAGCCACAACCGAACCTGCACAGGCGAAATATTCGAGCACCACCAGCACGCCACACTGGGCAACCACACTGCCTGTGACTCTTTCCACCTAAGTGAAGGTCATAACGAATTTACCGTCTGGATCGACGATGGAGTCACCCAGAAACTGGTCATTCTACAGAGATAACAGCGAGGTCCTCGCCGGCGTTTTAAGTTTAGATTACACCGTTAACGGCACGCCCCGTGTGGCCATCGGAAACTACTCCGCGGATTAATTTCTCAGCATCCTTGCGGTTATCGCCGCCGGGGCAGATCTGGACTTGTCAGAGGTAAAAGCCTTCGGCATCCTGCGCTCAAAGGGAGTTCAGGATGCCGTTTCATTTTTCAGATGCAGAATATGCAACAAGGCTGTCCAAGGCCGCCGCGGCGCTTCAGGCGCGAGACTTAGAGGCGGTACTGCTCTTTGCGCCAGAAAGTCACTATTGGATTTGCGGCTATGACACTTTTGGCTTTGCCATGTTCCAATGCCTCATTTTGGGTGCAGATGGGCGGTTGAACCTGCTCACGCGCGCGCCAGATCTCCGCCAAGCCCAGCAGACCTCAACCCTCACTGATGCGCAGATCCATATTTGGAAAGATATCGAAGGCGTATCACCAGCCAGCACTCTGGCGGATTTGGTCAAATCCTTGGGCTATCGCGGCAAAATTGCCATGGAAACCGAAACCCCAGGTCTCACCTTCGCCAATGGGCAATCAGTCATCGACGCTTTCGACCAGAGCTTGCAACGCGCAGATGGACTCATATCGGACCTGCGCCAAGATAAATCGCCTGCGGAGTTGGACATGCACCGCCGCGCCGCCGCCCTCTCTGATGATGCTTTGGATGCGGCATTGGCCAGCACCCGCGCCGGTGCCTTTGAAGGCGATATTTTGGCCGAAATGCAAGGCGCGGTCTTCCGTGGTGGCGGCGATTATGCTGGAAATGAATTCATCATTGGCTCCGCTGAGCGCGCATTGCTGTGCCGCTATGCCTCCGGCCGCCGCCATCTTGATGTGCAAGACCAGCTGACGCTTGAATGGTCGGGCGCCTATGCCCGCTATCACGCCGCGATGATGCAGACTTTGGTCATCGGCAAAGCCAACGCCGCCCAACGCCGTATGCACAGCGTTGCCCGCGACGCGCTCGAGGCCTGCGAAGCCGCCATCCAACCCGGCCGGCCCATGGCCGAGGTTTTCGCCACACATGCACAGGTCTTTGACAAAGCCGGTCTGGGCCACGCCCGCCTGAATGCCTGCGGCTATGCGATGGGGGCAATTTACAACCCAATTTGGGTCGATTTCCCCATGTTCTATGAGAATAACCCGACAGTGATGCGCAAAAGCCAGGTGTTCTTTTTGCATATGATCCTAATGGACAGCGACGCGGGTCTGGCCATGTGTCTTGGCCATTCCGTAGAGGTGACCGCTCATGGCGCCAAACGCCTGTCGCGCCATGCGCCTGATTTATTTGAGCTATGATGCAGCACCCCCTGAGGGATGGATAAAACATCCCTCAAATGCGAAAAATAACACCGCCACAACTTAATAAGAAATTAACTTTTTCCGCCCTCTTTGGCTGCATAGACGGAAGAGCGAGTTATGAAACAAGGCCTGAGTTGGGTGCCGCTGTGTTTATCCCTGAGCGCCTGTGGTGGTGACGGAGCAGAAACAAGCACCACGCCCCCCACCACACCGACGCTGCCCCCTCCCGCTGCGATCGGGCGCGCGGCCTTGGCCGCGTCTGGCTATGCGGGTGCAGGCGCTCAGGTCCGCTTTGGTGAAACCTGTGAGCTGGCAAATGATCAATCCCTGCGCGGCACGCCCACCAGCAGCGGCATATCCTATGTAATTATCTCTCGATCCCCCATGCAGATCAATTTCACCAGCGCCACCATTCTCACATTAGTCAGCTAAGGCCAGCAATACAGCCTGTTCGACGGGTATGGAGATTCGGTCTTTGAGCCGATCTCGGGCGGGCACCCAAAAGTTTTGGCCGTGATTGTAGAAAAAGAGTCCGCTTTGGTCATGGCCATAGAGCTGACCAGCGCCAGGCAAGTGGACACAACCTACAGCGCCATCGGACCCAATACCGACCCCACGCAATGCCGGCCTCTGGCAGCACTCTTTATAACGGGACGGTCAATGCCGTCCTGCAGCCCTCAATCAACCCCTCCACGCAGGTCACCGAATTTTCGGCGCCGGAAGCTTTCATGTGGATTTCACTGCAAACACGGTCTCCGGATCCATGGTCTACACCCAATCCAGCGATACGCAGTTCACCGAAGGATCGAGCATCTTAACAGTCACCCTGCCCAGCACCTCCATCACAGGAAACACCTTTGAGACGACCGCAGGCACCGCGCAATTCAACCAGACGCCCAGCCATGGCACGAGCTTCGGCGCCATGCGCATTGAGGGTGATTTGTTTGGCCAAACAGGCACCGCACTGGCCGGCAGCTTCGACGGCGCAGGAACGGACAGCAGCGGCAACACCGCTTTTCTGCAAGGCGGGTTTGTGGCCGAAAAATAAGCGCAGCGCGGCGGCTTAAGACCAATCTTCAAGACCTTTACGCCCCGCAAGGGTTAGAGCGTAAACCCCTGTCTCGACCTTCTCAAACCATCCATAGACATTGTTACGCATCAAACGCGTTGCCGAGGGCACACCGGTAGCCTTTGCGACGATGGCACCTTTTTCCGGCCCTGTATGCGCCAGATAGGTCGCGCATTTCAAAGCATCTTGCCGATATCCCGTCACCAGCCCATGCCGAGTGGCCCCTCCTTCGTTCGGATCCCCCTCAAGCCGGTCGAAAGCTTTTATAATACTCTTAGCTTTACGAGGATTCTTACGCGGGGCATATGGGCCCGGCGCGCAGTGCTGTTCAACGAATAAATCGCGCGGCCTCAAGGTCAAAAGCCCAAGGCCCAGCCGCCGGCAGAGGGTCACATTGGCCTTCAATCGCTTCAATCCAGCCTTCCCCTCGGGCCGCAGCACGGCGATGTAAACATCATCCACAAGCTTCAAACGTTCCAAAGCCTGATGAAACACTGTCAGCGAAAACGCCAGCTTCAACTCAATGATCACAGCCGGTTCAGCACCGCGACGCGCCATGACGTCCGCCGCGCCGATCTCACCCTTTACCTCATAGCCCTGAGCTTCAAAATGCGCTTTTATGGGCGCGTATAACTCACTTTCCCTCATGAGACCTTCATGCAGCAAATGCGCGAAAAGGTCCAACCTTAGCTGGGTGACAATCACTATTTCGCCACCTATAAGGGCGCAAATTCAACGACCGCCTGAGGATTGTATTATGATCAAAGTATTTGGCCACAAAGCCCCTGACACGGACAGTACTGGAAGCGCCATCATTTGGGCCTGGTATCTCAATGAGATGAAGGGCCAGGCCGCCCAAGCTGCTTTGCTCGGCACGCCCAATACAGAAGCAGCCTTCGTCACGCAGCGCTGGGGCTTTAAGACGCCTGAAATTATTACCGACGTCGATGACAACGCGCCAGTGGTCATCGTCGACACCAACAATCTTGCCGAATTGCCCAGCAATATCAATCAGGCCGATATTTTGGCCATCATTGATCATCACAAGCTTGTCGGCGGGCTCGAAACCAAAGGGCCAATTTCAATTACCATCCGCCCCTTAGCCTGCACTGCGACCATCATGCATGATCTCATGGGCGATGATGCAGCGCAGATGCCAGAGGCCATCAAGGGGGTGATGTTATCGTGTATTTTGTCTGATACCTTGGCCTTCCGCAGCCCGACAACGACGCCGCAGGACAAAGCCCTGGCCGAAAGCCTGGCCGCGGATCTGAACCTAACCATCGCCGATTACGCCGCTGAGATGTTTGCCGCGAAATCTGATGTCTCTGCCTTCTCGGATGCGGAGCTGTTACGCATGGACAGCAAGGAATATGCCGTCAGCGGCACGAAATTCCGCGTCTCTGTCCTGGAAACCACCTCCCCCAAGATGGTCCTAGACCGCAAAACAAGCCTCATGGCGACCATGCCATCTGTGGCACAGGAAGATGCGGTGGATCATGTATTGCTTTTTGTGGTCGACATCTTGAATGAGGAAGCCACGATGTTGATCCCCAATGCAACCGCGCACACGGTGGCAGAAAAATCTTTTGGGGCCACAGCCACGGGCGATACCGTGGTCTTGCCCGGGGTCATGAGCCGAAAAAAGCAAATCATTCCCAACCTGAAACTGTAACGGAACAGAAAGCCTCTCATGACACGCATTATCACATCCCTTTCGGAGATTTCCAAGTCCTATGATGCCCTATTTTGCGACCTCTGGGGCTGCGTTCATAATGGGTTGGCACCATTCGCGGAGGCGGTGGCGGCGCTGCAGGCCTTCCGCGCCAGGGGCGGCACAGTGATGCTGGTGACCAACGCCCCGCGCGCCCATGCGCCCGTGCGCCGGCAATTGGACCGGCTCGGCGTTCCCAGCGACGCCTATGACGGGATCGCGACCTCCGGGGACAGCGCCCGCGCGGCGATGTTGCGCGGCGCGGTGGGCGAGAAGGTGTATTTTATCGGCCAACCGCATGATCAGGATTTTTTCGCACCGCTGGAGCTGATTGAAAAGCCCGTCACAATTTCGCAAGTGCCCTTGGAGCAGGCCGAGGGGATGGTCTGCTGCGGGCCTTTTGACCCGTTGGCCGATCCAGAAGAGATGCGGGCGCAATTTTTGCAGGCCAAGACCCGCGGCCTAAAATTACTCTGCGCCAACCCCGATATTGTGGTGGACCGGGGCGAGACACGCGAATGGTGCGCCGGAGCTTTGGCGAAACTCTATACTGAGATGGGCGGCGAGAGCCTTTACTTCGGCAAGCCGCATCCCCCCATCTATGATTTGGCGCGCAGGCGGCTTCAGGCATTGGGCAAAGACATTCCCGACAGCCGGATCCTCTGCGTCGGTG
>Ga0209199_1002605_pt1 | contig 18900 bp, 15 predicted proteins | sample COGITO_mtgs_1105_7_FD_184805 | JGI IMG/M metagenome (GOLD analysis project Ga0209199, IMG submission 184805) | Pelagic marine microbial communities from North Sea - COGITO_mtgs_110523 (SPAdes) (version 2) | ecosystem: Environmental > Aquatic > Marine > Epipelagic ...
AAACTTTCGGGCCCAAAAACATGCGCCAGCTCCTGTCGTTGCAGCACCGCGCGGGCTTCCTGGCAGGCAGCGGTTCGGATATCTGCCTCAATCAACCGATTGGCGATCTTATCCCATTGATCTTGCTGCGCATTGGGCAAGACCTCCAAGAGCCGATGCACCGCTGTTCCCATTCGTTTTGCATTCTCAGCGCCTTGCGGTGCGCCACCAGGCAACACCTTATCACCGCCCAAATCGGATGGTGAGTGCGCTTTCACAGGGGTTTGGGGCGGTTTGGCAAAGGGAGTTGCCCAGCTTGGTGGAGAGTGTTTTATCACCTGCGGTTTTGCAGTATCGCGTTGGGCCCCCACGGACCATTGCATTGGCTCATAGCGCAATCCCATCCCCGCCATCGTGGGCAAAGGGGAGGCGCCAAGGGTCGAAATAGCGTTATTTATGACGTTATGCCAACAATCGTCGGTCTCTTTTATTGTCCCTGAACCCATAACAATCAGCCAGCTTTCTGCGCGGGTGATGGCCACATAAAGCAGACGTTCACGTTCTTCCTTTTGCTGACGTTGAATGTCAGTCAGGCTGGCTTTTAACCCAGCCGGCATGAAGTCTTTGTTTGGAGGCCAAATAGCGACATTATTATGGGCCATGACCAGTGGGGCTTTGGGGGGCTTTCGTGGCGCGGTGTCGGGCAAAATGACGATCGGCGCCTCCAAGCCCTTGGCGCCATGGACGGTCATCACACGAATTTTGTCACCAACACTGTCCATCTGACGCTTGATCTCAAGATCATCGGCGTCCAGCCAGACGAGAAACCCAGTGAGATTGGGAATATTGCTGCGCTCATAGGCCAGAGATTGGCTGACCAAAGCATCAATCCCTTCGGCGGCTTCTGGTCCCAATTGACCCAATAAAGCGGACCGACCGTTGTGGGTGGTCAATATATGTTCGATCAACTCAAAGGGGCGTTTGAAATCCGCAAGATCGCGGAGTTCTGTGAGCCGCTGGACCGTATTTGTGAATTCCTCTTCTCGATTTTGCAAACTGCGCCATAAAAAGGGCGAGTCTCTGCCCTGCGCGAGATCAAATAGATCTTGTTCGGACCACCCAAAGAGCGGTGATTTTAGCGCTTCGGCCAGAGATAAATTGTCTTCCGGCAGTGCTAAAAACGCCAGCAGGGAGCGGATGTCCCGAACGGCCAGCTCGGCTGAAACTTTCAACCGATCTGCGCCGGCGATTGGCAGGCCAGCTTCCTTACATGCCCGGTGGATCTCTTTAAACAAAAGTTTTTGACGGCTCTGAACCAGAATCAAAAAATCACCAGCGGTGATTTTTCGCTGAAAGGCGGCGCCCGCGTCATCCAGCTCAGTAAGCATCTCATTTTCAATCAAATCACAGATTTGTCCGGCCAGAGCATCGGCCAATTGTTTGTCCTGATGATCTGTTGAAACCTCATCTACGGGAACCGTCCAATGGTGTGGGTCTGTCTTATCGGGGGCTTGAAACACAGGCCAAACGTCAACGCGGCCAGGGAGGTCTTTTTTAAATGCCAAATGTTCCGATCCAGAGCCAAGTCCGCTGCGATTGGCAAAGACCTGATCCACGACATCCAAGATTGCCAAAGAGGAGCGAAAGGAATAATCTAAAGTCGTCGACTGAAAAGGTTGATCAATTTCGCGCAATTTCTGGGAAAACTGGTCACGCATCCGGTCAAACCCATCCGGATCTGCGCCTTGGAAGGAATAGATCGACTGTTTCTTATCGCCCACAACAAAGATTGTTCGGGGCACATCTGCCCGAGCGCCTTCGCCAGAGGTGAATTCCTGAGCGAGGAGCCGGATGACATCCCATTGAGCTGGGCTGGTGTCTTGGGCCTCATCCACAAGAATGTGATCAATGCCACCGTCCAAGCGAAATAAGACCCATGTGGCGACACGTTCATCAGACAACAGATGGCGCGTGCGCATGATTAGGTCATTAAAATCTAAGAAGCCCCGCGCCTGTTTTCGCGCTCGATAGGTGTCAATAAATTCGGCAGCGAAATCATGCAGCGCCAGGCTGCGTTTCGCAACATTCAGGTTCAAACGCCTGTGCCGCGCGGCCTCTACCCGCTGCATAAGTGCTTCTATCTGCGCCATACAGGGCAGTTCAGCTTGCGTGGGCTTTGTGGGAAATGACCCAATTTTTGCCGCGCCTGGGGCTTTGCCGGATTTGTTTAGAAATATTGATTCCAATATGGGAAGATCGGCCGCGGTCAGCGTTGGCCCGTTGATGGCTTGCAACCTTAGACCGGCTTTAAAGTCATGGCCAGTTTCGCTTTTGGTCATGAGGAGCGCTCTAAGCTCTTCAATGTTTTTGAGATCGTCAGGCAAGAAACAGTCACGCGCCAGAGATGTGTCATCATATCCGGCCACCAGGCCCAGCGCCTCCCAAATACCATCTGCACCGGGATGATTGTCGAAATGGTGGTCCAAATTTAAGATTGCATGCAGAAATTTTTGTAACTCTGCTCCCGTGAAATATTCTGCGATACCATCAAAGCTTGAACGTCCCGGCCCATCCGCAATGGTCTCAACCACCTCATCAAGAAGAAGATTTTGGGCCCTTTCGTCGATCTCGACAAACTGTGGATTTACCCCCGCTTCTAGGGGAAACCTTCTCAAGATCGAGGCGCAGAAGGAATGGATCGTTTGAATTTTCAAGCCGCCCGGAGCTTCCACCGCGCGTGCAAAGAGTGTTCGAGCGCGCTTAATATCGGCTGACTTGAGGTTGGACTTTACGCCAAGGGTTGCCAATTCTTCCAAAAGTTTGGCCTCGTCCAACATGGTCCAGCGTCCCAATCTCTTGAACAGCCGGTTTTGCATCTCTGATGCCGCAGCTTTTGTATAGGTCAGGCAAAGAATGTTTTGCGGCATTACGCCATTGAGCAACAGCCGCGCAACGCGATCTGTCAGCACGCGGGTTTTTCCAGAGCCCGCATTGGCCGCGAGCCATGTAGAGCGTGTCGGGTGGGCCGCTTCGATTTGTCGGAGGCTTGCATCACTCAGTTTCATTTTGACACCTTGATGACTGTGGCGCGCTGGTTGGTGCTCCATTCTCCGTAGCGGGCCAGATGGTCATAATTGGATGAATCATCTGCCTTTAGCATTGCTCGTCGGGCGGTATAGCCTTGTTCAGCGGATTGATAGGCGCGGATCAAATTGTGAAAATCCGACCACACGTCAGTCTCGTCTAAAGGTGCTGCTGGTTGACTGGGCGCATTATCAAGGCCGATATATGTGGCCCCAGCGGCTTTGAGCGGCCCCAATCCAAAAAATCCACCGCGGCGCAGGATCTCAACCTCTAGTAAGAGCTGTTTGTCAAAATGTAACTGTTGTGCTGGGGTTGGAGGCTTACCGGTTTTGTAGTCGTAAATATGCGCTGAGCCATCTTTCAACAGGTCAATTCGATCGGCGGTTCCGCTAAGGGTAAAACCGAGCTCTGGCAGATTAATCTCGCCTTCAATCTCTGTTTTGGTCGAGATGATGTTCGCCTGCCGGATCATTTCATGTGTTATGAACCATTCAGAAAATCGATCCACGCGCACCAGCCACATTCGGCGGGCCGCGGGCCAAGGCACAGTGGTTTGAAATCGCTCTTTTGCCAGATCTAGGAGTGTGGCTTTGGCGGCCTCAGCATTGGCCCAGGGGGCGGTCTCCAAAAACGCCTCTAAAAGATCATGAATAAGGGTGCCGCGCAGCGGAGCATCAGGCGATTTGGTCAGTGAGTCTAAGCGCTTTAGATTTAAGATGCGCTTGGCATAGATCGCATAGGGATCACGAATTAGGTGTTTAATATCCGTGACTGCCAACCTCTCAGGTCGGCAGGCCACTGGTGGCGCGACAGAAGGTCTGATGCTCAGCGGAGCAATCTCTGGCTCCTCCAAGGCTGCGACTTTAGCAAGCCAATCTTCGCCACGGGCGCGCAGGCGGTCCATCCAAGAGTAATCATCTGGCTTTTCAAGCCCATTCAGCAGATTTTCAATGCGATTGAGCCAGCGGGAGGGCACGGTTTCCGCATCATCGGATCTTAGGGACCGGGTCAGCCAAACGGTTTTGGCGCCCACGGCCTGTTGAAAATCATGTGCTGACAGACCAATTTTGCGTTCTGGCAGGAGCAGACCTGCTTGCAACCGCAGGCTGCGGTTGAGCCAGGGGTCTGGGGCCGGCGGCTCGGGCCAGGTGCCGTCATTTAATCCCGCAAGGATGACCAGATCGGCGCTTTGCACCCGCGCTTCCAACGTGCCCCAAATACGGATATTTGAATGCACTTGATTTTGGTCGCGGGTTTGTCCAGCGCTTAAAACACCGCGCAAAATGGCGCTATAGTCTATGAGCTCCACATCCCCTGCGGCTTGGGCATATTTTGTCAGGTTCTCTACTTCGGTTTTCGTGTCCCGCCCGGGTGCTTTGTCCCACAGTTCGCCTTCCTCGCCCGACAGACCAGCCGATAACCGTTCTGCAAGCCTCCGGTGGTGTGCAATCCAGTTTTCCAATGGCTCAGTTCCTTGGGGCCATGGATCAAAGACGCTTGCATTGATCCACTCCACCCATGGGCGATAGTGATCTTGTTTTTCAGCCCATTGCAAAAGGGTTTGCCTTGTCAGAAATGCTGGACCATCGAGGCGCAAATAAAGCTCAAGCTCGCGGGTATTGCGCAGATGTTGACCCCGATCTCCACCAGAATGGGTGAGGGGATGTTTCAACAAAACCAATAGGGTTTCTGAGGTGAGTTTTGGTTGTGCCAGATCCAACACATGCAATAAGAACCGCCCCGGCGCAGTGAGAGTCAACGGAATTCCAGCACTGTCATCTGGCGTGATATTCCATGCGGCCAGCGCAGTTGAGATGCGCCGGGTCAAATTACGGTCCGGGGTTATCACCGCAGCTGTTTGCCCCATTTCGGCGGCATGTCGCAGCCTCAGCGCAATGGCCTTTGCCTCCACCCTTTGGTTCGGCGCTTCCAGCCAGGTGATATCTTGCGTAGCCTGGTCAAGCTTCGTCAGATACTGCCCCTCTTGTCGCCAGTGATGGGTGACCGGCGCTGGGCGCAAGGCTAAGGACACGAGCCGATTGCGAGCGGCGGCCTGCGGGGTAGCTTCGGTCCAGGGGACCACCTGATCCGATGTGAGATCCATCGCGGTTAGCAGGCGCGAAAATCGATATTGTGGATGGTCTTCGCTGGTTTTCGGATCGGACAGCTGTGTCCAAACTTCAGCGGGCATATCAAAATCAAATCCTGGTAAAATCACAGCCCCCTGCGGCAACCCGGCCACCGCTTTCATCAGATGAAAAGTTGTGTTGCGTGACCCGGTTGAGCCCGCCACTAAGATCGGATGATTTGGCGGATTTTCTTGCCAACGTTGGGTGAGGGCAAAAACACCGGCCCGTTGCCGGGCCTCTTCGTCCGGGGCTTCGCCTCCCTCAAAATAACGTTGCACGATGGTGATAAATTGCAAAGCGCGTTCCCAATGACCTGAGAAATCGGAAATATCGAGATCCTCAATGACATTAGGAGCGATGCCCTCTCCCTGCATTTCATTCATTAAACTCGCCAGGCTGTTGGCCAAGTCAAACACCGCGCTTGCGGGTGCCAGCCCCTCAACACGTTGGATCAATTTGCGCACCAACTGCGCAATTTCCAATCTGCGTTTCAAAGCCGGAACAGGCATTGGTAGATCTGTCAGCAGCGGGTCATAGGCCAGGTCTGTGACCAAATGAAATTTTGGCATCAACCGCGCAGGCCCTTGCAAAAAAAGCTCGGCCAACCGCCGTTTCATGCGTTGCGTGTTGACATAAACTTCAACCCGCGCCCAGTGCTCAGGCGCGGCCCCTTGCAGCCGCATGGCCAGCCCATCGAGCAACGTGTCTGGAAAGGCTTGACCTGAATAGGTGCCAAAAACGCGAAAGTTAGGACGATCCTCAAACATGGCGCGTTCTCAGCAATTTTTCGCCAAGGGCGATATTTTCAGGGGTGCCGATGTCGCACCATTGCCCAGGATATAGGCAGGCACGCAGGGTCTTCTTAGCCATTAACTCATCCCAAACTATATTGAGCGAAAATCTCTGTTCGCGGATATGTCGGACCGTGTCCAGTCGAATAATTTGAACGCCGAGATACACGAAATCCCCGCCTCGCTGAACCATGCCATCTTGAGAAATGGAGAAATCTCCGGGGGCGGCGCGACCTGTCACTTGACTTACAGGAGCGCAGAGGAGCAACGCATCACAGGTGTCTTGCCAATTCTGGACCAGATAGGAAAATGGATTGGGACCAGACCATATGGCGTCGCTGTTGCTGGTAAAAACCACTGGGCCATCAAAGACTGCACTGGCATTTTTGAGCCCACCGCCGGTGTCGAGAATATTGGATTCATGCAGAACTTGAACAGGATCGTTTTCCAAATGTTTTGCGATTTTGTCGCCAAGGTAATGGGTGTTGACGACGGTCTTGGTAATCCCGCCGGCGCCCGCGAGTGCCAATGTCCGAAGTAACAGGCTTTTCCCAGCGACAGGAATCAGCGGCTTTGGGAGATCAGAGGTGAGGGGCTGCATGCGACTGCCAAAACCGGCAGCAAATAGCATCAACTCATGGGGCGGCTGGCGCATTTTGCCCTCAATTCTGATTGTAGGTTCGGCGTGGGTTCGGGAAGGGATTGGCAGAGGCGGAACAGATTGGACAGATGCGGGTGGGATAAATCACGCCAAAGGTTGTTCCAAACATGTGGCATCAACTTAAGATATCTGGGCTTACCATCTCTGAGACACAGCCTTGCAAATAGGGCAAGAACTCTGAGGTTGCGCTGGGCGCTGAGGGTGGACAATGCATGGTGAAATTCATCGGCGCCTGCATAGGTTTGCGCCAGAGCATTTTTGAGCCGCTGTTCAACATTGGGATCTAGGCTGCGGCGGGCATCGTGAATGAGGGAAGCGGCGTCATACAGCGGGTGGCCAAGCTGGGCGTCTTGAAAGTCCAGGAGCCCAATTTGGGCCAGACCGGATTGCTCGGGACGATAGACGACATTTTGAGCATGGTAATCGCGCAGCACGAGAACGGGACGCGTCCAGTCGAGATTGCCCAATTGTTTGAGCAGTTCTGCTGCGATGGTCGCTCCGAGGTCCGGGCTGCAATACCACGCCAGGGTGATCTCAGCGGCCTGCGCCATTTCGTGCGGAAAATAGGATTCGACATTCAAAGGCGGCGGCGTTTGGTGCAATTGTGTCAGAGCTTCCAGGCACATTTTGTACAGCGGGTATTCAAGCTCTGGGGTGGTATTGGCAACATCAAAAAGCAGCTGATCGCCGAAATCCTCTAGGAGGATCAGCCCCAGATCGCAATCTGCGTTATAAATCTCAGGGGCAGAAAGATCACAGCTTTTCAGATGCGCGGCAATATTCAGAAAAGGCCGGATATCTTCTTTGGAGGCGGGGTCGGCATCCATCAATATGGCTGCGCCCTTTTGCGGGTGGTTCAGGCGCTCATACTTTCGATTGCCAGCATCTCCTGCCAATGGTCCGCGCTGGGCCATGTCCCAACCAGCGGCTTTTAGAAAGGCTTGAACATTCGCGCTGCGGCTCATGCCAGCCTCTCCGCATCTGTAGCTGCATCTAGCTCAGCACCAGATTGTGTGGACGAGCAGCTGCGCGCGACTTTTGGTTGGGGAGACAAGACCGGGGTGTGCATGGGTTTACAATACGTTGGGCACCCGATGCTGCAAGCGAAAATTAGGCCACTGATTGCTGATGGGCGACCATCGCGGGCTTATGACTTGGTCTAAGTTCAATCAGCGTGTGGCGATTGGCCAGCGGCGTGCATTGAAGCTCGAAGCGTCGACCCTCTTTTGAAGATAAAATAGCATTCCAATGGGTTCGATCACCGCGACCCAAGACGGTTGCCCGCATTTTTTCCCAAGCGTCATTTGGCACCATCCGTTTTTGCCAAAGCGGAAGGCAGCCCGAAAGGGATTTTTCCATAGTTTTTTTGCGCGCTATTTCTGGCCAAATAGACTGAAATGCGGGGTTCGAGCGCACGTAAGCGCCAAGCCCATCAAAAATTACATGGGGGGTTGTGACGGCATTGAGCGCATTTTCTAACAGGCAGAGCTCGGCATGGGTTTCGTGGGCATGCGCTGTTTCGGCGCTGATATCTTCGAGCAAAAACGCAATGGCCCCGTCTGGGTGGGGTTTTCCAGAAACGCGATAGGTGAGCCCCTCTCTTGGTTCCCAGACGTCGCGATAGCTGCCCTTTTCAGCGGCGGATTCTAATTTAGCCAATTGGTCGCGCCAATCATGATAATTTTTCGGTTCGGGCAAAAAACCTTTGCCGCGGAGCGTATCAAGGAAGCTGGCCAGATCGGGCTTTAAGCCGAGAGTTTCAAAATCTAAACCGGTGATATCCAAGAGCGCCGGATTAAAGTGGATGAGCGCGCGCTTGCGGTCAAAAATGGCCAGGCCGGTGGAGAGCTGGGCAAAGGTCTTAGACATGGTTTGCATAAATTCGCGGCGCGCCGCCTCAGCGCGGATTTCGCCATCGACCGGGCTGGCGAACCAGAGGGTTTTATGGTCTTGCTGTTGGGTGGTGATGTCGTACCAACAGACCTGCCCCGCGCCGCTGTGCGTTTGTATCCGCCCATCGGTTTGCCCAATTGTGAGCCAATGTTTGCAGGTGGCAACGAAATCTGTTTCGCTGCTTTTAAAAGCTTTATTGCTCCATATGACGTGCCGATCGTAGCTGGTAATCCAGATGGGATGCGGATGCAGCTCTGCTGCATCTGGCCCTTCGTCATCTAAGTCCTTGGTGGGCCGCGCACGGCCTCGTGGCGTGTGATAGGCCCGCATAGCCTGCCCCGCAACATTCAGATTTTTGCGCAGTAACGCATAGCCCGATGACATGGCGATCAGCGTTGCGAGAAACACCATGCCAGAGATCAGTAAATTTTGTTCAACGATTCCCAACACATTAAAACCCTTTTAGGCGCAGTGTTGCGCAAGTGTCTTAATACCGAATTAATCGCTCACTCAATTTTTATCTGCTGGTTTTCACCAACAGCCTCATCTTTGGCTTCAAGCTTGTGGCGGGGCCACGTGCTGGTAACGATGGCTCCGCGAAGGGCATTTTTCTTGGTGCCATTAAAAAACTCCAATTGCGCGCCGGATCTTTCGAGCAGGGTTTTTGCGATAAACAATCCAAGTCCCATACCGTCATATTCGGGGCGAGCGCCATGTGCGGAGGATCGATTGCGGCGGCGGACAAAGGGATCGCCAATTCGATTGATAACTTGCGGTGCATAACCGCGGCCATCGTCAGAAATTGTGACGGCTAAACTGTCTTTGCTCCAGTGGATATTCACCTGCACTTCAGATTGAGAAAAATCCACAGCGTTTTGAATTAAATTGCGTAGGCCGTGGATCACCTCAGGTTTGCGGAAGGTCAGGGGTTGATCAGGGTCGGTTTCAAGGTTGTTTTCAAATGTAAAGGAAACGGCCTTGCCGCGGTCAAGGTGGGGTTCCGCAGCCTCTCGAACAAGAGCGGACCAGAGCGTCCTGCGCAGATGCAGATCTTCTTTGCCTGCGCGCCCCATGGATCGGAGAATGGCGCCACAACGTTCGGCCTGTTCTCGGATGAGCTGAGCATCGGAATGCAGGGATTCTGTGTCTTTCAATTCTTCCATTAATTCTGCACTGACCAGCTTTATGGTTGCAAGAGGTGTACCCAATTCATGTGCCGTGGCGGCTACAACGCCGCCAAGGTCAGTTAGTTTTTGTTCCCGCGCCAGGGCCATTTGCGTGGCCAGAAGTGCCTCGGACATGGAGGTCATTTCGGTGGTTACGCGTCGGGTATAAATCGAGATAAAGATGATGCCCGTGATAATGGCCACCCAAAACCCGAACACAAAAACCAAAGGCATTTCAAGCAACCGCCCGTCGGCAGTGCGCAGGGGCAGGTGAACCAAGGCAACAGCTGTGGTCATGACCACTGCACAAAAGGCCAATAGAAACGTTGAGCGGGTGGGAAGCACGGTGGCGGCAATGGTGACGGGTGCCAAAATGAGCAGGGTAAAGGGATTGTTCAGCCCGCCGGTGAAAGCCAGAAGCAAAGACAGTTGCAGCGTGTCGAATAGCAGGGTTAAAATTGTTTCCACTTCAGACAGACGACGATTGTCGGGGAAGATCAGGACAGCAAAAATATTGGCGATGATCGACAGACCAATCACCGCAAAGCAGGGGCCAAGCGCCAAGGAGAGGCCATAAAGCTCTTGCCCAACGATCAGCGCTAATATTTGTCCGGTGATTGCCACCCAACGCACGGTCACGAGGGTGCGCAAGCGCATCCAGTTGCTGCGGGCATTTTGGTCAATATAGCCTATTCTGGACTGTGACATTTTAGGTTCCTGTAGCGATCTGAGGCTGCACATTCATGAGATATGTCATAGGAGTAACTTAGAAACGATAAGGGGGCCATGATGTCAGTGACGAAATTTGCAGCCTTTGCTGGAGCCGCGGTGGTTTTGACTTTGGTGGTTACCGTAACAATCACCCAGATCATGTTGCCGGCACAACGCTTTGAAGCCTGTATTGAGGGTTCTGTTGCGGGGGGCAATATTGGTGGACCGTTTGAGCTGATGGATCACCGCGGGCGCATGGTGACGGATGCCCAGGTGCTAGATCGCCCAGCGTTGGTTTACTTTGGCTACACCTTTTGTCCGGATGTTTGCCCCATGGATGTGGCGCGCAATGTGGTGGCGGTCGAGATTTTGGCCGATGCAGGCTTCACTGTGAAGCCGGTGTTTATAACAATTGACCCGGCGCGCGACACAGTCGAATATTTGGCGGATTTTGTAGCCAATAATCATCCTGAAATGGTGGGTTTGACCGGCACAGCCGAGCAGATCGCGAAAGCCGCCCGGGCTTATAAAGTTTATTACCGTAAACCGCCAAGTGAAGATGAGGAATATTACCTCATGGATCACTCAAGTTTTTCCTATCTAATGGTTCCAGGTGTCGGCTTTGTTGACTTTCTGCGCAGTGATCTTCCTGCACAGGTGGTAGCAGATCGTGTGGCCTGTGTGTTGAGGGCCTCTTGATACTAGCCATATTCGAACCATCTTGTTAACTTAGAGAAAATCGGAAGGATCAGATCATGGCAAATGAGCCGTTGGACATCGGTGAGGACAAGTCTTTGCTTTTGGTGGATGATGATGAGCCGTTTCTCAAGCGTTTGGCGAAAGCGATGGAAAAACGCGGATTTTCGGTTGAGCAAGCTGGATCAGTGGCGGCGGGTCGGGCGATTGCGACGGCGCGCCCTCCAGCTTTCGCGGTTGTGGATTTGCGGCTGGAAGATGGCAATGGTTTGGATGTTGTCGAAGTGCTGCGCGCGAAGCGTCCCGATTGCCGGGTTGTGGTTTTGACGGGTTATGGGGCAATTGCCACGGCGGTGGCGGCGGTCAAGATCGGTGCGACCGATTATTTGTCTAAACCAGCTGATGCCAAAGATATCACGAATGCGCTTCTGGCCACAGGGGATGAATTGCCGCCACCGCCGGAGAACCCGATGTCTGCGGATCGTGTGCGTTGGGAGCATATTCAGCGTGTGTTTGAGCTTTGTGATCGCAACGTCAGTGAAACCGCGCGGCGTCTGTCTATGCATCGTCGGACTTTGCAGCGAATTTTAGCTAAACGCAGCCCGCGCTAAAGCCGCCAAGACAGATGATCTGGCTCGGTGGTGACACCCCGCGGAAGGGGCTATCCTCATTTCTTTGTTGAACCGGCGTTGTGCAGAGGTCTGTGTCAGCAAAAAACAGCCTGGCAGTTGAGGCCAGGCTGTTTTTTAAATGCGTTTTTTAGTAGCGATAATGCTCTGGCTTGAACGGGCCTTCGGAGCTCACGCCGATATAGGCAGCTTGTTCGTCATTGAGCGACGATAGTTTCACCCCAATACGATCTAGGTGCAGACGGGCGACCTTTTCGTCCAGATGTTTCGGCAGGATGTAGACTTCGTTTTTATACTCATCGCCTTTGGTCCAGAGTTCAATTTGCGCCAGGACTTGGTTTGTAAAGGAAGCGGACATCACGAAAGAGGGGTGGCCCGTGGCATTTCCAAGATTCAACAGCCGGCCTTCCGAAAGTAGGATCAAACGATTGCCATTTGGCATTTCGATCATATCGACCTGCTCTTTGATATTGGTCCATTTGTGGTTTTTGAGGCTGGCGACTTGAATTTCATTGTCGAAGTGACCGATGTTGCCGACGATCGCCATATCTTTCATGTCACGCATATGTTCGATGCGGATCACATCTTTGTTGCCTGTTGTGGTGATGAAGATATCTGCGCTGGAGACCACATCTTCAAGCAGCACAACTTCAAAGCCATCCATCGCCGCCTGTAACGCACAGATGGGGTCAACTTCGGTGACCTTCACCCGCGCACCGGCACCACGCAGGGAGGCAGCAGAGCCTTTGCCGACGTCGCCATAGCCTAAAACCACAGCCACTTTGCCCGCCATCATTGTATCGGTAGCGCGGCGAATTCCGTCGACCAAAGATTCTTTACAGCCATATTTATTGTCGAATTTTGACTTGGTAACTGAATCGTTCACATTGATGGCCGGGAAGGGCAGCTGGCCTTGTTTGACCAATTCATACAGGCGGTGCACGCCTGTGGTGGTTTCTTCGGACACGCCTTGGATCGCTGCGCGGGTTTTTGTGAACCAACCGGGTGTTTCGGCCATACGTTTTTTGATTTGCGCGAAGACCGCCTCTTCCTCTTCAGATTTTGGCACGGCGATAAGATCAGTTTCGCCCTCTTCCACCCGTGCCCCTAAAAGCACATAGAGCGTTGCATCACCGCCATCATCAAGAATCATGTTTGCGCCTTCGGGGAACATGAAAGACCGGTCGAGATAATCCCAATGTTCTTCCAAAGACTGGCCTTTGATCGCAAAGACTGGCGTGCCGCCTGCCGCAATGGCCGCGGCAGCGTGATCCTGGGTTGAGAAAATGTTGCAAGAGGCCCAGCGCACATCTGCGCCAAGCTCTACGAGCGTCTCAATCAGCACCGCGGTTTGGATGGTCATATGCAATGAGCCAACAATGCGCGCGCCTTTCAAAGGTTTGGAAGCCCCATATTCTTTTCGCAAGGCCAGTAGCCCTGGCATTTCTGTTTCGGCGATATCCAATTCTTTGCGGCCGAATGCAGCCAAAGAGATGTCTTTTATGATATAATCATGTACCATTCAGGAGTCCTTACGGGTTTTTAATGTCTATGGGGTTCAAGATTTGTGCCGCCATAACATTGCTTTGTCCTCTCGACAATAGGGTAGAGTGCAAGATAACCTGCTGTGAAAAAGGTCAAGCACTCATGAAACAACCCCGCGCATGGCAAAGGATGCTATCTGGCCGCAGGCTGGATCTTCTGGATCCCACACCTGTCGACATTGAGGTAGAAGATATCGCCCATGGGCTGGCCTTTGTTGCGCGGTGGAATGGCCAAACTGTTGGAGATTTTGCCTATTCGGTAGCGGAACATTCTTTGTTGGTTGAGAAAATTTTTCGGCGCTTGACTCCAAAGGCCACGCCAGCGCAGCGGTTGACCGCCCTGCTGCATGATGCACCAGAATATGTGATTGGGGATATGATCTCGCCGGTAAAGGCTTCGGTCGGGCCGGGTTACGAGGATCTCGACAAACGATTGGCCGCCGCCATTCATATCCGTTTTGGTTTGTCGGCCGTCACGGCCCCTATGCTGAAAAAGCAGATCAAAAAAGCCGATAAGATTAGCGCTTGGTTGGAAGCGACACAGTTGGCCGGGTTCTCACGGGCGGAGGCGGATCGACTGTTTGGCAAGGTGGACGCCACCCTCACGGACAGCTTGACCCTTCATCTGCGTCCCCCTTTGGAAGTGCGGCAAGATTTTACGGCCAAACATGTCGCGCTTTTGGCACAAATGTGATTGCGGGCTTCCAAGGCTTGCATTTTCGTTGTTAGACCTTGGAGATGCACAGGAAATTATTTTAAGCTATTGAATGAAAAGTATTTCGGAAAAATAAGTGACTCACATTAAGCGGAAATGGGGCATCGGCCCAATTCAGGATTTTATCGAGCAGCACGGGCTACGAGAAAAGTTTGAAGCTTTGGATCCACCGATGGTGGCGACCGTGCCCTATAGGGGCAGCAGTTTTAAGTTCTACATTCCCGATGCAATGACCGACAAAATGCAATTGGCGCCTTTGCTTGGGCAGTACCATGAAAATTTTTTACTGGAAAAATCCAATTCAGCCGTGGATCCAAACGGTACCATTTGCGATTTAGGTGCGAATTTTGGCTCCCATACGGTCTATTTCGCGGCCATCATGAAGGCCCGGATGGTGCATTCCTTCGAGCCGCAGGCGCATTTGATAGATGTCATAAAAAAGACGCTGGATTTGAACCAGATAGATAATGTGACGTTGCACCATGCAGTTGCCGGCGCAAAGTCAGGGAAGGCACATTTGAAGCGGACCAATGCCGAAAACTCAGGCATGGCGGAATTTCGACCGGGCGCGGGTGACCGGCCAGTCGATATGTTGCCTGTTGATGATGTTGTTGGTGATGCGCATGTGACAGGCGTGAAAATTGACGTTGAAGGTATGCAAATGCCCGTTTTGCGTGGCATGTCCAAAACCATCCGCCGATGTGCGCCCGTGCTGTGGCTGGAGCTGAGACCTGCGAAAGGTGAGATCGAACAACCGTCCGAATGGCTCGCAAAAAGAGGGTACAGACGCTCACAAATGAGTTTTCGAGATTTCTTATTTATCCCAGAGACCTCGGCCTAACATAATCTAAATGGGGAGCTATGTGATCGTGGTGACAGAGAGGCCAAAAGGCCCCCTCCAAAGTGGAGAAGGCCTTTCGAATTCTGCACTCATGCAGCTGATTTAGCGGTTCGGAAAATAGTCTTCGCAGACGCCTTCGCGGTAAACATCTGCGGTGCAGCAATGCAGACCGCCGCCGAAGGCATAGGCATCCCGCAGGTCTACTTCGACCACTTCCATGCCCAGCTTGTCCATTTGTTCTGCCTGATAGACTTCAGATTTTTCGACACAAACAGTTTTTGGATCTAGAACGAGAACATTCATGCTCAGCCATGTGGAGGAATAGCATAGAGGCGGCGGTGCGTTATGGGCCGGTTGGGCGGAATCGACAATCTGCCAATCGTTCTTTTGGAACATTTCGCGCTGGTCATCAGGCAGGCGGCGTTGTGGATTGTTCAAGATGAGCCCGGGCCGCAAGGGGGTAAATGTTGCGTCAATGTGAATGGGGTAGGGATCACCTGGGAAATTCACCGCATGCACCCTATGGTCTGGGAAGTGGCGGCGCAGCCACTCGATGCCCTTCAGGTTGGTGGTAAACCCATGTTGAACCACCAAATCGCGGCCAAACCGCAGAACATCGGCGGCGTCGAACAATGGCTCCTCCTCGGTGGTGACAAAGAATTTCTCAGCCGTCCATTTGAGCCGTTTCTCAACACCAATCTTTTCCGACAGGTAATCGGGATGATAATCCGCATCTGTCAACCGCGGCTTGGGCGCAGATTCATGACGAAAATTCGGATCTTCTTCAAAATACTTTTGCATCAACGGGCGATAGTTCAAGTATTCAAACCAGCGACAGCGATAAGACATGGTTGCTTCGAGCATTTCGGATCCGACGGTCAGCAAGACATCGCGCGGTGGCATGCAGCCAAATTGGCTTTCGGTTGAGAAATCTGGCGTCTGCACTGGCACAGAGTGATCAATTGATGTGGGACGATCCACACGAATGCCACGTTTCTCCAACTGACTGGCGAAATTATCGAGCAACTCATTGGCGCGATCAATCGTTTCTTGTGGCCTGCGTCCCCATTGGCCACGCATATCGCTATCTTCTGGTACTTTAGCATCCAGAGCGGGCTCTTCGGCTGGAATATGGCAATCATCCGCCCGGCCAACTATGACATGGCGCAGCGGGTCCCATTCATTCCAGCTATTAACAATTGTCTTTCCAGTGTCGCGCATTTTCAGGCTCCTGATCGTGTGATGGTGTAAATTGTTAAACTGCAGATAAATCGTTTTTTAGGCAGTGGCTATATCAAAGCGAAGGGCGAAGGGTGACGCGCGACCTTTCGGCGTCTATATTGAATTGACAGCAGGGCTTTAGAGGGGCAGGCAGGCGATAGGGCCGGCTCAAATACAAGGGATCACAATGACGAATCATGTTTATAAAGGCGATTTGCCAGACGGCTTGGATCTAGGCCAAATCGTGGCCATTGATTGCGAGACTATGGGGCTGAACCCTAAGCGCGACCGTCTTTGTGTGGTGCAGCTGTCCAGCGGTGATGGCCATGCGCATTTGGTGCAAGTGCCCAAGGGGCAAACCTCGGCGCCCAATCTATGCCGGATGTTGGAAGATCCCAATGTGCTCAAACTCTTTCACTTTGGCCGATTTGATATCGCAGCCATGAAGGAGGCTTTTGGGGCTTTGACTGCGCCGGTCTTTTGCACAAAGATTGCCAGCCGTATGACCCGAACTTACACGGATCGGCATGGGTTGAAAAACCTGCTGCAAGAATTGCTCAGCGTGGATATTTCTAAACAACAGCAGTCTTCCGATTGGGGCGCGGCGCATTTGTCTAAGGCGCAGGTGGAATATGCAGCATCCGATGTGCTGTATCTACATGAATTGCGCGCGCGGCTGAATGAGATGCTGATCCGCGAGGGGCGTATGGAGTTGGCGCAATCTTGCTTTGACTTCTTACCCACGCGGGCAGAGCTGGATCTCGCAGGTTGGCCAGACAGCGATATATTTGCGCATTCTTAGGCTGAGATTCGAGAGCGGAGAGGCCTATGCATTTTTCTTTCGACGACGGTTATTCGGCGCTTGTAGCATGGCTTAAAACCCTGCTGCCCATCGTTGCGCTGGGCCTGTTGTCGACGATCTTTCTGTTTTCTGGAAAAGTGGACGTGACCCAATCCTTGCCCTATGCCGAACATAACGTTGCTGAAATTATCCGCGAACAGCGTATTACACAGCCGTATTTCACCGGCATCGCCAGCAATGGCACGGAAATCGCTCTCTCAGCGGCCTATGCCTCGCCGCAGGTGGAAAATGCACAGATTCTTGAGATTACCGATCTATCTGTCGTGCTCAAATCCACCCATGACCGGAGTGTCCAGGTTACCGCGGGGCAGGGCGCTTTGGACTCAGCGACGCAAACCGTGCAAATCTCAAAGAATGTTCACATTGCAGCCCTGCCAGATTTTTGGCTGACAACCGAGGCCTTGGACATGAATCTCAAGCAGGGTCTGGCGTCTGCCAAAGGTGGTTTTCAGGGGGTGACCGCCTTGGGCGCGATCACTGCGGGGGAAATGCATCTGCAAATGACCGCCGACGATCAGCAAATCGTTTTCATAAATGATGTGCGGCTGGTATACTCTCCTAAACTTATTGATTGAGGTTATCCGTGCGCCACATTTTGCTGCTCATTACATTGCTGCTCTCGACAGTTTGCGGAGCCTTTGCCGTTTCGGCGCAAACCGCCCTGTCCTTGGATGGGTTTCAAAGTGATCCAGAGGCTTCTGTTGAAATCTTGGCCGACAGGCTCACGGTCAGCCAAACAAATGGTGCCGCGCGGTTTGAGGGCAATGTGGTGATTGCTCAGGGGGATATGCGCCTATCCGCAGATATGGTGGATGTTACCTATTTGGAAGCTGGCGGGATCGGGCATCTGTCTGCCAGCGGAAGTGTTCTTTTGGTGTCACCAACGGAATCAGCCCAAGCGGACAGCGCGGATTATGATCTTTCCGGGCGTGAATTGTGGATGCGAGGTGCTGTTTTGCTCAACCAGGGCCCTGTAAGCCTATCCGCTGATCTTCTGACGATTGATCTTGATACGGGGGGCGCGGTGATGGAGGGTCGCGTGCGCACCGTGCTGCCAAGTGGATCCAAATAATGCCATCTCCGCAGTTTGAAATTTCAGATGGCAAGGGTGGCCTCAAAATAGAGTCGCTGCGAAAGAGCTACCGTAAACGCTTGGTCATCAGTGACGTGAGCATGCATTTGCACCGTGGTGAAGTTGTGGCGCTTTTGGGGCCAAATGGCTCAGGCAAGACCACCTGTTTTTATTCCATCGCTGGGCTGGTCACGCCCGAGGGCGGTCGGGTGAGCATTGATGGCCGCGATGTCACGCGCTTGCCCATGTATCGGCGGGCCCGGTTTGGCATTGGGTATCTGCCGCAAGAAATGTCGATTTTTCGCGGCATGAATGTCGAAGACAATATTCGTGCGGTTCTGGAATTGAGCGTGAAAGACCGAGATCGACGCTCAGAGCGCTTGGAAGAATTGCTCAATGAATTTTCAATTGAACATCTGCGTCGGTCGCCTGCGCTTGCATTGTCAGGCGGTCAACGCCGACGGGTTGAAATTGCGAGATGCTTGGCGGCAAACCCAAAATATTTGCTGCTAGATGAGCCTTTCGCCGGGGTAGATCCAATCGCGGTCGGGGAAATTCGCAATTTGGTATCAGATTTGAAAAAGCGCGGTCTTGGGGTGTTGATCACCGATCACAATGTTCGAGAAACGCTCGATATCGTTGATCGCGCATATATTCTGCATGACGGCGTGGTTCTGCGCAGCGGCACTGCGAAAGAAATTGTTGAGGACGAGAATGTTCGGCGTGTGTATCTGGGCGAAAATTTCAGATTGAGCTAATTTTCAATTTTGAGTTGACAATTACCCCGGATATTTGCCCAAATAGAATTGTGACATGTTGTCATAATATTCAGCCAATTCAAACAAACTGCTCGCTGCAGCTTGCGACCATGTATGGGATCGTGAGGCGTGATTGATATGGCCCAAC
>Ga0209199_1002613_pt1 | contig 18880 bp, 17 predicted proteins | sample COGITO_mtgs_1105_7_FD_184805 | JGI IMG/M metagenome (GOLD analysis project Ga0209199, IMG submission 184805) | Pelagic marine microbial communities from North Sea - COGITO_mtgs_110523 (SPAdes) (version 2) | ecosystem: Environmental > Aquatic > Marine > Epipelagic ...
GATGCAATCCTCGCGTTCATGCGTGAAACCATCCCGCAGGATTGGAAAAACTTCCGCGACAAGGTCGCAGACAACTTCCGCATCATAACCCACGAGAAATTTCGGGTTTTGGAGTAGAAGCGGTATACAACAACACGCCGCCCACACAATTGTTGACCGACCACCCCGACATTGTGGCGATTACGGCCAACCTATCTGACCCATCGGCCGCGAAAGAGATCATAAAGACAGCCGTGAGCCGACTTGGCGGCCTCGACATTCTGGTCAACAACGCCGGCGCAATGGTGATGGACGACGAAGATACGGGCCTGAACCACGCCGTGAATGTTGTAGCCCCCATGGCCTTGCTTGATGCCGCATTGCCCCATCTGAACGCCGGGGCTTGCGTGATCAACATCTCGTCGGTCAACGCTGTCTATCCGGCGATGGGGGCGGCATCCTATTCAGCAAGCAAGGCGGCCCTGAATACGTGGACGCGGGGGATGGCGAAAACCCTCGGCCCCAAGGGCATCCGCGTCAACGGCGTTGCCCCCGGCGCAATTGAACGCGTCGAGAGCCCCCGCAATCCCGATCTTGTTGCGGCTTTTGTCAGCATGACCGCGCTTGGTCGCACAGGCGTCCCAAAAGACATCGCAAACGTGGTCCGTTTCCTTGCGTCCGACGCCGCCAGCTTTATCACGGGCGAAACCATTACTGTTTCAGGTGGCTACAGATTATAACCACGGCCCCCATCTCTTTTCGCTTCAAATACTGAAAAGCAACATCGCATCGCATAACGCCGATGCTACTGCTTCTTTGCCGCCTGCAACGCAGGAACAAAACGCTGCTCATAATCGCTGCCAACCAAAGGGCCTGCAAAGCGGAACAAAACCTCACCGGTACCGTTCAGGATAAAGGTCTCAGGTGGCGCCGTGACGCCCCAGTCAATAGCTGTCCGCCCCTGCGGGTCGAATCCAACGCCGACGAACGGATTGTCGTCTTCGGTCAGGTATTTCGTCGCCGTCCCCTGCTGGTCCTTGAAATTGATACCGACGATCGGAATGCCCGCCGCCTCCATCTCCAACAGTTTGGGATGTTCCGCACGGCAAGGCGGACACCAACTGGCCCAAAAGTTAACCAATGTCACCTGACCAGAGGCCAGCATTTCGGGCGTGGCCGCGTCAAAGCCCTCAAGCCCGGCTGCAGGCACCCCCGGCGCCATCTGCCCTACAAGTGTAGAGGGCAGCCCGTCAGGATCTTCGCGAAACATGCCGATGCCCGCCATCACTACAAACGCAGCAAAAATCAGCGGTGGTGCCAGCATTAACGGACTTATCTTAGCCATCAGACTTCACCTCGCGCTCGACCTCTTTCAACGCAGCGCGGGCAACCCGGCCACGCCGCAAAGTCACAGCAATCAATGCAACCAGCAAAACCACCGATGCAGCATAGGCTGACAAAACTTCAACAGCATACTTCCCAAGATCAGGGGTCATACGTTGCCTCCTGCGCGCGCGCGCAACGCGGCGGTCCGGCGCAACCGGATTTCAGTGCCGGTGCGATAGAGCACAAGCGCCAAAAACAGCAGGCCAAATCCAACCATGCACATCACCAAAGGGTAAAAGAAAACATCCGATACGGTCCGCCCCCCGGTTGCCACCGGCACTGATGTACCCTGATGCAATCCCTGATTCCAGAATTGCACGGCATATCGCGACAATACGGCGAAAACGGACCCGACAAGACACAGGATAGAGGTCAGATCAGCAGCTGTGTCGGGGTCTTCGATCGCTTCCCACAACGCGATGTAGCCAAGGTAGAACAAGAACAGGATCAAAAAGGATGTCAAACGCGGGTCCCACGCCCACCATGTTCCCCACATCGGTTGGCCCCAGATTGCGCCGGTCACCAATGCAATCACCGTCATAACCATGCCCACCGGTGCTGCGGCCTTTGCGGCCAGCACGCTCACGTGGTGTCTGCGGACCAGCCATATCAACGAGGTGATCAACATCATGAACCACGCATTGATTGCCATCAACGCTGCGGGAACATGCAAATAAATAATCTTGACGGTCGATCCCTGACGGAAATCATCAGGTGTGCCGAAGAAGCCCCAGATCAATCCGACCACCACGCAAAATCCCGCTGCCACCCAAAGGACGGGCTGCACCTTGGCGCTCAGGCTCAAGAACTTTACCGGATTTGCGTACTGCCAAATGGACATACCCCGTACCTAATGCGCACGGTCTCAGGTCTCAATGGGCAAAGTGCGGGTTTCAACAAGGACAAATTGTCCGACTTAGCGGAGCCCCATGCGCAGCACGGCAGCACTGGCAAAAGGCATCAATCCGACTGTCGCAAATGTGATCCCCGCCAGCATCAACAGCGGCGTGGCCGGATCAAGGCCAAGGGCGCCGCGCCGTGCCGCCTCTGCCCCGAAAATAAGGCTCGGTACATAAAGCGGCAGCACCAGCAACGACAACAGCAAGCCACCGCGTTTGATCCCTACGGTCAGTGCCGCGCCGAATGTACCGATCACCGACAATGCAGGCGTGCCAAGTGCCAGCGACGCGACCAACCAGCCAAACCCCGCAGGCGGCAGGTTCAGCAACACACCAAGCACAGGGGCCGCCAACACCAGCGGCAGGCCGGTTGTGATCCAATGCGCCAGCGCCTTGACGCTGACCGCACCTTCCAATGGCAACGGCGAGGTGACCAGCAGATCCAGCGTCCCATCCTCAAAATCAAGCGCCAGCAACCGGTCCAGCGACAAAAGGCAGGCCAAGAGCGCACCCAGCCACAAAACACCGGGTGCAATACTGCCCAGCAACGCCTGCTGCGGCCCCACGCTGAACGGGACCAGCACCGTCACGATCAAAAAGAACGCGAGGCCAAGGCCAAAGCCGCCGCCCGCGCGAAACGCCAACCTGATGTCGCGGATCAGCAGCGCCTTCATAAGAACGCCTCGTCGCTGGCACCAAGACGCGCATTGGTTTGTGCACGGAATGCTGACACGTCAAACACATCCGCAGCCAGCCCCAGATCAATATGTGTGGCGATCAACGCCGACCCGCCGTGCGCCAGATGCGCCCGCACCGCACCCGCAAACATTGCCACTGCGCTGCTGTCCAGCGACACAGTCGGTTCATCCAAAACCCAAACGGGCCGCCCCGTGACCATCAAACGGGCCAACCCGAGGCGGCGCTTTTGACCCGCTGATAATGTGCCTGCCAACCGCGTCGCCAAAGGACGCAGCGCATAGGCATCCAAAGCCGGATCAATCTGGGGATAACCGAAAATCTCGGCCCAGAACGAAAGGTTCTCAGTCACGCTTAACATTGCTTTCAGGCCATCGGCATGTGCAGCATAGGCGATCCGGTCCTCAGCGCCGTTAATCGCCCCTTGCAAGGGCGGTTGAAGCCCCGCAATTGTGCGCAGCAATGTCGTTTTGCCAGACCCGTTGGGCCCCCGCAGAACCAAGGCCTGCCCCGGTACAAGATCGAACCCGACGCCTGCCAGTACAGGCAGCCCGCCGCGCGCGACCGATAGGTCAGACACCGACAATGTATGGGGATCGAACACCACCTGACTTAAACAGGAACCATCGCAAGGGCGATGCGCCGCCCTTCGCTGAGCAATACGTTGTAGGTGCGGCAGGCGGCAGGCGATGCCATCGCTTCGACCCCGACACCCGCGTCGTGCAATTGCGCCAGCAGATCATCGGGCAGATGCGCGACATCCGCACCGGTGCCAACAAACAGAACGTCGACCTCGGTCGCCAATGCCAACAAAGGGGCGACATCGGCCAATCCGCCCCATGTCATCGTACCTTGCGGTCCCGTCATCACTGGCCCTTGCACCACATGTCCGCCGATTCGGAAAAAGCCAGGGCCATACCCTTCGACAGGTTGGGCATCGTTAAAGACAATCTCATTCAGACGCATTGTTCACCCTTTCCAGATCGGCAGCCCCAAAAGGGCTGCGGCAGCGATAACCCCATATGCGACGAGCCGAAAAAACCGCTCTGCATCGGGGTTGAACAGACGCGCACCGACCACATTGGCCGCAAGATAGGGTATGCCCGCCAAGAGGCCAAGCAGCACAATCGGCCATTGCAACTGCCCGGTCAGCCAAAGCGTCGGAAACAGGATCACATCAACCGCAACAAGGTACATGTTGAAATTGGCGCGGATCATCTTTACCGGCAGCGTGCTGGCCATATAGAGCATGATCACTGGAGGTCCGGGGATGCCGGCAAAACCCGTCATGAACCCGCTTAGACAGCCGGTGATGAACTTGATCGGGCGCGTCAACACGCCGCGGTAACGCCAGCCCGTCATCATCAACACCAGCAGTGCCAGAATGATCCCCGAGATCAGCCACCCGAACGCCGTTGGTTCCATGATGGACAGGCACCACAGGCCAACCGGCAACATCAACGTTGCCCCCAGTATCAGCAAGGCGATATCGCGCGGTGCGCCGTTTCGGTAAGAATTGGGGAGGTTGGGCAAAGGCCCCAGCACTTCTGCCGATACCAGAAAAATAACCGCCTCAACCGGCGACAGCACTGACGACGCGACCGGCATGATGATCATCGCAGAGCCAAATCCGGAAAACCCGCGCACCACGCCCGCCACCAGAACTGCCATGATCAGCCATATCAGCCCTTCGGTCTGAAGGGCTGATTGAATGGCATCAAGCATCTATGTTTGCGTATTGATTGCCTGCGTTGGCATCCGGCTTGGACCAGTCCCGTTTAACGCCCAAATACAGCAGGATCGCAGAAGCCACAAAAATCGACGAATACGTCCCGACAATAACGCCCCAGATCATCGCAAACACAAAGCCCCGGATCACGTCCCCCCCCAGCACAAACAGCGAAATCAGCGCAAGCAATGTGGTGAACGACGTCATAAACGTCCGGCTCATCGTCTCATTGATCGACAGGTTCAACACCTCTTTCAGGGGCCGTTTTTTATACTTGCGCAGGTTCTCGCGGACGCGGTCAAACACAACAACCGTATCGTTTAGCGAATAACCAACAATCGTCAGCAACGCCGCGATAATCGCCAGATCGAACCGCAGTTCCAGTTCGGAAAAGATACCGATCGTTAGAATAACATCGTGGATCAAGGCAAGCACGGCACCCGCAGCGAACTGCCATTCAAACCGCAACCAAATGTAGACTAGGACCGCACCAATCGCCAAAACCACTGCAATAACAGCAGTTTGGATCAATTCGCCCGAAACCTTGGGCCCGACAGATTCGACAGACGTGAATTTGATGTTTGGTCTTACGACCAACAAAGCAGCCTCAACCGCCTCGATGGTTTCGACAGTCACCGCTTCTTGGTCGTCTTGCGCCTGAATGCGGATCATCGCTACATTCTGATCATCGCGAAACGAGGGATCGAAGACTTCGGTGATAGAAATATCGCCCAACTCAAGCGTGTCAATCGCAGCCCGGTAGACCGCAATATCAACCGCTTGCGGGCTTTCGGCGCGGATTGTGGTGCCACCGCGAAAATCAATACCGTAGTTCAGGCCTTGGATCAGAAACGACGCAAACGCCACGACCATCATCAGGCCCGAAATACCCAACCATAGCTTCCAGCAACTGAAATAGTCGAAATTCGGTGTTTGCTTGAATAAGCGGAGCCGCATATCAGACCTCAATCGTTTTGGGACGCGCCCGTTCAAACCAGATCACGATAATCAGGCGTGTCACAAAAATCGCGGTAAAGACCGACGTTACGATGCCAAAGCCAAGCGTAATCGCAAACCCGCGCACAGGGCCGGACCCCATGACAAACAGGATCACAGCAGTGATCAGCGTCGTGATATTCGCGTCCAAAATGGCGCTCAACGCCTTTTCATAGCCTAACGCAATTGCGCGCGCAGGCCCTTTGGCAGTCAACAACTCTTCGCGGATACGCTCAAAAATCAGCACGTTGGCATCCACCGCCATGCCGACAGTCAACACGATGCCCGCAATGCCCGGCAATGTCAGCGTCGCGCCAACAAGACTGAGCAAGCCAAAGATCAGCGCCACGTTTATGATCAGCGCGATGTTGGCGAAAATTCCGAACAATCCGTAGCTCATGAACATGAAAAACAGCACCGCGACAAAGGCGACAACTGTGGCGACCTTGCCCGCATCAATGCTGTCCTGCCCTAGTTCAGGGCCGACTGTGCGTTCTTCTAGGAAATCAAGACCGGCAGGCAAGGCACCAGCGCGCAACAGCACCGCGAGGTTTGTGGATTCCTCAACACCAAAGTTGCCGGTAATGATGCCCGATCCGCCCGGAATATGGCTTTGGATTGTCGGGGCGCTGATCACCTCGTTGTCCAGAACAATCGCGAACGGGGAGCCGATGTTTTCAGCCGTGTAATTACCGAATTTGCGCGCGCCCGTCGTATCAAACCGGAACGATACCGCAGGTGATCCGTTCTGATCGAAACTAGGCTGTGCATCGACCAGTTCTTCGCCTGTCACCACAGGGGCCGTTTCGATCACATAAAATGCGCCCGGCTCGTCAATCGACGGGACCAGGGAATTGCCGATACCGGGATTTGCGTTGGCGTCACTGCCCCGGCTGACAACCGGGTTGAACGTCAATTGCGCCGTGGTCCCGATGATCGCTTTCAGCTCAGCAGCAGACCCCACACCGGGTACCTGGATCAAGATACGGTCCGAACCCTGACGCTGGATCGTCGGCTCGCGTGTGCCGACTTCATCAATACGGCGGCGGATAATTTCGAGCGATTGCTGCATGGTGCGTTCGTCTGTCGCCTGCTTTTCGGCATCCGACAACGTCACGATCAGCATTCCGGCGTCGCCGCGCACATCTATGTCGCTGGCACCCGCACCCGAAAGCGTCTGCACGGGCCGCGACAGATCACGCACGATCTGCAACGCTTCGGCCATTTTTGTCTCGTCGTTCAGGCGCACCCGCAACTCATCGGGTGCGGATTGTTGGCGGCGCACCGGCGTCAGGCTGCGCAGCGCATCGCGGACCTCGGGCCATTGCGCTTCCATTCGGCTGGCATAAACATCCTGAACGCGGACCTCTGCCAGCAAATGCGCCCCGCCCCGCAAATCAAGGCCCAAATTAACCAAGCCTGATGGCAGAAACTCTGGCCAAAGACTGCGCTGCTCTTCGAGTTCAGGAGTCGCACCGCTCAGCTCAATCGCGGCAACCGCATCATTATGCTGTTCAACAGGTCCGTAAAACGCATTCGGCAATGCAAGGAAGATGCCAAGAGCACAAGTCAGCGCAATGGCAATCCGTTTCCACAGATCAATCTGAAGCATAAGATCGCCCTTTTATCAGCACATGGCACACGGCCAGATCGCCCGCAGTTACTTGGCTGGTTCGGTCTTGGATACAACAGTTGCGATGGTGGACTGGATCACACGCACTTTAACGCCATCCGCAATCTCGACCTCCAACTCGCCATCGTCTTTGACCTTGACGACTTTGCCGACCATGCCGCCTTGGGTCACGACCTGATCACCACGGCGCAGACCCGCGACCATGGCCGCGTGTTCCTTCAGCTTTTTCTGCTGTGGGCGGATCAAGAGGAAATACATGATGCCGAAAATCAGGATCAGCGGGATAAATTGCTGGATGCCTTGCATGGGTCAGGTCCTTTTTACAGTGCTACTTGGGGCCTCTCGGGACCAGCCCGCGGCGTTTGGCCGAACCTATGCATGGGGGCGGATGGGCGCAAGGTCGAAAGGGGCGATTACAGGGCAGAAACCTGTGTTTTCAAACCTGCACAGGGTATCTACCGCAGCAGCACCGAATAAGGCATAACGCGTCCAATCGATTCAACGAACAGGACCGCTCCCATGCATGACATCCGCGCCATCCGCGAAAACCCCGATGCCTTTGACGCCGCCCTTGCGCGCCGCGGCGATGCGCCCATGTCCTCTGAGGTGCTTAAACTTGATGAAGCCCGTCGCGCCCGCATTGGTGCTGCAGAGACCGCACAAGCCGAGCAAAACAAGGCATCCAAACTGGTCGGGGCCGCAAAAGCCAAGGGCGACGAGGCTGAATTTGAGCGCCTGCGCGCGCTTGTCGGCGACAAAAAGGCCGAAGTTGCAACCATGCAGGCAGAGGCCAAAGAACTTGACCTGCAGCTGACAGACATCTTAGCGCGCATTCCCAACACCCCTGCAGATGATGTGCCCCAAGGTGCCGATGAGGCCGATAATGTCGAAGTCAGCCGCTGGGGTGACATTCCAACATTCGACTTCACCCCGAAGGAGCATTTCGAGATTGCCGGTGTTGCAGGCAGCATGGACTTTGAAACCGCCGCAAAAACGTCTGGCGCGCGTTTTGTGATGCTAAAGGGTGCCGTGGCCCGCATCCACCGCGCGCTCGCGCAATTCATGCTCGACACCCACGTCGATGTGAACGGCCTGCTTGAGGTCAACACACCCGTGCTGGTCCGCGACGAGGCGATGTATGGCACCGATAAACTGCCGAAATTTGGTGAAGACAGTTACCAGACGACAAATGGCTGGTGGCTGGTGCCCACGTCCGAAGTGCCGCTGACCTACACTGCAGCGGGCGACGTGCTGGACGAAGACGCGCTGCCCAAACGCTATACCGCGCACACGCTTTGTTTCCGTTCGGAGGCCGGATCAGCGGGCCGCGACACGTCCGGCATGCTGCGCCAGCACCAGTTTGAAAAGGTCGAAATGGTCAGCGTCACGCATCCAGACCACAGCGATGATGAGCAAAAACGCATGCTGCGCTGTGCCGAAGATCTGCTTGAGCGGCTGGGCATTCCCTACCGCACCGTGCTTTTGTGCACCGGTGATATGGGCTTTGGTGCGCGCCGCACCTTTGACATCGAGGCTTGGGTGCCGGGTCAAAACACCTACCGCGAGATTTCTTCTGTCTCCACGACCGGTGATTTTCAGGCGCGCCGCATGAACGCACGTTTCAAGCCAAAAGATGGCGGCAAACCGCAGTTCGTGCATACGTTGAACGGATCCGGCCTTGCGGTGGGGCGCTGTTTGATCGCGGTGCTGGAAAACGGCCAGCAGGCAGACGGGTCCGTCACATTGCCGGACGTGTTGGCCCCCTATCTTGGCGGCAAGACGACGCTGACCGCCGAAGGTGGCTTGACGTAAGCCCAATTGAATATCCTTTCTGCGGCATTATCTTGCTAAGATAGCGAAAGAAGCCGCAGAAAGGCCCGACATGCTGACCTCAAACCGATCCTTGATGGCGATTGCCTGCCTCTTCATGGCCGTCGCATTCGCAGTCTCCCCCTACTTTGTACAAAGCTTTTCGGGCTTTGACCCCAACCAGTTTCCCGTTCCGCAAGACGACCCACCGGTGCAGCCCGAAGGCTATGCTTTTGCCATCTGGGGTCTGATCTATGGCTGGTTGATCATCGGTATGGGCTGGGGTCTGTGGCGCGCACGTGAAGACGCGCAATGGCACGACATGCGCAAACCTTTGGTGATTTCGATGGCGGTCGGGGCGGTTTGGCTTGCTGTCGCGGTCGCCAGCCCGATCTGGGCCAGCGTGCTGATCTGGGTGATGCTGCTCAGCGCGCTTGCCGCGCTTTTCCTCGCCCCTGTCGCGAATACCACATGGGCGGCCTGGCCTGTTGGGCTTTACGCCGGATGGTTGTCTGCGGCGTCCTGCGTATCGCTTGGTCTGTTGGCGGCCGGGTATGGCTACATGAGCGAAACAACCGCCGGCATCGTTTTTGTCGCCCTCGCCATCGTCATCGGCAGTTTTGTCCAAGCCGCATTAGGCCGCGCCCCTACTTACGGGATCGCGGTAATCTGGGCGCTGGTTGCAGTCGTCGTCGCCAATCTGGAGAGCACCCCGATTGTTGCCTATATCGCAGGCGGCGGCGCGCTTGTTATGCTGGTCCCGACACTCCAAGCGTTCCGCAAAGGTTAATTCTTGCGCCGCCCGTCGGTATGTTTACGCAGCTTTGAAGGCGGTGCTTTCTTGCGGCCCTTGTAGGGATTCGCATCGTTTTGACCGCGCATCCACAGCCGGATCGGCGTGCCGGGCATGTCGAAATCGACCCGCAAGTTATTAACCAGATAGCGGCTATAGCTTTCGGGCACCTTATCGGGGTGCGAACACATCACCACAAAACCCGGTGGGCGCGTCTTGGCCTGCGTCATATACCGCAGCTTGATGCGCTTGCCTTGTGGTGCGGGGGGCGGATGCGCCTCCATCATGCCAGACAGCCAGCGGTTCAACTGCGCTGTGGTCACGCGGCGGTTCCACGTCTCATAGGCCCGCATGATCGCCTCTTGCAACCGGTCCAGACCACGCCCGGTTTTGGCAGAAACAGTGATCAACGGCGCACCGCGCAACTGTGGCAACAACCGCTCAAAACTCTCCTTGAGGTCCTTCAGTTTCGCCTGACGGTCCTCTTCGATGTCCCATTTATTCACGGCAATGATCACCGCGCGGCCTTCACGCTCTGCCAGATCGGCGATGCGCAAATCTTGCTGCTCAAACGGAATTTCCGCGTCCAGCAACACTACCACAACTTCGGCGAACTTTACCGCACGCAGGCCATCCGAGACGCTGAGTTTCTCAAGCTTTTCCTGAATTTTGGCCTTTTTGCGCATGCCGGCGGTGTCAAAAATCCGCATCGGCACGCCGTTCCATTCGGTGCGCAGCGATATAGCGTCACGCGTGATACCTGCCTCTGGCCCCGTCAGCAAACGGTCCTCGCCCAAAATCTGGTTGATCAGCGTGGATTTGCCGGCGTTCGGGCGCCCGACCACAGCGACCTGAAGCGGCTTTGACTTGGTCGGCATCCGGATAGCGCCTTCAATCTCGCCGTCATCCTCAACCACATCGACGTCCGTTTCGGGCGTATCAGTGTCCTGCACACGGTCGGCAAAGCCATCCGCAAGCGGCACCAGCACCGTGTAGAGATCATTCAGACCTTCGCCATGCTCGGCGGAAAGGCTGATAGGTTCGCCCAGACCCAGCGAATAGGCCTCCATCACGCCTGCCTCACCGGCCCGCCCTTCGGCCTTGTTGGCGGCAAGAATCACATGCGCAGATTTTTTCCGCAGGATGTCCGCGAACACCAGATCTGAAGGCGTCACGCCAACGCGGGCGTCGATCATGAACAGACAGATATCGGCCATATCTACCGCACGTTCGGTCAAACGGCGCATCCGACCCTGAAGACTATCGTCGGTCACTTCTTCTAGACCCGCCGTGTCAATCACCGTGAACCGCAAGTCCGCAAGCCGTGCAGCGCCTTCGCGCAGGTCGCGCGTCACACCCGGCTGATCATCGACCAACGCCAGACGTTTGCCCACAAGGCGGTTGAAAAGTGTGGATTTGCCCACGTTCGGGCGGCCCACAATGGCAAGGGTAAAGGACATGAACGGCTCCAATGGCCCAAAACAGGCCGGATCAGATGCGCGCTTTAGCCCATTTCACGGCTAACGGAAAGCGTGCAATTGACCTTTGGCCGATACGACATAAAGCGTGCCACCCGCAACGACCGGCGCCGTGGTCGCCCCGCCAGGCACCTCAAGTGTTCCGATCAGCGCGCCATTTGTCGGATCAAAGCTGCGCACCACACCGTCGTTCGATGCAACAATCACCCGCCCGCCCGCAACAATCGGACCGTGATGGGCCACGACAGCAGACTGGCGACGCGGCTTTGTCTTGATGAAATTCGGCAGCGGCGTGCCCCAAATGCGCGCACCGGTTCCCGCGTCAAGACGTACCAGTTCATTCAAATCGCTGACAAAAAACACGCTGCCGCCAGCCGGGAACGCCGGACCAATCGCGCCTTCACGTGCAGTCCACAGGGTTTGACCACTGCCCGCGTTCAGCGCCATTAAACGCCCCGATTGATTGCCCACATATACCGTGCTGCCAGAAACAACCGGCGCGCTTGTCACATCATTGATCGAAGACAGGGCGCGGCCCGGACGCTTGCCAACCACATTGGCCTGCCAGCGCGTCAACCCGCCCTGGCGGAAAGTAGCCAGCACTTCGCCTGACCCGAATGCGAATATGGATACGCCATCACTGATCGCCGGTGCAGGCGCGCCCAGTATGTTGCTTGCCGAACGGGTGCTCTCGGTCTGCCATTCGATACGACCATTCGATTTACTCAGCGCCCAGCCGGTATCATCGCCTGCGGTCACATAGACCAAATCGCCAAAAACAGTCGGCGTGCCCGACCCCGACGCATCAAGGTCTTGTGTCCAGCGCACGGCGCCGGTGGCCGCATCCAGCGCTGCCATGACGCCGAACCCGACCGAGGCATAGACCGTGTCACCCGAAACAGCCAAACCACCACCGGTGCCTTGACCTTGCTTGTCCGCGGATGGGGTCAGATCACGCGACCACAGCGGCGCGCCGCTGGTTGAGGTCGCGACAACCTGCGCGCCGGCGTCGAGCGTGAACACCCGCCCACCAGACACAACAGGGTCCGCCGTGATGCGCAGCTTGCGGCTGTCGCCTTCGCCAATGTCCGCGCTCCATGCCAGAACGGGTGCCGCGCGCAATGCGGCGTTGGTCACGCGGTATGTCGCCGTACCGATGGAATGGGTCCAGTCACTGTTGGCGCTTGCCGCCCCCAGTGAAATCGCGCGTGTTGTGTTTTCGGGTACCACTTCGCCCTCAAGCGGAGCGGCAAGGTCAGGGTCCTGCAATACAGAACGCACATTTTCGCGCACACCGGGCAGGTAGGTTTCTTTTTCAGCACAGGCGGACAACACCAAAATACCGGCAAGCAGCCCCCCGATTACGGTTCTGCTTCCAAAGCGCTGCTGCTGGATCATGGCCCTGCCCACCTTATTTATGTACTTGCCTTGCCATTGAGAGGCATAGATCAATTCTCTTGCAATGAGGTCTGCCCATCCGTGGATGTGACCACATCCGCCAGTTCAGGCTCCCCACCCAGCGCCACAATCACCTGTAGTGCGCGCTGTTGCAACTCCGATGTGGTTTCCGCATCAGCAAGAACCGACTGATAGCGCGCGATGGCAGCCGTTGCGTCGCCATTTTCGATGTCGATCAGTGCCAATTGTTCCTCTGCCAACAGGCGCAATGCACGACCGTGCTGTGCCATCGCCTCAAGCGCCTGACGCCGGTCTTCAATCGACATAGCAGCACCTTGCAGGGTCAGCGCCTTGAACTGCGCAATCTCGCGGTAGATCGCAGGAACATCCCCATCAACCGCAAGCGCGTCCAGTGTCGCGGTCGCAGACGCGGGATCATCGGCTTCGATCTGTGCGGATGCGGTCAACAACCGCAAAACGGCCACAGATGCTGGCGTTCCGGGCGCAATAGCACTCAACGCTTCTGCCCGCGCAGCACTGTCCGAAAGAGACATCGCAGCTAGCATCGCATCGCCAAGCGTTTCAGCCTCCGCGCGGGCCTGTGCCTTGCGGTATTCTGAAAACGCGGCTCCCCCGACGATCAGCAAAATCACCAGTGCAGCAATCCACCCGTAGCGGCGCAGCATCAGATAAAGACGGTCGCGGCGAACCTCTTCGTTCACCTCTTCGATAAAACTGTCGGTGTCGCTCATGCCGTCCGCCTCTGGCCTTGGGTTTCGATCCTCTTACCGCGCAGACGTGGCCAAGCCAATACCCCCATCAAGCGCTTTGTGCCTGTTCCTTGCGCACAGCCCCGTGAGGACCCTAAAAAATATCACGGCTAAACTGGTCAGTTCACTTTTCTTGCACTACATACCCCCTAAGATTTTTGAGCGTCATCAGACGCACCTTTTCCATTCGAGGCACTGCAATGCGTATTTTCTCAATTCTGGCGGCGATTGCCGTGGCTATCATTCTGGCGATGTCGATCCTTGCGCGCCCCCAGCTGCTTGCAATGGCAGGCATGGATAGCCCAAGCGAAGAACCATCAGAGACGGCCAACACCGGCGAAGGTGAACCTGACGCCGCTGCCCAGCGGCTGGTCAAGGTCATGGTGCGAAAAATGACCGCCGAACAGGTCGACAGTGCTGTGATCCTGCGCGGCCAAACCGCCGCAGCGCGGCAGGTGGATGTGCGATCCGAGACCTCCGCCGTTGTCGCATCTGAACCGCTGCGCAAAGGAGCCAGCATTGAGGCGGGCGAGGCGCTTTGTGTGTTGGACCCCGGCACACGCGGCGCCGCGCTTGAGGAAGCACGTGCCCGTCGTTCCGAAGCAGATTCGCGCGTTCCCGAGGCTGAAGCCCGCGTTGAACAGGCGCGCGCGCAGTTGGAAGAAGCCCGCATCAACCTGAACGCCGCAACCAAATTGGGGCAGGACGGTTTTGCCTCCCAGACCCGCATCGCCGCAACCGAGGCCGCAGTTGCCACAGCCAAGGCAGGCGTGACATCCGCCACATCAGGTCTGCGCGCCGCGCGCTCGGGTATTGAGGCCGCGACCGCAGCCGTCGCAGGCGCAGAAAAAGAAATCGAACGTCTGACTATCAAAGCGCCGTTCAGTGGCCTGCTGGAAAGTGACACCGCCGAGCTGGGCAGCCTTTTGCAGCCCGGCGCGCTGTGTGCCACGATAATCCAGCTCGACCCAATCAATTTGGTCGGGTTTGTCCCAGAAACCGAAGTGAACCGCGTCACGCTGGGCGCACAAGCCGGTGCGCGACTCGCCGCCGGTGGTCAAACTGTTGTGGGCGAGGTGATCTTTTTGTCCCGCTCTGCCGATCCCGAAACCCGAACCTTCCGCGTCGAGATCGAAGTGCCGAACACCGATCTGGCGATCCGCGATGGCCAGACCGCCGAAATCGCCATTGCATCGGCCGGCCTCAAAGCGCATCTGATCCCGCAATCGGCCATGACGCTGAACGATGATGGCACCTTGGGCGTGCGTTTGGTGGATGATACAGACACTGTGTCCTTTGCCCCCATCGGCATCATGCGCGACACGGTGGACGGGGTCTGGGTTACAGGCTTGCCCGCCGAGGCAAATGTAATCGTCACCGGTCAGGAATACGTTACCGCAGGCGTAAAAGTCGCCCCAACCTACGAGGAACTGAGCCAATGACCGGTATCGTCGATTGGGCCGCGACACGTGCGCGGATGGTATTGGCCTTTATCCTGCTGAGCCTTGTGGTCGGCGGTTATGCCTATTCCACCCTGCCCAAAGAGGGCGAGCCGGACATCGAGATTCCCGCCTTGTTTGTCTCGGTGCAATTTCCCGGCATTTCTGCGGTGGACAGTGAAACGCTGCTGGTCAAACCGATGGAAACCGAACTGTCCGATCTGGACGGTCTAAAGACAATGACCGGCACCGCCGCCGAAAACTATGCCGGTGTCGCACTGGAGTTCGAATTCGGCTGGGACAAAACCAAGATCATGGCCGACGTGCGTGACGCCATGTCGACCGCCGAATCCCAGTTTCCCGAAGGCTATGACAAATATTCGATCAACGAGATCAACTTTTCCGAATTCCCCATTATCATCGTGAACCTGACCGGCCCCGTGCCGGAACGCACAATGGCGCGTGTTGCGCGTGACTTGCAGGACGACCTTGAAGGGCTGGACGCAGTGCTGGAGGCCGGTTTGGCCGGGGACCGTGACGAGATGCTCGAGGTGCTGATCGACCCGTTGCGGCTCGAGGCCTACAACGTCACGGCGGGCGAATTGATCAATGTGGTCCAGAACAACAACCAACTGATCGCAGCCGGTGAGATCGAAAGCAGCCAAGGTACGTTTTCGGTCAAAATCCCATCGTCGTTTAACGAGGCCCGCGATGTTTACGGCTTGCCGGTAAAGACCAACGGCGACCGTGTCGTCACGCTGGGTGATCTGGCGCAGATTAACCTCACGTTCGAGGACCGTCAGGGAACCGCCCGTTTTAATGGCGAAAAGACGCTGGCCTTGCAGGTGGTGAAACGCAAGGGTTTCAACCTGATCGACACCGCCGCACTGGTTAAGGAGATCGTCGAGGAACGCTCCGCTGATTGGCCGGACGGCTTGCAAGCCGCCGTAACAGTTGGCACCTCGAACGACCAAAGCCGCATCGTCGACAGTATGGTGCAGCAGTTGTTGGGCTCCGTCTTTACCGCGATTGCGCTGGTGATGATCGTCGTTCTGGCCGCGCTTGGCATCCGGGCGGCATTGCTGGTCGGCTTTGCAATCCCGACCTCTTTCCTTTTGTGTTTCGCCTTCCTTGCCTTGATGGGAATTTCGATCTCGAACATCGTGATGTTCGGTCTGATTTTGGCCGTTGGTATGTTGGTCGATGGCGCGATTGTGGTGGTGGAATACGCCGACAAACGCCAGCAAGAGGGCGATGGCCCGATGCAGGCCTATGTCGAGGCGGCCAAGCGGATGTTCTGGCCGATCATTTCGTCCACCGCGACAACGCTTTGTGCGTTCCTGCCGATGCTCTTTTGGCCGGGTGTGCCGGGACAGTTCATGGGCATGTTACCCGTGACGTTGATCTTTGTTCTGTCGGCCTCATTGGTCGTGGCGCTGATCTATCTGCCGGTTATGGGGGGCGTGACAGGCCGGTTGGAAAACTGGATGGCGGCACAGATGAACACGGTCGCGGGTCTGCCGCTTTACCTGCATCTGCTGTTGTTCTTTGGTGTCGCACTTTTGTTTGTACCTTTCGTGGTATTGATGGCGCCGCCCGCGCCGGGGGCACCTGGTCTGGTCTTTCAATGGATCAGCACGCAATTCGCCGGGATGGAGACACTGAACACCTTTTCCGTGGTCGGAACCTTTGCGTCGGTCTTTGCCATTCTGGTTCTGGGCGCTGCGGTTGTGGCGCTTGCCTTGGGCGGGTTTATGTTGGGGCTGATCACGCTCTTCGCCCTGTTGACCCGCTTGGGCCGCTTTGGACGTTGGCTGACTTCGCTGTTGTTTCGCCGCGAACCTGACCGCATCTACGCAGGCTACCAGCGCAATGCATTTGGCCGCGTGATTGAATTTATCACCGGCAATCCTGTGATGCCTTTGGTCATGGCGGGAACAGTGTTTGTTTTTGTTGGCACAGTGCTGATCTACTTTAGCAACAACTCCAAGGGCGTTGAGTTCTTTGTTGGATCCGAACCCGAACAGGCAATCGTCTATGTCCTCGCGCGTGGCAACCTGTCGCTTGAAGAAAAAGACACTCTGCTGAAAAAGGCCGAGGATATCGTGCTTCAGCACCCCGGCGTTCAGACAGCGTTCGCCTTTGCAGGTGAAGGCGGTCTGGACAGTAACACAGGCGGCGCGCAGTCACCAAAAGACAGCATTGGCCAGATCCAGCTTGAGACCATTCCGTGGGAGGATCGGCCCAACAACACCCGAAAATTGTTCACGGTGCCCCTGCTTGGCTTCGACGTGAACCGCGAAACCCAAGACCCCGCGTTTGACGGCGATGTGATCATTGCGGAACTGACAGAACAATTGCAGCAGATCCCCGGTATCCGCATTGAAATCCTTGCACAGGCACGCGGCCCTGCGTCGGGCAAACCTGTACACTTGCGGTTAAAATCCGACAGCTTCGTCGATCTGGTCACAGCCACTGCGCAAGCACGCCAGCATTTCGACGAAACCCCCGGACTGACCTTGATTGAGGACACGCGCCCCCTGCCCGGCATCGACTGGCAGATCGATGTCGACGTCCAGAAGGCGGGCCGCTACGGCGCGGATGTAGTGACGGTCGGTGCGATGGTGCAATTGGTCACGCGTGGGTTACTTTTGGACACGATGCGCGTGGACAGCTCCGATGAAGAAATCGAAATCCGCGTGCGTCTGCCCGCAGACGACCGTGTCCTGAGCACCCTTGATACGCTAAAGGTGCGCACCGCTGACGGGTTGATCCCGCTGAGCAACTTTATCACCCGTACCCCTGTGCCAAAACTGGCAGAGATCAACCGCGTCGACCAGAAACGTCACCTTGACGTCAAGGCGGACGTGGCCCCCGGCCTGATGAAATTGGTCGAGATCAAGCGCGAGAATGGCGTTGATGTCAGCACCACGTTGGCCTCGCTGCGCCCTGCGGGCAACGACGCGGACCTCACCACGCCGGACGGAACAGCCTATAAAATCACTGAACAAGCCGCTGCCATCGAACGGCAAGCGCTGCAAAGCGGGTTGAACGACGGCAGTTTCCGGCTGGTGCCCATCAACGCGAATGAGCGGATTGCAGAGCTGACAAAATGGCTCGACGATGCGGACCTCCCGCTGGGGGTGACATACGAATGGACCGGCGATCAGGAGGATCAAGCCGAAAGCGGCGCGTTCCTGCAATCGGCCTTTACGGCGGCGCTGGGGCTGATGTTCATCATCTTGTTGGCGCAGTTCAACTCGTTCTACAACTCGCTGTTGGTCTTGCTGGCTGTGATCTTGTCCACAACGGGCGTGTTGATCGGGATGCTGGTGATGGATCAGACGTTCTCTATCATCATGACCGGCACTGGGATTGTGGCCCTTGCCGGGATCGTGGTGAACAACAACATCATTCTGATCGACACCTATCAGGAATATGAACGCTACATGCCGCGGATCGAGGCGATTATACGCACCGCCCAAGCGCGCATCCGACCGGTTCTGTTGACCACCATCACCACGATGGCGGGTCTGGCACCGATGATGTTCGGTCTCAGCCTGAACTTCGCCGACGGGGGTTATACCATCGACAGCCCCACTGCGCTGTGGTGGAAACAGCTGGCAACGGCGGTGGTGTTTGGTCTTGGCATCGCCACGGTCCTGACGCTGATCGTGACGCCGTCGATGTTGGCCATTCGCATCTGGGCCACGACTTACGTGCGCTGGGTCGCACGGCTGCTGGCCAAGATGTCATTAGGTCGTGCCAGCCGCGCTGCACGCGATTGGGCACTGCAACGTGATGCACGCCGGTCAGTCGCCCAAGAGATCATCTGGGATGGTGACGATATGGTACGCGCGCGCCGTACCACACCG
>Ga0209199_1002618_pt1 | contig 18860 bp, 15 predicted proteins | sample COGITO_mtgs_1105_7_FD_184805 | JGI IMG/M metagenome (GOLD analysis project Ga0209199, IMG submission 184805) | Pelagic marine microbial communities from North Sea - COGITO_mtgs_110523 (SPAdes) (version 2) | ecosystem: Environmental > Aquatic > Marine > Epipelagic ...
AACCACAATTCCTTTGAGACAAGACGTGCTGACCTTTTCAGGCGGCGTCTATGAACCTCCACCGAACTTACGATCAGGCCCCGTTGCCCGCTGAGGCGGATAACTCCGGCTGCGCTGTGAGTGGTGAGGAGAGGTCACCCACTCTCTCACAAGGAATTACACCATGGCAGACACATCTGCATCCCGCCTCGGCCAAGTTGAAGGCGCAGGCCTCACAGACGATCTTTTCCTGAAAGTATTTGCTGGCGAGGTCATGACGATCTTCGAAGCCGAGAACGTCACAAAGAGCCGCGTAATGTCGCGCTCTATCACTTCCGGTAAGTCCGCTCAGTTCCCAGTTATGGGCCGTGCATCCGCTTACTACCACACACCAGGCAACGAAGTCCTCGGTGGCACTATCAAGCACAACGAGAAGGTCATCACAATCGACGACCTGTTGATCTCTCCTGTGTTCATCGCTGAGATCGACGAAGCCAAGAACCACTACGACGTTCGCGGTCACTACTCGACAGAAGTTGGTCGTGTTCTTGCCCAGACTTGGGACAAGCATGCCCTGCAGGTTGGTATTCTTGCCGCCCGTACAACTGTTGCGAATATTGCTGGTGAAAGCCCTGCAGGTTCTGTGATCACCGAAGTCGTTGCTGATGACTTCACCGACCCTGACAAACTGGCCGCATCGTTCTTCGCTGCTGCACAGGTGATGGATGAGAAGAACATCCCAGAAGCTGACCGCGTAGCGTATCTGCCGCCTGCTGAGTATTACACTCTGGTGCAGTCCAACAAAGTCATCAACCGTGACTTCTCTGCGTCCAACGGTGACTTCGCTAAAGGCAAAATCTTCGAAGTTGCTGGTATCGAGATCGTGAAGACGAACAACCTTCCAGACACGGACGTCGTTGCTGACACTTTGGCCGCTGGCTCCCGTGATAGCTACGTTGGTGATTTCTCGAAGACTGCTGGTCTGATCATGCACAAGTCCGCAATCGGCACTGTGCAGCTGATGGACCTGTCCACTCGTATGGATTACGACCCACGCCGCATCGGCACACAGGTCATGTCCAAGTACGCTGTTGGTCACGGCATTCTGCGCCCAGAAGGTGCCATCGAATTGGCCCGCTTCTAAACTAATTGAACCCCCTCTGAGATTAATTTCTTGGCGGGGGTTTTTTTCGCTCTTTTAGGAAACTCCAATGGAAACCACCACAGAACTCAATGCAGTCAACTCCATGTTGGCCACCGTAGGCGAAGCCCCTATCAACACCCTTGAAGACGTTGGTGTGGTGGACGCCATTACCGCCATCTCGTCCCTCAAAGAGGTTACCCGTGAGGTGCTTGTTGAGGGGTACACCTTCAACACAGACGAGAATTACCCAATCATTCCTGAGGGCTTCGCGCCCTTCGAAGCAACCATCCCGCCCAACGCTCTGAGTGTCGTCCCGAACGACCGAACGCTCACTGTACGTGGTAACCGCATCTATGACACGACGACTTTCAGCTACACCTTTCAGGGCACCGATCAGGTTGAATGCCAAGTAATCTGGGGTCTTTCCTTCGAGGAACTCCCTGAGGTCACTCGTCAATATGTTGCACTTCGCGCTGCACGTCGGTTCCAGCGTCGGGCCGTTGCTTCTGACACACTGAATGCAATCACTGCCGAAGATGAACGTACAGCCATGTGGGCACACCGCAAGGCCAACACGCGCATCAAGAAGAAGAACTACCTCTTCGACAGCAACAGCGTTCGCCAAATCCATAACACTCGATAGGTGACCCAATGTTGATGACATCATCCATTCCAAACCTGATCAACGGTATCTCCCAGCAGCCGCCCACTTTGCGCCTCGCTTCGCAGGCCGAAGATCAGGTGAACTTTCTATCATCCGTTTCTGACGGTCTGACTGTGCGACCACCTACGCGACATCTCGCTTTACTGGATGATGCTGACTGGTCTGATGCATTCATCCACACGATCAACCGTGACACAACTGAACGCTACCTTCTGGTTATCCGTGAGGGGGCACTTCGGGTGTTTGAAGCGGAGACAGGCATCGAGCGCACGGTCAATGCACCTGAGGGCTGGGGTTATCTCGCCAATGGTGGAGAGGCTGACTACCGCGCTACGTCCGTCGCTGACTACACCTTCATCTTGAACCGCAAGCAAGTCGTCCAGGTTGACCCTGAGGTGGTGCAAGCGCGTCCGAACGATGCCCTGATCTACGTGCGAGGGGGCAACTACGGTAAGACTTATCGGGTCTTCATCGACGATGTTGAACGGGCCAACTTCAAGACGCCTGATGGCTCAGACGCAGCCCATACCGATGACATTGATACCAACAACATTGCAGGACAACTGTACAACGATCTCGTTGCGTGGGGTGGTGCTGGTTTTACCTTCGAGAAGAAGGGCGACTTGGTTGTCATTAAACGCGCCGATGCCACAGCATACTCTGTGCGGGTCGAGGATGGTTCTGGTGGTATCAACATCGACGCCATTCAGGCCCAAGTTCAGCGTTTCAGTGATCTACCAAAGGCTGGCGTCGAAGGCTTCGAGGTAGAAATCGTTGGAGACCAATCCTCTAGCTTTGATAACTACTTCGTCCGCTACGTGACTGAGGGTGCTGGCGGTGTCGGTGTCTGGAAAGAGGACATCAAAGGCGGCGAGACGTTCAAGCTGGACGCAACCACCTTACCCCACACGCTCATCCGTGAAGCCGATGGCACGTTCACCTTCAAGCGCCCCTCATGGTCTAACCGCGAAGTAGGCGATCTGGCTAAAATACCTCACCCTTCGTTCGCCACCCGCGCGATCAGGGATGTATTCTTCTTCCAGAACCGACTCGGCTTTGTGGCAGATGAGAACGTCATCCTCTCGCAAGACGGTGAATACTTCGACTTCTATCGCTCCACAGCGACAACGCTCTTGGACACGGACCCGATTGACATCGCGGTTACCTCTGACCGGGTCTCTATCTTGAACTTCGCGGTGCCCTTCAACCGGACCCTTCTGTTGTTCTCTGACCAGTCTCAGTTTGTCTTCGAGGGTGGCGCGATCTTGACCTCGTCAACAGCCGCTGTGGCTCAAGCAACATCCTTCGAAAGCTTGACCAACGTGCGTCCTGTCGGGGTTGGTTCGTTCGTGTACTTCCCAGTTCCTCGTGGGGGTTTCTCAGGGCTTCGTGAATACTTTGTCCAAGAAGGCAATGAACAGAACGATGCTCTCGACGTGGCCTCTCACGTTCCCCGTTATCTGCCCCGTGGCATGACACAGCTTGCTGCCTCTTCTGCAGAGGACACACTGGTTTGTTTGGCAGATGATCAGATCAACGCGATGTGGGTCTACCGCTTCTTCTTCAACAACGAAGGGAAGCTCCAATCGGCGTGGTCCAAGTGGGAGTTCGCGGCAGGGGATAACATCCTCAGCGTGGCCTTCATCGAGAGCCAACTCTATCTCGTCGTGGCTCGTGGGGGTCAAACCTTCATTGAGGTTATCAGCCTCGAAAGCGGCAGTGTGGATAAGAACTCTTCTGTGTCCTTCCGCCTCGACCGGGGGGTGACTGATGAAGAATGCACCTCTGTCTTCGACGGAACAAACACAACCTTCACACTCCCTTACGGGACACCTGAGGAAACCGTTGTGGTGGTCCGAGGGGGCGACCCTGTCTATGCTGAGGGTACAATCGTTAATCACGATCACCCGACAGCTAACACTGTGACCCTACGGGGTGACTGGACAGCAGCATCCCTGTTGTTCGGAACCAAGTACACAGCCCGCTATCGCTTCTCTACTTTCTTCATGCGCTCACCGGAACCGGGTGGCGGGGTATCCGCAGATGGCTCAGGTCGTTTGCAACTCCGTTACGTGTCCATTGAATATGCTCGTGCTGGTTTCTTCCGCATCACCTCTCAACCGAGGGGCAGGGATAAAGCAGAGCGGGTCTTCTCAGGCCGCAGACTTGGTGTCGAGAGTGGCACCATTGGTCGGCTATCCTTGGCCACTGGACGTGTCCGTATTCCGGTCATGTGCCGCAACGTGGACGCAGAGATCGAGATCGTCTGTGACAGCCCACTCCCAGCCAGCTTTACGGCTGCCGAATGGGAAGCCTCCTACACTGCAAGAGCAAGGAAAATCTAATGACAACTCCCAAGCACGGCTGGAACAAGCTCCGGCCCTACACCCAAGGCGACCTCAGTCGTGTTTGGGAGGACATGCGTGAAGATGATCTCAGAGAAGTAGGTGAATATGAACCTACCTGGATGGAGAAAACCTTGCTCTCCATGAAAGCAAAGATGAAGACATGGGATACAGATCAAGGCCCTGTCGCTGTCATGGGTTCCACCCCCACAGATAACCCTATGGTCGGCCTCGTGTGGTGCCTCGCGTCTAACGCAGCGGTGCCCCGTTGGCGGTTCCATGTAAGAGAGATCGAAGGTTTGCTCCAATGGTGCGCCGAAGATTACTCCGTCCTCGCCAACTTCAAGGACGCCCGAAACACAACCCAAATCAAATGGCTCAAGAAGATAGGCTTCACGTTCATTCAACACCACGATCTGAACGGACAGGACCATATCGAATTTTTAAGGATTATGAAATGAGCGACCCAGTCACAATGGCTGCGATGAAAGCCGCGTTCACCGCCGTCAGTTCTTACGGCGCTGCGATCTCTGCTGGCCTCTCAGTTGCTACCACCGCTGTCTCTTTCAAAGCGCAGGAAGCGAATGCTAAAGGCGTAGAGAACGCCAACAAAGCGGCGAATGAACGCGCCCGTCAGTATATGATTGAAGACCAAGACAGCCTGACACGGATGTCAGCGCAGGAAACTGCAGGTGCTTCTCAGAAGATCAACCAAAACCAGATTGATGCAGCGAAGGCTGGTGCCTCTGCGAAGGTTGCCGCAACAGCAGGCGGCGTCTCTGGTCTCTCCGTAGACAGCCTGCTTGGTGACATCTTCGGCCAAGAAGCCAGCATACGGGACAGCGTGAACCAGAACCTTGAGAACACTGGTGAGCAAATCCAACAGGAACGCAACTCCGTTCAACGCGGCTTCCAGAACACAATCAACACCCGCCCTCAACCTAATCATCCGTCTCTCCTCGGTGCCACCCTCGAAGCAGGGACAGGCGTCATGGGTGCCTACAAGGACCAGTGGAAGATACGCGGCCAGACAGGCTCATAAAGGAACCCCAACATGGCACAACGCCCTCAAGCGAATACCAATCTCGGCCAGCCTGAGCTTGTTCGTACTGTCGCTCGTCCATCTCGTGACGCAGCACCTACATACACCCCCAAGGCATCCCGTGCTGGTGCCCTCGCGCAGTCTCTCTTGTCCATCGCCCCGACACTCAAAGGCTATGCCGAAGAGTTCCATCAGGTGTACCAAGAGAATGAAGAGAACCGAGCCTACGACGAAATCCAAGGGATGACCTTCGACGATGCCCAAGCGGCTGTCCAGAACGGCACCCTGAGGGACACTGAAAGCCCGTGGTATCAAGCCGCGTTCGAGAAGCAGTTCGGCACAGTGTACGCAGGCAACCGCCGCCGTGAATTGGTGGAAGCCTACAACAACGAGTTCGACAAGCATAACGGCAACCTCGACGAGTTCATCGCTGAGTTCGCTGGTCAAGACCTCGACAAGTTCGGTGGCTCTGAGTTCATCATGTCTGGTTACCGGAACACGATGGGCGGCACCCTTGGTCAACTGCGCGACCAACATGCGGAATGGAAATCCACTTGGACCCGTGAACGTGTTGGTGAGAACTTCGGTACCTTGGCCTACGACGCGGTCACCACTGCGGCTGCTGAGGGTGGCGATCTTAATGCTGCCCTGAACGCACTCAAAGGGGAACATCAGGGTGCCTTCGGGATGACCTTCGCAGAGATGGATACAAACATCTTTGGGATGGCCTCACGGTTGGCCTCAGAGGGAAATGTGGATGCTCTTGAGCAGCTACTGAACACCGAGATCGTCGGCCCAGATGGCACCGTTGTCGGTTCCTACATGACGCGCCCTAAGTATGCCGAAGAGGCAGCAATGCATCTGGCAGAGGCACGTTCAGTTGCAGGCGCTGCGGCTCGTGAAGAGAACACAGCAACAGTTGTGGGTCTTCAACAGCAGGCGGCAGCAGGTCAGCTTGATCTGGAAACTGCAGCACAGCTTCGTGACAACGAGCAGATCACCATCGGGGAATACGAGCGGCTCTTTAAGGCCAACTCAGATGCCCGTGTGTCTGCCACGATCACGGCCAATAACGCAGCCCAACTAGACAGCCTTCGGGTCTCCGCTTTGCAGGCTGTTATGTCGGGACAAGGGTACGCCATTCAGGACTACACCTACGTTGATGCCTCAGGCAAAGAGCGCACAGCCACACGCGAGAAGATGATCGAAGACGCTGTCGTCGGTAGCATGAACGAACTTGCAAGCCGCGAGACGCCCCCCGGTGTCATGGCTGAACAGCTTTCGAGCTACGGCGTGGACGTGACTTATCCGGTATGGGAGAACCTCATGTCGGATGGCTTCCTTACTCTGACTGAGGCTGCATCCACAGGCGAGAACGGGGAGACAACAATCCCTGAGACAGCCATGAGTGCGTATGCGACCTACAAGGCGCTGGGTGAGACCCCACAGCTTCGCTCTCGTCACATCAACAACACCGATGCGGAGAACGTGTGGTCTACAGCGTTCATGCTTGAGCAGATGGGCGTGTCTCCTGAGGATGCTCTGATGCGGGCATCTAAGCCAGCAACGGCAGCAGGTTCTGCAGCGGCCAACAGTTTCGGTCGCCAAGAGTTTGAAGCACTGTCCAACAGCATCCAACCCGGCATGTTCGGTGACGATCTGGCGAACGGCGCAGCAGCCCTCGGACAGACTGAGGCTCTTGCCAAGTTCTACATCTCTCATGGTGTGCCTAAGAAGCAGGCCGTGGAAGCTGCAATCGAAGACTACGACAACAGCCACACGACCATCAACGGCGTGTCTGTCAACACCCGTAACATCCACCTTCCATCTCACTTCGAGGAAAGCTCTGTGATGGCTCTCGACGAGTTCGCAGAGTTACATGGAGAGGATGCTGATGATCTGACGCTTATCCCTACACATGATGGTTCCAACAACTGGGCCATTGCCTACAAGGGTAACGTGGCGATGCCTGTCCAGATCATGGGTGCCGACAACATCATCCATACGTCTGAGATCGAGCGTACCTATCAGCGTGCCCAAGAGATTGCCGCGCAGCTTGCCTTAGAGGCAGCCCAAGAGGTGATCAAGAACCGTGGTGAAGAGAAAGCTGTGGTCGAGCAGACTGTAGCTGGCTTCCAAGAGTGGCAGCAAATGTCACGTAGCGAACGCCGCGAGGCTGGCCTTCCTACCTCCATAATGGGTGCCCAACGGCACTTCTCAGTCAACCGCGCACTCGATGAGCGTGAGACAGAGATCATGGTTGAAGAGAAGACGGAGCTTCGGGACCAGATGCAGTCACCAGAAGCCGACGCACTATTCGAACAGATGGGTCTCGCAAACCCGCTCAACAACTAAGGGTGTCCCTACGGGGGCATCCCACCCCCATTCAAATCTAGGACATTCACATGGAAACCGTGACAACCTCCCCTAATGCAATCTTGGGCCTCATCCGTTCAGCGGAAACCTCAAAGGGTTATGACGATTATTCGACATACTCAAAAATCTCACCACCTAAGCCGATGACACAGATGACTGTGCGGGAAGTGCAGGAATGGCAGCGCCAGAGTATTGGTGCAGGCTCCGACAGCGTGGCTGCAGGCGGCTACCAAATGGTCAGCAGAACTTTCAACAGTGTCGTCGAAGAGCTTGGCCTCACAGGTGACGAAGTATTCAATCCAGAACTCCAAGACAAAATGGGTACACACCTCTTGGCTCGGCGGGGATACAACGACTGGGTTTCCGGTAACATCACCGATCAGCAGTTCCAACAGAACCTAAGCCAAGAGTGGGCAGCCTTGCCAGCATCAGTGCGGGATGAGCGCGGACGCGCGGCGCAGGGTCAGAGCTTCTATGCAGGCGATGGCCTAAACGCCTCAACAGTGTCCGCATCGAACGTCCTCGAAGCCCTGAACGCCTCTCGCAACGGTGGGACTTACGAGTTCACGCCAAGCGCGGGCGGCGGGGCAGGGGGCGCTAGTGCCGCACCTTCACAATTCGACCTCGCGCTGAGCGATCTCACCCCTATGGAGAACTTCTCGGAGCAAGCCCAAGAGAACGTGGCCAACACGCCTATCGCTTCATTCCGCTCACAAGGAGACGACCGTGCTATCGCTGAGGCTGCTGAGGCTGCAACACCTTCATGGTGGGATGGCGCGAAGATGGCAGCCAACGAAGAGTGGATTGGCCTGAACGTCGCCCGTCAGATGGGCCGCGAAGAGTTCACACCCAACAGTAGCTTCCGTCTGACAAAAGATAACTGGGGGGAAGCGACTGATGGTCTCGATCCAATCTACCATAGAGGTCTAGAGTACGCGACATCAGAGGCACACCTTCAGGCGTTATCCCAGCAGTTACACAGCGAGCAACAGATTGACCAAGACCTCGCTGGCTTAGGTTGGGGTGGTACAGGTCTCCGTCTGGGTGCCGCTATCCTCGACCCTGTCGCACTTCTCGCTTCGGCAGCAACTGAGGGTGTGGCTGCTCCGTTCATCTACGGTGCAAAGGTTGGTCGCATGGGTCGCGCTCTTCGTGCTGGTACGGCTGCTGGTGCAGTCAACGCTGGTATCGACGGGTATCTCGCATCTCAGGACCAAACCATGGGCTGGGAAGACATCGCGATCTCGGCTGCTGCAGGCTTCGTTCTCGGCGGCACCATTGGTGGCCTTCGGGGCAAGACCCCAGAGGACAAGGCAATCGCTGCAGCCCTTCAACGGGACTTCGTAGATGGCTCCCCTGTGCCTCGCTTCGTAGGCGGAACTGCAGATGGTTCTGTAGGTGCCGCTAGGGTGCCCCAAGAAGTGCAACTCTCGGCTGCCGAACAGGTTGCTGTAGATAGCGCAGGCGCTCCAACCGCCGCTCTGGCTGGTGCCCGCATCGACCGCTCTGCTATCCTCAAGAGTTCCGAGAGTGACATCATGCGTCGTCTTGGTGGTGGTCTGGTCGAGGATGGTGTTGGTAACGCTGATCGTTCGGCAAACCGTTTCTCTGTCTCCGAGAAGGTTGCCCGTGAAGAGCGTGTCCGGTTGGGTCGCTTCTACCGTCAATACAATGCCTCATATCGGGATTGGTTGAAGGATGAAGGCAAGAGCTTATTCTGGCAGCATGGTGTGAATGAACGCTCTCAGTTCAACCGTCAGGTATCCCAAGCGGTTCGCCGTGAGATTGACGCTGTGTCTAACAAACACGTCTCTGCTGTAGCTGGTCAGATGAAGAAAGAGTTCGCTGATCTCTTGGAGTTCGGTAAACAGCAAGGCATTCGTGGCTTCGATGAAGTGAAGGCAAACCACAACTACATGGTTCGTCGCCATCGCATCGACCGTCTTGATGATCTGGTCGAAGAGTTCGGCTCAGGCAACATCAACCGCATGGTCGCAGAGAGCATCCAACGGGCCAACCGCAAATGGCGCAACAAGAACCCTGGCAGAGCCAACGCAGTGGATGAGATCGACTATGAAGATGCCCTCAAGATGGGTGAAGCATACGTCAAGAGTATCCGTTCTCGGCGCTTCGGGCAGTTCGATGTTAACCGCGCTCTCGCAGGCCAGGATATGGACACCTTGAAGATGATGCTCGACGACGCTGGTATGGCCTCTGAGGACATCACGCGCATCACCGATAAGATACGCTTCGACGGTGACAGCGGTGACCGAGGCCGCATTGGTTCAGCCAAGTGGCGTCTCGATCTTGATGAGACATTCTCCACAAAGATGGTCAACAAGAATGGCACACAGCGTGAAGTGGGTATTGAGGACTTCCTCGAAGACGATGCTGAGATGCTGATGGGCCAGTATGTCCGCTCAGTAACCGCAGCGGGTCATATGGAAGAGTTCATGAAAGACTTCCGCGTAAGGGATGCTGAGGGCAACATGCCAGTGCATGCTCCGTCCTTCGAAACAGTGAAGAGCTACATCGCCAAGGAAGCCCAAGAGAAGGGCATGTCTACGGCCAAGTTCAACAAGGAGATGAAGGTACTCGAAAACTCCTACAAGCTGGTCCATGGCATCCCAATCGAGGGTGCTTCTAACTTCCGTACCGCACAGCGGATGCTGAGAGATTACAACTTCTCACGCATTGGTGGTCAGCTTGGTGTCGCTCAGTTGGCTGAGGTGGGAAACATCATTGGTAACGGAGGCCTTCGTGTCCTCGTCCAGAACATGCCAGCCCTCAAGAAAATCTTCGCCAACGCCAAGACAGGCAAGCTCTCTGATGACTTCCTGAACGAAGCAGAGACGATCTGGGGCTTCGGTACAGACCTTGAGCGGATGAACATGTCTGCGATGTTTGATGAGAGCGGTGCTGTTGAGGCAGCCTCTGGCCTTCAGAAGACTGACCACGTCCTCCAACGGGCCAAACGGGTCACCGTAATCGGCTCCGGCATGGGACACGTCAACATGGTCCTGCAACGGATGAACTCCCGCGTGATCGTGCAACGGTTCATGGATGACGCGACAGGCCGTAGAGGCATCAACGTCAACCGCATGCGGGGCATGGGCATCACAGATGAGATGCAACCTCGCATCCAAGCGCAGTTGCGTAAGCATGTCGATCAGAGCGAGGGCATGCTGGGTAAGAAAGTCCAACGCATCAACATCGACAAGTGGGATGATCTGGATGCCAAGAACGCTTTCGTTAACGGCGTCGATAGGTGGGCTAAGAAGTCCGTCCAAGAGAACGACATCGGCAACATGCCTGACTTCATGAGCTATGAGCTTGGCAAGACTATTGGCCAGTTCCGCTCGTTCATGATGGCAGCCTACGTCAAGCAGACCCTCGCAGGCCTTCACAACCGCGATTGGGAAACCTTCTCGGCGTTCGCTACGTCTATGTTCTTCGGTGGCATCTTCTACGCGGCACAGCAGCAGGTAAACTCCATTGGTCGAGACGACCGTGAAGAGTTTCTCTCGCGTCGCCTGAATACTCAGTCCATCGCTGAGGCTGCATTCCAACGTGCGGCGTTCTCGTCTGTCCTTCCTTTGGCATTCGACACAGGACGTGAGGCCATCGGTCTCGAACCTATCTTCGACTTCCGTTCCTCTGGACTGCGTGGCGGGGGTGGTCCTGTAGGTGCCCTTATGGGGAACCCTTCAGCCGATCTGATCGACGGTGCATTCCGTGCAACAGGTGGCATCGCTGCCTCAATGCGGGGTGACTACCAGTTCTCTGAGAAGGACGCCCAAGCTGCGGCGAAGGTGTTCATGATGCAGAACATGTTCGGTGTTCGGAACGTGATCTCGGCAGTGACCGGGACGCTCCCAGAATACTCACAATAACCCACATACTAGACCTAAACGGCTGCTCCCTTGATTGGGGGCGGCCAGAAACGGAGGCCTTTAATGGCACAAACACAGAAGACTTATGTCAGTGATGGGACACAAACCATCTACACATTTGAATTTGACTACATCAGTAAGGACTTCGTGAAGGTTCTCGTTGACGCTGTTGAGGTCGGGTTCACATTCACGGGCACCTATCAGGTGACCCTCGACGAAGCACCTGCTGTTGACGCAGTGATCATCATCCAACGTGTCACAGATAAAGGGCGCATCGTTGACTTCGTCGATGGCTCTGTCCTCGTCGCAAAAGACCTCAACATCTCTGCGTTGCAGGCCATCCATATTGCAGCAGAAGCTGATGATAAAGCCTCTGGCTCCTTGGCTATCACAGACACCGGAGCATACAGCGCGGGCTTCCGCAGGGTTTCCCTTATGGGTCCACCTGTAGATGACCTTGACGCTGTCACTAAGGCATGGGCCGAAACGGCTCAGACAGCACAGCTTTCCCAAGCGATTACTGCTAAGGATGCTGCGGTTGCTGCTGGGGGTATTTCGGAGGCATCAGCTTCTGCTGCCCAAACAAGCGAGGCAAACGCAGCAGCATCAGCCGTAGAGGCGTCTGCAAGCGAGACAAACGCAGCAAACTCAGCAGGGGCGTCGGCGGCATCAGAAGGTGCGGCAGCAACAAGCGCGTCTAATGCATCCACGAGCGAAGCCAATGTGGCAGCAATTGAAACTGCTGTTGCTGATGCGGTGGCTCTGGCAAACGGGATGCCCCTCGGTACGGTCATGTACTTCTCAGCACCTACAGCACCTGATGGGTGGTTGGTTGCTGATGGCACCCCTGTCACAGCGTTGTATCCAGACCTACGTACCCTCCTTGTCAACGCTGGAAGCCCCTTTGGGAATGATGGCACAGACCCATTGCGTCCTAACCTCCTCGGTGAGTTCATCCGGGGCTGGGACAATGGCCGTGGTGTGGATGCTGGACGTGTCTTTGGTTCGTTCCAGCTTGATGAGTTCAAGTCGCACTCGCACGACTATAACCTGTCCCGCGCTTATGACAGCAGCAGTACCAACACTTCGAGCTACATTGGTAAGGGTCAGAACGAAAATAGGGTAGACGACCGGAGCGGCCAAATCCAAAACACAGGCGGTTCTGAAACCCGTCCACGTAACATTGCCTTGCTTCCCTGTATCCGTGCATTCGGTGCAGTCACCATTGAAGGCATGGCTGATCTAGCGGCACTGCTCACAGCTATTGCTTCACAAGCAGAGGCAGAAGCAGGGACCGATAACACCAAGTTGATGACGCCTTTGCGTACCAGTGAGGCTGTCATTGCGGGACGTGTCCCTGACTGTATTTTCACAGGGCCAAATTCGACAGGCAGTCCGGTGCTAGACACGACAGTCAGAAATGTTGGCGGGTTCGCATCTCTTGCTTCTAACACTGTGACGCTTGCGGCAGGCACTTATATCCTTGTTGTGGATACGCACTTGAGGCTTAATTCTGGCTTGGGGAGCAATGCTAACGCATCAGTTTCTATTAGATCAGGAGTAACCGATTTAATAGCAAGCGGTGCTAGGGCCGCACTCTTTTCGGCAACTGCACCTGTTCATCTTGAGACTATTACCACCTCCGCCGTATCCTCCGATTATCGCGTTAACCTTCAAAAGGATGACACTAGTTGGCACGTCGGAACAGGCCAACTTGGCTCCGGCCATTCTGGTGTTGACGTTAATATCACAACCTTTAAAGTGTGGAGGCTGTAATGGCTGTATGCAAAATAGACGCCGACGGTTTTGTCCTTCAACGCTGGCTCGACGTAAAGAACCTCAACGCGCTCACCGAGAAGTATGGGCTGTCTGGTCCTGAATACGTTGAGGGCAAGCCTAACCGGGGCGATGTATATGTGGACGGGGCATTCGTTAGGCCACCTCCTGCAATCCCGTCACCAGAGGAAGTACTAGCGGAGTGGCGTGAGAACGCCTCCTGCACCCGCGCACAGGGTAAGCTGGCTATTGGTCCCGAAGTTTGGGGCCAAGTAGTCGCCATGTTGGACGACCCTGAGACACCTTGGGGCCTCCGCGTGGCGGTCGATGACACCCCCGTCTGGAACCGTAACAACGAAGACATGGCCGCACTCATCTGGGCGATGGGCTTAACCGATGAAGAGGCAGATGATCTCTTCCGGTTGGCCGCAACGCTCTAAGACAAACTCAAAGGAAACCATCATGACACCGGAAAGAGATTTCTAATGCCCCCTGAAAGCCCCCAACCCGACCAACTATGGTTGATGCTTGGCGAGATGCGGGGCGACTTGAAATACCTCGTTGAAGAGCGGCGGTCCACAAACCGTCGTCTCGACGATGTTGAAGCACACGTTGAAGGTTCAATCGAGAAGCACAACGCTCGGCTGACCAAACTTGAAGCTTTCAAAATTCGCGTCGGAGTGTTCACCGCAGCACTAGGCGTGATCGTCCCTACCGCTATCACCGCAATCGCTCACAAGATGGGATTACTCTAATGGCCAGCAAAGCTACCATGGACATGATGGACATGCTGCAAACTGGTAATGAGGTTGGCCGTGAGCCAGCCCCCGCAAGCTACATCGCGGCTGCCATCAAGTTCCTCAAGGACAATGACGTTACTGCCGACCCCGGCGCTGACCGTTTCGATCCCCTACAGGACGCCCTGAAAGACCTCCCGACGTTGGATGACGACGGACAGGAGCCTTACTACAACTAAGAGGCTGCCCCTTCGGGGGCGGCTTCACACATCACTTCAAGTGCCACCCATAAGCCCCCGTTAAGATTGATTTCTTGGCGGGGGTTTTTGCGTTTCACACCTAAGGAAAACCAAATGATACCCCGTCGATACCAACCAGCTTACAACTCATGGAAAGCCATGCGGCAGCGATGTAATGACCCCGACAACGAGAGCTACGGTGCGAGAGGCATTACCTACTGTGACAAGTGGGATGACTACGACCAGTTCCTATCCGACATGGGGCCGCGCCCCTCAGAAACATCGCTTGATCGTATAGACCCCCACGGAAACTATAGCCCTGAGAATTGCCGATGGGCGGACGATGGCGTCCAGAACCGCAATAAATCGAACAACCCTCAATTCACAGTACATGGAGTGACCGACACAATCGCCGGATTGATCGAACACTTCGACCTCCCCGTGTCAAGGAAGGCTGCTTCCCAGCGTGTCCATTCCTCTGGGTGGGATATTGAAAAGGCACTGTTCACACCAATGAGAAAGGACAAACGCCGTGATACCTGAAAGTGAACATGACGTACGATCAAGACAGGTGCGCCGTAGAGAGGAATTGAAGGAAGACCCCCTAAAGAAAGATTTCAGGCTTTTCCTTCATGTTGTCTGGAAGCACCTTGGCCTCCCCGTTCCAACGCCAGTTCAGTTGGACATTGCCGCATTCATGCAGCACGGCCCCCGTCGTAAGATGATCCAAGCCTTCCGAGGAGTAGGTAAAACATGGGTATACGCAGCATTCGTCTGTTGGCGTCTATACGTCAACCCTGATTGGAAGATCATGGTCGTATCGGCCACCAAGCCCTACGCTGACGACTTTTCCAAGTTCGTTAAGCGTCTCATCCACGAGATGCCCTTGCTGCAGTATCTCGCACCGGGCAAAGACGACAGAGACAGTAACGTGTCCTTTGACGTTGGCCCTGCGAAAGCCTCGAAAGACCCCTCAGTGAAGTCTGTGGGCATCTTCGGTCAGCTTGCTGGTTCCCGTGCCCATGAAATCCTCGCAGATGACGTTGAGAGTTTGAACAACTCCGCAACAGAGGCCGCACGAGAGCGCCTATCGGAAGCCGTGAAGGAGTTCGATGCGGTTCTCAAGCCCGGTGGTGTGGTCACATTCCTCGGTACACCTCAGACTGCCATGACGATGTACGCTAAACTCCCTGAGCGTGGCTATAACGTCCGCATCTGGACAGCCCGCATCCCTAAGAACCCTGATGTCTATAACGGACAGCTTGCTCCCTTCATCTACCGCCTGATCGAGCAGGGCTGGAAGGTGGATACGTCCACAGACCCTGACCGTTTCTCCAATGAAGACTTGGCAGAGCGTGAGAGATCATATGGCCCCGCAGGTTTCGCCCTGCAGTTCATGCTTAACACATCCCTGAACGATGGCATGAGGTTCCCCTTGAAGCTGGCCGACATGATCACAATGCCTCTCGATCCAAACATGGCCCCAGCACAACTCGCTTGGTCCTCTGGTATTGAGCATATGGTCGAAGGCGTACAGGTCTCCGGTCTACCGGGCGACAAGTTCTATGGTCCCATGTTCATCGGTAAGGACTTCCTCCCATACACTGGTGCGGTCATGGCTATTGACCCCTCAGGCCGTGGTCAGGATGAAACCGCCTACGCTGTCGTGAAGCACCTCAACGGTATGCAGTTCTTGACTGCCGCTGGAGGGCTTGTTGGCGGCTATGACGACGAGACCTTGGACAAGATTGTTCAGGTGGCCAAAGAGCAGAAGGTCAACGTCATGCTCGTCGAGGGTAACTTCGGTGGTGGCATGTTCGCCAAGCTCCTGATGGCTGCCTGTAAGAGAGCGCAATACCTCGTCCAGATCGACGAAGTCACACACTCGAAGCAGAAAGAGATGCGGATGGCCGATACCATCGAGCCTATTCTCGCACAGCACCGCTTGGTGGTCTGCTCCACTCTCATCAACCGTGACTTCGATACGGCCACAGACGCCTCATACAGCCTGTTCTGGCAGCTTACTCGCCTCACGCGGGACAGAGGGTGCCTAAAGCATGACGACCGCTTAGACGCGCTCTCAATGGCTGTGGCGTACTGGGTCGAACAGATGTCCCAGAACTCCGAGGATGCCTTCGAGAAGCACCAAGAGAAGCTCCGTACCGCCGAGTTCAAGAAGTTCATGAAGGAAGTCAAAGGTGGCATCGCTGGCCGCGTCAACATGGGCAGCATCAGGAAGAAAAAGAAGGGTGCCTTTGCGGGACTCTGAGAGATTAACAAGTTTCTTCGTATAGAAACGACGAAAACAGCAACCAACACAGAAAGACAAACAGATGAACAGTATCTTACTAACAACAACCTACCAACAGGTAGCAACAGCAAAGACAGTATTTATTGGTCAGGCGCGGGTTAAAGCAGAGGTATTCGTTGGGAACGCCCCGTCTCCATCAGACCTTGGTTTTGCGTTCTCATCCGACATACCACAAACCATTCCAGAACTACCAGCACTTGGTGGTGAAGTGTGGGTTCGAGGGGAAGGGACATTCGTTTATGCAACTGACTAATCAAATCCATCTAGGAGCCTTGCTGGCTTCAAGGCTTCGCAGTGGCGTTTCAGCCAATGCCCTAGCCGCCTACGCAGCCAACAGCATCACCCCGCAGCTTGTAGCTGACTTCAAGACAGGCACCTACGGCAAGGCTGGGGCGCTCTCCACGTTTGGCGGTGTGCTTGAGCATAGTCGGGCGTCGGCGGCAACCTATGTTGATAGTACAGGTGTATTGCAAACGGCGGCGTCTGGCGTTGCCCGTGAAAACCACCACGTCTACAACGGCACGGCATGGGTCAAAGAAGGCTATCTGCATGAGCCTGAAGCGGCGACGAATCTGGTTACTTATTCGCAGGACTTTACAAATTCGAGTTGGGTGAAATCAAACACTGCTGCACTTGCTATAGATGTTACAGGCCCAGACGGTGAAACTTCGGCAGTTACTCTTGCGGATAGCGGGGCCACAGGAACAGCGGCAGTTAGCCTCACATTGCTACCTACAGTCTCGACAAGCACTACTTACACTTACTCGGTATACGCAAAGGCTGACCAGTTAAACTTTCTAATGATACGTAGTTTTTTGTTCACTACAGGAGACGGATTTTCATCGTTTGACTTGTCTAGTGGTAATGTGTCTACTGAGGCCGTAAATCACACTGCTACAATAGAGAATGCAGGCAATGGTTGGTATCGTTGCGCAATCACGTTTACCACAGACGGAACGGATACCTCTGGACAGCTTATTTTGTATGTTGCTGAAACAGACACACTCCCATCCACGCCCACAGTCCCCCTAGACGGAACCTCAAGCATCCTCATCTACGGCGCACAACTCGAAGAAGGCTCCGTGCCTACGTCTTACATCCCCACGTCTGGCTCTACAGTCACCCGTGCAGCGGATATACTCACGCTGCCTATTGAGAACATCCCTTATCCTGAGCCTGTTGTCATTGGCGAGGAGTTGTTCAGCGACTTTGCTACCGAGGGTGAGTGGGTAGATAATGGGGGTGGTTCATGGACCGTTACAAATGCGACGACCGACACTGATCTGCGTATTAACGGGTTTACAACGATTGGGAAGCATTACCAATGCTCTTTTGACATCACTACTACCGAAAATTTAATCGTGTACTCGTCTCAATCCTCCCCTGCACCTCGCCCAACAGGTTCTTACACATTTAACAGCGTTTCAACATCAGAGTTTTTTATATTCAGGGCGATAGCAGGAACAACAGCAACTGTATCAAACATCTCCGTCCGTGAGATCAACCCCCTCGCAGTGTCCTTTGGGTATAAAGCGCTGGTGACGTATGCTGATACGGACTCTGCGCCGGAAACCACATTTTTGAAATGGTTGGCAACTGGGAATGAGATACAGCAAACCATGTGGACAAACTCAGCAAATACGGGCGTTGTTGCGTTCCAGCAAAGGGCCTCTAGTGTAATTGACAGAATCCTTGAGGCTAGTCCCGGCTCCTACTCCCCCGGCATCAACGTCCCTATGTCCCTTGCTTCACGGCACGGCTCGACGTTCATCAACGGTGCTGTAGATGGCACTGCACTGACAGCCAACACAACGCCAACGGCTTTCCCAGACCTATCCGCAACTGACCTTGTGATTGCACCCTCAGGTGGCCCGCAGGTTATTCAGGAGTTCATCATGTGGGGCGATACCACGGGTGACATTGGCGATGCGGGTATTGCGGAGACAAGCGCATGATCGAAGAACCAACAACACCCCGCACAGACTTCTTCCTAAAGCTGGCATCTGAGGCTGATATGCCCACGGTGCTTGCAGCCTTCTATCGTCAAGATACCAAAACTGAGGTTGACGATGAGACAGGCGAAGAAACGGTTATCAACGTAGGCGATCCTTACTTGGTTCAGTACACCAAAGACTACGCCCTCGACGTTGTAGGTGTGATCCATCGTCCCACAGGTGTCATCCTGACCGATGCTGATGGAAACGAGTACCCTGAGCAAGCACCTCTTGACGGCTGGCATGTGAATGTCCGTCTTGTGACTGATGCTATGCGTGAGGTGGTCGAGGCGCTGGATGTAACGCACGGCTTGGTTCCGACAACACCCGCTAGGTTATGGGCGTGACAAAAGATCATAG
>Ga0209199_1002632_pt1 | contig 18824 bp, 5 predicted proteins | sample COGITO_mtgs_1105_7_FD_184805 | JGI IMG/M metagenome (GOLD analysis project Ga0209199, IMG submission 184805) | Pelagic marine microbial communities from North Sea - COGITO_mtgs_110523 (SPAdes) (version 2) | ecosystem: Environmental > Aquatic > Marine > Epipelagic ...
AACTCATTCCAGAAGTATGGAGTATCGATGCTGGTCATTTAACTCCCACCATGAAAGTAAAACGAAAGGTGGTAAAAGAGAAATACCAAGCACTCTGCGATAAGATTTACGCATAACAGTCACATCCCCTCATCAATTGAGGGGATTTTTTTACGTCATTACTATGCAAGCATAATAATGCATGAATAATTATGCTTGCATACTATTTTTAATTATATTTGAATTCAATAAAATAGTATGAAGGCAAAAACCATTGAATACGCATTGCGTTCTACCTGGCAACTCATTACCAATATGTACAATGAGGAGGCAACTAAATATGATGCAACTATGACAATGGCATTTACGCTTCTTTGTGTTGATGCAGACGGGACGCCCTCTACTACCCTAGGACCAAAAATGGGTATGGAAAGCACCAGTTTATCACGTCTATTGAATACCATGGAAGAAAGAGGCTATATCGAGCGTAAACCAAATCCAGAAGATGGGCGGGGTGTACTAATTTTCTTAACCGAAAAAGGAACAGAAAAAAGAGCTTTATCGAAGAAAACAGTATTGGACTTTAATAATGGGCTTTTAGAAAGCATAGAAGCAGAAAAAATGGAACACTTTTATGAAGTTATCGATGCCATTAAAGTTCAGGTAGAAAAAAAACAACTAATAAAAATATAACGGTAAAATAATTACAATGGAAGCAACACAAAAAAACGGATCGATCAAAGGCGCTGCCTTTGTTGTGCAAGAAACTGCTGCAGAAAACATCTTTACACCAGAAGATTTTAGCGAAGAGCAGATCATGATGAAAGAATCGGTACAAGAATTTGTTAGCCGTGAAATCATTCCACACAGAGAGCGCTTTGAAAACAAAGATTACGCCTTTAACCACGAAGTAATGCAAAAAGCTGGGGAACTCGGTTTTCTTGGTGTCGCTGTACCCGAAGCCTACAACGGTCTGGGAATGCCTTTTACCTCAACCATGTTGGTATGTGATTATATTTCTGGAGCAAATGGTTCTTTTTCTACTGCCTTTGGTGCTCATACAGGAATTGGCACAATGCCCATTACACTCTATGGGAATGAAGAACAAAAGCAAAAATACGTTACTAAGCTCGCAACAGGCGAATGGTTTGGTGCCTACTGTTTAACAGAGCCTGGTGCTGGATCTGATGCAAATTCAGGAAAAACAAAAGCAGTTCTCTCCGAAGATGGAAGTCACTACCTTATTACTGGACAGAAAATGTGGATCTCAAATGCAGGCTTCGCAGATGTATTTATCGTATTTGCACGTATTGAAGATGACAAGAATATTACTGGGTTTATTGTTGAAGTAGACTTAGAAAATGGAATCACTTTAGGCGATGAAGAAAATAAATTAGGAATCAAAGCGTCTTCAACGCGTCAGGTATTCTTCAACGACACCAAAGTACCCGTAGAAAATATGTTGGCAGGTCGTGGCGAAGGATTTAAAATAGCCATGAATGCATTGAATGTTGGAAGAATTAAACTGGCTGCTGCTTGTTTAGAAGGACAACGACATGTTACCTCATTGGCGGTACAATATGCTAACGAACGTATTCAATTTAAAACTCCGATTGCAAAATTTGGTGCCATTCAAAGCAAATTAGCCACCATGGCAACCAATTGTTTTGCTACCGAATCGGCCTCTTATCGAGCTGCCTATGATATAGAACAACGCATCGATGCATTGTTAGCAGAGGGTATGCCGCATCAAGAAGCAGAATTGAAAGGAGTTGAAGAATTTGCCGTTGAATGTTCCATTCTAAAAGTAGCAGGATCTGAAAATGCGCAAGACTGTACCGATCAAGGTTTACAAATCTTTGGTGGTATGGGCTTCTCGGCAGACGCCCCCATGGAAATGGCTTGGCGTGATTCACGTATTGCACGTATCTACGAAGGAACAAACGAAATCAACCGCATGTTATGTGTAGGCATGACCCTTAAAAAAGCACTGAAAGGAGAAATTGACCTAATTACTCCAGCCACTGCCATTGGACAAGAATTAATGTCTGGAAGCATTCCAAAAGTAACCGCTTCTGATCGTTTGTTTGAACAAGAAAAACAATTGATTGCCAATATGAAGAAAGTTTTCATGATGATCGTTGGATCTGCTGTTCAAAAATTTGGTCCAAATCTAGATGCGGAACAGCAAATTTTATTAGCCGTATCAGACATTTTAATCGAAACCTATGTGGCAGAATCGACCCTTTTACGTGTTGAGAAGAATGCCGAACGGTTTGGTGTGGCTAAACAAGAAAAGCAAATCGAGATGACTCAATTATACCTTTTCCAAGCAATTGAGCGCATCAATGCAAAAGGGAAAGAAGCAATTGTTTCTTTTGCCGAAGGTGGGCAACAAGCTGGAATGATTGCAGGCTTAAAGCAATACACCAAATACGCTGAATATCCGAATGTATCTGAGCTGCGTAAAAGCATTGCAGCGAAGGTAATCGATGAAAATAAATACCCATTTTAATACGTTAATTAGGAAGTTTTGTTCAAAACTCCTGAAGAGCTATTCTTCAGGAGTTTTTTTTTATCTTCACTTCATAAACAAATGAAAATGAAAATCGCCTATTCACTACTTTCCCTCATTGGACTCCTTAGCTTTCAAGCACAGGGACAACAAGCGCAAGATTTCTATTCTATTATTGACAAAGTCTCTGAAGAGCGCATTGAAAAAGATATTCGTATTCTAGCCAATTTTGGCACGCGACACACCCTGAGTGATACACTCTCAGAAAGTAGGGGAATTGGCGCGGCACGTCGTTGGATTTTTAACGAATTTCAGTCCATCGCGAAAGAATGCGACGGCTGTATTGAGGTTTCGTACCAAAAAAACTACCAAGAGCTAGATGGTCGACGCATTGTAAAACCCGTTTGGATCAATAATGTTGTTGCGGTACAAAAAGGAACAAAATACCCAAATCGATACATCATCATGAGTGGAGATATTGATTCGCGTATTTCCGATCCAACAAATTATACCGACGACTCACCTGGGGCCAATGACAATGCCAGTGGTATGGCGGGTACCATTGAAGCGGCACGAGTCTTATCGAAGTATCGATTTGAAAACAGCATTATCTATACAGGACTTGCTGGAGAAGAACAAGGCTTGTTTGGCGGCGCAGGACTTGCTAAACATGCGCAAGAACAGGGGTGGGAAATCATTGGAATTCTTAACAACGATATGATTGGAAACATCAAAGGTGTTGATTGCGTAATCGACAACCGCAGTTTTCGTATTTTTTCTGAACCAACGCCAGCCAATGAATCGGAACGCGCGCGTAAAAGTAGACGCTTTTATGGAGGTGAAGTTGACGGAATTTCGCGACAGCTCGCGCGGTATATTCACAAGACAGTGCAAACCTATATGCCGGAGATGAACCCCATGATGATTTATCGTTTAGATCGTTTTGGTCGAGGAGGACACCACCGACCCTTCAATGATGTTGGCTTTGCTGGAATTCGCATCATGGAAGCGCATGAAAACTACACCCAACAACATCAAGACATTCGCACCGAAGACGGCATAGCCTATGGTGATATAATTGAAGCCGTAAACTTTGGTTATGCTAAAAAACTAACGGCCGTAAATGCCATTAATTTAGCCGCCCTTGCATGGGCACCACCTGCAGTTGAAGAGCTTGCCATTGGTGGAATTGTGGAAGCCTCAGCTAAATTCAAATGGAAGAAAGCTCCTGGTGATAACATTGCTGGATATAAAATATATTGGCGAGACACCACCTCTCCTACTTGGGATAACAGTCGTTTTGTAGGCAATGTAACAGAGGCAACTTTGGAGGGTATCGTTATAGACAACTTCTTTTTCGGCCTCTCTACTGTAGGTGAAAATGGTCAAGAAAGCCCAGTTGTTTTTCCTAATAAGATTTTTCGCAACTAATAATTCTCCGTCTGCAAGCGTTTGAACAAACCTCTATTGTTTCGTATAAACGGGCTAAAGTCAAAGGTGAGATTTAGTTCAAATACACTAGGAGAATAGAATTGATTCAATTGTCGCAAGGGGAAATTATATTGAAGAGCAAAATCAAAATTCTCTATGGATAACCCAATGGATAGTCCAACGCTATTTAAATTAAATTGATTGACCAAGCTCGCTTTTTGATTTAACCCAAGTGAAAAATTACTTAATTGTAGTTCTTGGGAAAAGGTCAAAAATGTATTTTTTTGAATCAAGCGGATATTGTGGTAAAGAAAGAGAAATAAATTTTCAGGTAAGAAACTACGTTGGTAAGGATTTATATCCAATTCTACTCCTCCCTGAATTGAAATAGAAACGGGTAATTTCTGGATGATTTCTTTGTCAAAAGAGGTGTTGGGTTGATTTAAATGAGACAAGGTGAGTCCAGTAAAGAATTTTTCAGAATGAATTAAAAAGGATGCACCTAAATCAGGATAGGACTGATTCCCTATACGTTCTCCCAAGGGGGCTATTGTCTCGGGTGAAATAAAGCCTGTTGTTTGGTTGATTTGATCTTCAAAAATAAGTCCATTGAGACTTACACTTGTGTTTCGGTAACCAAGGCTCACACCGGGTAAAAAATATGTCGATGAATTCATTTGCACGATATAAACAAAACTCAATCGAGCTAAAGAAGAATCCAAATCGGCGTTCTGAACTTTGTAGGTATTAAAATCAAATCCCAAAGAAAAACTTTGCTCTCTAAAAGCAACTGACCCAAAAACATATTGATTATCTAATTTATCATTTTGATTGATCGTTGATGTATTGAATGAGGGTGTTGACTAATAGTAATTATCGGTCTGCAGTCGATTGTATTGTCCTCTTCTGTTTCGTCTGTAGATACTGAAATCGAAGGTGACAAACAATTCAAATATACTTGGAGAAAAGACTGCTCCTGGCGATTGGAAGGGGAAATTATATAAGATCCCAAAATCAAAGTTCTCGACAGCTAAACCAATGGAGACACCAACATTATTCAACGCAAAAGTGTTTAAAGAAGAGGCTTGCTGACTCAGTCCCAAAGAGAATTCTCCCAACTGGAAGTCTTGAGATAAATAAATCAATACAGAGTCACCAAATTTGGTGAACGACCCATAGGCATATAAATAGGAATAACGTGGCAAAAAGCGTCTCTCATAGGGGTTTAAATCAAACTCATAGGCTCCCTGAACTGAAATCTGTATGGGCTTTTCAAAAGGTACTTCTTTATTGTAAGAGGTGTTGGGTCGATTTAAATGCTTTAAACTAAGCCCAGCCATAAATTGATCTGAGTGTAAAATAAAAGATGCCCCTAAATCCAAATAATTAACATTACTAATTACCGGTGCAAGTGGATCAATTGACTCAGAATTGATATAACCAGTGGCCGTGTCCAATTGGTCTTCAAAGATCAAGTTCTCCGGATTCACCGAAGAACTTCCAAAACCAATGGTTACGGCAGGTAGGAAAAAAAGATTGTTGTCAAGTTGCAATTTATACACATAGGATATATTTGCAAGGTTGAGTGTTAGCCCGGTATTTTGAATTTTAAATGAATTGACATCTGCCCCTAAACTGAAATCTAAATCGTTGAATGACAATGCACCAAACACATATTTATTGTCCATTTTATCATACTCATTCAACTTCATTTGATTGTATAAAACCCCCGTTCTGTTCAAACTATTAAATCCAAAGTAACTTGGGTTGGTTTTCTGCATGAACTTAGAATGATTGACAATGTATTCTTCTTGGGCATGCAAAAGCCCTCCCATCAAAATGAAGATGATTGCTATAAACTGATATGTCCTTTTTTTGTTTTGCATTAATTAATCACAATAAAGGTTCCACTTTTCTCGACTTCTGTCTCGCCATCCAACAATACGCCAAAAGCTGTATAAATAAAGTAAGGCGAATAGGGCGCTAAACTTCCGTCCCATCCTGTAATGGAAATTCCTTGGATATTATTCAGATCCGATTCTTCAACATATTCGTTGTAGACCACATTTCCACGGTAATCATAAACGGTGAAAGTCATATTACTAAAGCCACTAAACAACGGTTTAAAGTTATCGTTAACCAAGTCATTGTTTGGTGTAAACACGTTTGGCACCATGATGTTGTATCCTTTTCCAACAGAAATTGGGAGGGTGATTTCTTCAGAGCAACCAATATTGTTATACAAGCGAAGCGTTGTAAAATAGGTTCCAGAAACACCATAGGTGTGTCGAACGGGAATAATACTATCATTTAGAGTGGGCACAATTTGAGGTGTTGAATTGTCTCCAAAGATCCACTCAGACGTAACAAATGGATCGGTAGAGGTATTCTCAAACGTTATTTCTTCTCGGGCAAGCACAATGCTGGAGGCTGCAAAGTTAGGGGTCGTATACGTGAAATTAGGCACTCCTATTCCTCGGCTAATTGATGTGGTGATCCAACATCCTTCTTGATTCGCAACTCTGAAGTCAGCTGTTTCAACGGCGTTAACTATTGCTATCGACCATGAGCGATCACTGAGACGAATAACATCTGAGTTTGGAATTAAAATGTCGTTGTAGTAGAAACTTAGGTTCCCATTGTTGTTGTCAAAAATATCAACAATTAAGCGTCCTTGTTCTCCTGTACACAGGTCTTCGTCTACAAAAGGACCTTCCATGATATATAATTCGCGGTTAGGCGAAACCTGTATCGTGTCGGTAAAGTAGCTGTAAGCATTAATTCCACCACATTGATTAATCGATGAACTAATTTCAACTTTGTAGTTCCCAGGCAATAAGTTCTGCAAGGAAGTACTGTTTTGGTATTCGGGTAGTTCACGGTATCCATCTCCTGAGGCTAATTCACGAGGATCTTCTACATACCATTTAATGGTGTAGGGCAATTGACCTCCTGTAATCTGTATGCCTATTCTTCCATCGAAACCTCCACTAGAACATTCTGGTGGTAGTGATCTAACCAACGTACCGGGTTGTGCTGGATCAGTAAGCGTCCCTTGAACACTAAAGGGTTCCACAACATCTTCCACTACAATGGTCACTGGACTAGTTTCATTTGCATCACAAGAACAATAGGAATGTCCATTTTGATCTAGAATACGTAAACAATAGTTTCCTGGCATGGCACGTTCTACAAGTTCGCCATAAAATACCTGAGACGATTGATTAGGATCATTTGGTGTATAAGTCCACTCGAACTGATAGGTTTGTATTCCATCTATAATAAACGGGTTTCCTCCTGTGGCAGCGGCACGAATTCCTCCATCGACAAATCCAGTACACAGATCAGTTACAAATACAGTATCTCCAGTATATTGAATAGGTAGGTATTCACGAACCGTAAAGAAGAATACCTCAGTACATGGTATTAAATCTGTGCCATCTACATTCTCTTCTACTATGAGGGTATAATTCCCAGAAGGTAAGTTTCTAAAGCGATAGGGATAGCTAGATGGTTCAAGTGATATATAACGTCCGTTGTTGGTGACAATTCGTCCACCAAAAATTGACGGATTATTCAATGGGACAGCCGCACCATCTGGGCCAGTCAATGACATATAGATTCCTGTATTCCTTGTTTGGGTGACATTCCCTGAACGGTTTACATTGAGGTTCACATTGAAGAACACGTCGTTTGTATAGGCGTCTCTGGTTGAATTCCAATCGATTGATCCAGTTGAAGGCGTTGGATAATTCTTACATACTCCACTTCCTATGGAAGGGATATTCTCCGTGGTTCTAAAGTTGCTTACCGAAATATTTCCTTCAGAGATTAGGATGTTTCTCGTCACAAACACTCCACCTGAACAAGAATTATCTCTTGAATCGGACACTACGGCACGATAGATACCACTCGGTACATTGTTGAGGATTGACAAGCCTTCGTAATCTGGTATTTCAAACCAATTGGTTGTTGTTGTCGCATTTACCGTGTTTCCTGTTGCCGGATCAATGACAGAAGAAGTCGTTGAAGTAAATTCATACCAGCGGATGCTCAATGGCGTAATAGCATTTGTGATAGACAACTTAATCTGGCTTTCTGTTACACCACAGCCTGGAAGAGTTACTTCAGGAGGAGCAACACGAAGTTGATCATTGTTCGCTTCTGCTATGGTAAAGGTTCCGCTAGCCACAGCACAGGTCGTTGTTCCGTTTAGGGTTACCGAATAGAAGTATTCGTCTGCCGTACGGAAGTTATCGACCGTCACATCTGGAGTGGTAATTGTTTGATAGTATTCGTAGTTTCCAGCTGCTCCTCTTATGTATAATTGAGCAGGATTGGAGGGGGAAATTTGTGGAGCTGAAGTGTTGATAGCAGCTGGGTAGATGCCAAAGCTTAATTCTCCAGAGGTATCAAGACTACAATCAATGTTGGAAGCAGAGAAGTTAACTACATCGTATTGGTAGACCGAATCAAAGGTGAAGACAACATCAGTAATGATTTCTGAGCTACATCCGTTAAAGTCAACAATTTCGATTAAACCAATGGTTTTAAACAATGGATTTGTGACGTCAATACCTGAGAATTCAACTCTATTGTCAACATTACTAACAGCCGTCATGAGGCCTCCGTTTATACTTACTGTATATGGCGCAGCTAGAGGATCTACACCTGTAATCTGATAAATCAATTGTCCACCAATTGCTAAGTCTTCTGGACATTGCGGCATAAAACTACTAAACACTTGGACATCATAGGGCTTTTCGCTCTCAGCAATAATAATGTTAGGCGTTACAAAATCTCCTCCTGAACAAGTGGAATCGCGTGCATCTGATATAATTGCTCTATAGGTTCCCCCGGGAACATTGTCAAGGATAGCAAAACCTTCATAGGCTTGTATCTCTACCCAAGATCGAGTTGTTGTTGCGTTGGTTGTTACACCGGTAAGTGGATCTACTGTTGAAGAAGTCGAAGTTGTAAAGACATACCAACGAATACTCAAAGGGCTAATTTCATTGGATATAGTCAAACTGATCTGACTTTCCAAACCACAATCTGGTTGAGTAACTACAGGTGCTGACACCAGTAATTGTGAGTTATTTGCTGCATTTATGGTAATCGTACCACTGGCAACTGCACAAGTTGTTGTTCCGTTTAAGGATACAGTGAAAGAATAATCTCCTTGCTGCAAGAAAAGATTTTCGCTCAAAAAGTCTCCAGTTGGGCCAATGTAGCTATCATCAATCGTTATACGACGATCATAAGCAAGTGATGTTCCAACGATGTGCAATTCTGCAGGATTACTTGTACCAATGCGTGGTGCAATTGGATTAATTGCTGCCGGTGAGATATTGAAACTTAAGTCACCTGAGGTATCAGTCGTACAGTCGATGTCTTCGGCTGATAAATTAGTTAACTCGTATAAGTATACTTCATCGAATGAAAAAGTAGTTGTAAGGAGGCCAGAACTACAACCAAAACTATCTGTGATTTCAATCGTGTTAATTGTTCTAAACAATGGATCGGTTACGTCAATACCATTGAATTCTACTGTATTTCCAAGATTAGTAACTGCAGAGAGTAGACCACCATTTAGGCTTACCGTATATGGCGCAGCTAGTGCTGAACCTCCAGATATCGAGTAAACTAACTGTCCACCCAAAGCAAGATCTTCTGGACAAGTAGGCATACTACTACTGGTGAGTTCAAATTCATATGCAGTAGGTTCCTCGATGCGAATAGTTATTTGATCACTACAAGCAGCTAAGCCAGAAGGAGGGTTAGTGTCTGTTGCTTGGAAGATATATAAACCAGCAGGTAAGTTTGTAATTGAAACCACTGGACCACTAACTGGAATTGCATTTGGTGGGAATACAGCTTCAATTTGTAAAATACTGTTTGGATAACCACCTTCGGCGCGTAACTCAAATGAGGAATCTGTATCTCCATTACAGGTTAAGGTATAGATATAATCAACCGTTGCTGTTGATGTTCCGCCAACCCCTCTTTGCGGAATGAATTGTGCCGTTTCGACCCCTGTCAATACAACCGGTGGAGGTCCAGTTATGGTTAAATCTGTAAATACTTTAGGCGCACAGTTTGGGGAAAGTGGATCGGTCACGGTCAATATATAGTTTCCGGGCGCCACATTTAATAAATCTTTTTGAACACCATAAACAACAGCTGCTCCCGTATCTGAACGCGTCCATACATAATCGTAGTAGCCAGAGCCACCACTCAAGGCATTGGTCAGTGTTAAGCCAACAATACGTGATGTAACAATGCTTCCTGACTGAGCAGTCCCCGTTGTACAATAACTAGGCGTAATAACCACGTTGTCCATATCCAAAAGTATTTCACCCGCACCCATTTGGAATGATGTTGCCGGGATAGAACAGTTCTCTGTTGACAGTTGAATTGTATAGTTTCCTTCAAGGGCTAACCCACTGTATTGAACAGGATTGTTCCCTGGTCTTGCTCCTCCATCGGGTGCAACAATGCGTCCATACCTATCTTGTACTTCAAATAGATAAGCAGGAGTGTCAGATGGATCAATTGTGCTTCCTGAAGCGGTAAGTGTAAGCACGTTGTTACATACCTCTGTGGTAAAACTCAATTCAGTCGGTTCTTTTATCTCAAAAGAGGCCGTTGAAATACAGGTGTCAACAGAAACATTAAGCTCATAAAGCCCCGGAGTCAAATCATAGATATTTAGGCCACTTCTAGTTGTGCCGTCTGTTAACAGCCAAGTAACTTGTGGTGCATAGTACTCAGCATCTGTAGTTGTGGTTACTATATTGGTCACAAAGGAAGTGTCGCTTGTATTAGCAGATATTGTAAAGGCAAGTCCCTCGGTTAATCCATTTACATTTAATCCAAACCCTGACTGCGATGCAAACAAATTAGTTTGTGCTGGATCATTATTAATACTAGCTCTAAGTCCGTTTACTACTTGTGCTTCAGTATAGGTAATCGTTGTTCCTGCACTAATTTCTCCTCCGCGAGTTGTGTATTCTGTACCATCTATGGTCACCCTAAAGATATCATCATAGGTAATTGCTCCAGCAAAGGTTACACTTGACTCTTGAACCGTTCCTAAATTAATGTTTTGGATAGAATTCAAGAAATCTTGACCAGTTGGATCGCCTAATTCAATTGAGCCGTCATTGGCGCCAAAACAAGAAATATCTGTTAATAAATTATTTTCAATGTAGGCACTGTTGATTTGTGGTCCTGGATCGATGGTTATTGCTCCTATTAAAACAACATCTGAATCACAGTCACCCGATAAGGTAATGGTGTAACTATAGGTAGTTGTTGACGAGATATTGACAGATGGTGCCCCAGATAAACGATATAAGGTCGTATCACCAGATACTGGATTGAAATTAAATCCTGGATAAACATCCCAAGCAATGATCGGAATTGCATTTGATTCTGGGTTAAAGACATAATCAACATCGGCAATATCGGCATCTATATCTGACTGACATACCGTGAAATAAGGTGTCCCGCTTGCGAGTTCCATTACTGGTGTAGGAAGTATTGTGATTGTACCTCCATCTATATTAGACCCTAATACATTTCCACATCCTGTGGTTTCAATCCTATAAATATAATTAAGAATCGTTTTTGATGCTTGGGCAGCCGCAGCCGCAACACCGCTAATTATTACTTGCGTGCCAGAGACAGTATAACCAACTCCGGGAATAGGTGGTGTAAAGGTCACAATGGCATTGGTTGCTTCTTGCCCAAGGGTATATATAATTGGATCTAAGGTGTTAGATCCTGTACCTGCACAAATGATCTGATTTTCTGTCGCTGGCAGAGAAGCTAGGGTGAGAATTTCTTCTGGTTTTACTTCGATTACACCTGTATAAATAACCTCAGAAGCACAGGCACTTCCTTCAGTTGTTACTTGATATGGATATTGGGTTGTAGTAGCAATATTGACAGAGGGAATTCCAGAAATAACCATACTGTTTGTACCAGAAGTAATGCTTCCAGAAACACCAGTTAATGTTGGACCCGTCCAACTAAAGACTGCATTGGTCGCTCCGCCTTCAAACGTATAAACGATATCTGCAATTGGCTCTGCTATATTACAAACACTAAAGAAACCAACCTGATTTGTTGTGGTTACAGCACTGGTCAATGTCATGATTGGTGGAGAGTAGACGGTTAGGTTTCCGCTTATGGTATCTGTTACACAAGAACCGTTGGTGGTAATGGTGTAATTATAGGTTACCGTTGGTGAGCTAAACGTAGTAGATGCAACAATTGTTCCTTCAATCAAAATCGTATTTGAAGTTGTTAAGGAATACCCCAATCCTGCAGGAAGCCCCAATTGAGCAGTACCTCCATCTACTTGGTAACTTATACTGTAGGTAGCCCCTATTGCCCCGCCTTCCAATTGGTACTCAATCGGAATGAAATTCTCTGCAATTGCATTTCCTGCATTATCTCGATCAAATAAGCAGATACTTTGATTATCCGTATTGATAGCAGAAATCAAGGAAAGTCCATCGGTTGGTTCAACTTGGATACTACCTGTCAATACTACCTCAGAAACACATGCGCTTCCAACTGTAACAACTTCGTAGGTGTAAATGGTTGATTGTGTTACATTAACCGTTGGCGTTCCTTGAATGATATATTGGTTCACTCCAAAATTAGATGTACTAATTCCACTTCCTAATAAGGTATTTGACCCCGTCCAGTTGAAGCCAATCATTGAAGCGCCTCCACTAAATTCATAGGTAATTGTATCGATTGGTGTTCCATCACAAATAACTTGATTTGCTGTTGTGGCTGAAGAAACTAAACTCATTAATGGTGGAGAAAGTACGGTAATATCACCCGTAACAGTGACCGGAGGAGAACAGTCTCCTTCTGTGGTAATGGAATAGGTATAGACTACTGTTGGAGAAGCCGTAAAGGTGGTTGAAACATTTATACTACCTGAAATTAAAATTGTATTGGATGCTGTAGTTTCATACCCCAGACCAGCAGGAAGTCCTGCAATCGACGTCCCTCCATCTACGGTATAACTCACGGTAACTGAATCGCCAATAGCTCCACCAATCAATTGGTACTCTATCGGGGCAAAAAGCTCAGCAGTCAATTCTCCTGTATTATCGCGATCCATGAAACAAACCGTTTGGTTGTTTGTGGTTGGTGATGAAATCAAACTAATATCGTCTAGTGGATCAATTTGAATGCTTCCTGTCAAAATCACTTCTGATACACAATCACTGCCAACTGTTTGAATTTGATAGGAATAAATCGTTGACTCCGTTACATTGACGGAAGGCGTACCATAGATCACATATTGGTTTGTTCCCGAAGCATTGGCTGTAAAACTACCAGAACCAAATAAGGTGTTAGAGCCTGTAAATGTCAGCGTTGATTGCGTTGCGCCGCCTCCCATTTCATACACAATGGTTTCGAAAGCAGTGTTGTCACAAATAATTTGATCGTCTGTACCTACAGAGGAGGCCAAAGCCAATGTAGGCTCAGACACCACCTCGATTGTACCAGTTACAGTGCCAGAAGCACATAAACCTGGACCCGTTTCAATTAAATATTCATATACTGTTGAAGTAGCCGTTGGAACTGCAGCGTCTTCTGTGGCAACTCCTGTAATACGGACGGTATCACCAATAACACTATAGCTAAACCCTGGAGGTAATCCGCTTTGTGAGACACCACCATCTTGTGTAAAACTAATAGTACTTACTGTTGTTGCACCTCCAGCCAATAGGAACTCAACCGGAATAAAAGAAGAAAGATTAGCATCGTTATTTACACAAACCGTTTGCGCATCTTCTCCAGCTATACCCACAAAGGTAATCGAGTCTTGTGGGCTTATGTATACAACTCCTGTGATAGAGGTGACCTCAGTTGTACATAGAGCAACTAGACCTCCAATTAAATTGAATTGATAGGTATAGGATTGAACACTTGTCACCCCAACTAAGGCGGGTGGATCATAGGAGATGGTGATTTCTTGCGATGTTTGATCGAGCGTTGCCGTTATCCATGTTTCAGTATGTACTGCAGAAATTCCGATAGGTCTCCCAACTGCTTGATAAACAGTACTAGTGACTGCACCCGACTGACAGAGTATAGGGTTTTGAGCTGCACCAGAGAGGTAGCTTGCCGAAGTAGATGGATTAACCGTAATCGTACCAGAGGCTGTGAATTCAGAACAATCACCCGCTGGTCCAACAGATTTTAAATTATAGGTGTAGACGGTGGTGGTGGAAACAATATCTGTTGGTGTACCGCTAATCTCAAAATAAGCTGGTGCTTGCGTGATGACTACAGGTTCAAAAACCAAATGGGAACTTGCTTGAGCGGACAAGTTGAAAGCTACCCCTGGATTGGCTGCTTCAAATTCAATAAACGGACTATCATCTCGCACTTGGATTGTTGGTGAAAGTTGCGCGCTTAAATAGGTAACTAACTCTGCGGTTAATTGGGTGATATTATTTGTATTCGATAATTCATCCCCAGATTCAGCTTCATAGGGCGTACCGTTAACGTTTAATGTAAAGGTATCGCTTGCTAAGGTAGTGGTTGTTCCAGAACCATCAGGACTTATTCGCAATCGCGCAATTTGATTCTGAGCGTAATTTGTTCCGGTAATTCCAGCGGGGAATGGATCTATTCCCGTTGGCGTTACTGAAAGTAAAAAGACTGGATTTGCAATTTCAAAACGAATGGGGATAATTTCTTGAGAAACACAAGTTTCTCTATCTGTTCCGAGAGAATTTGTACTTGTTAAGCTTACAGCTGGAGCTGGATCAATATTGAATACAATGCGCTGGGTGGCTTCGGCACAATTTGCATTGGTTGTAACAAAGTCTACATTGAATTGACCACCAAGAGGTTCATCAAGCGTTCCAGAAATTTCAAAACGATTGAAAGACCCTCCTACGCGGTTAAACACTAATCCATTTGGCAATAGATCGGGTGAAGTCGGACTCAATTCAATACCCGAGGCTTTCTCATGAGAAAGTATAATTGATTCTGTTCCTGTAAACACACTTGTTCCACAAATGTCGTTGTAAATGGCAGCGCCCTGTTCAATATTGATACTCGCATCTTCATTTACGATTATTGTTCCGGTAGCGATACTTGTTTCACAACCTGTTTGTAAGGGCTCTGTTTCAATATTAAAAGTAAATAAACGCGTAGTTGTAATAGAGGGTGTTCCGTAGATTCGTAGGATTTTAGTCAAAGGATTGGCCACTGGAGTCCCGAAAGTAACCGAACTATTGAGTGGTTGAGTGGTCGATATGATGAAGGAGTTTCCACTTTGACCAGATGGACCTACTTCTATAGAAATATTCCCAGTTGCATAGCTCAGTACGAAATTATTGGTCGCTGCATTTACTGCATCAACTAAACCTTGTCCGATATGGTCGTTTGCGTTTGCTACAGCTGCTGTAGTCGTAAAGTTGTATTGAGTATTATTGATAGAAATCGAATAAACTTGACCTATTATGGTGTTGGCGATAGTTGCTATTGAGATAGAGGTTTGTTGTGAAGTTATGATCATATCATAATTCAATCCTGTGGGTAAGCCTCTTGCGAGCACATTGTTGGCTGCTCCTTCAATTTCATAGGTAATAGTTGGTATAGCGGTGTTCTCACATATGGTTATATTATTTGAATTGAAGCCAGATGTGAGTGTAATCTGTGGTGCCTCAGGAATAGAAATCACGTAGTTTACTCTATCTCCAGGACAAGGAATGGGTTCCACAGAAATAATAATATTACCCGAGAATCCAGGACGATAGTCCAGCACCAAAGTGTCACTAGATACACCGCTAGAAGGAAGTTCAAAAAATGTGTTAGAAGCAACATAGGTTGTATCTGTTGTTAAACCAACAGGACTGTTAATAAACCAACGAACAGCTTGTCCACCAGTAGTCAAAGTAGTAGAGAAACCAGCCGCTGGAATTGGGCATAAAGGCAGTGCGTCTAAACCAACTGGAGTAACACTCATTACTGGGCCATCTTGAGCACCAATTACAATGGTACGTGATTTCCAATCGCCCGTTACACCTGAACAACTCACTGGACGAACCTGTAGTTCAAAACTACCATACCAGCCAACAGACCACTGCATGTTTCCTGTAGCTTGATCAATGGTTCCAGGCGAACTAACTAGTGAGCCTAAACCTGGTTGAGGGTTAGATACTTGCCATTCTAATGAAGCAAATTCATTTGGATCTGTTCCATTATCGCTTGCGGTAAAGAACTGCGTGTCTGGTGTTGTTGCAATGATTTGACATTCGGGGATAGGTCCCGTGAATTCACCACCACAAACTTCGAAGTCAAAGGCATCTGGCTCGAGTAAATTAGAAGATGTAGGTGTTGCAACAACCGTTTCTGGAACAACATCTATTTGAACTTCTAACCAACCTGAATCTCCGTCACAACCTGATGATCGAACACGTATGGTTGCCGTACCACTAAAACTTGGGTCCCAAGTCATCGTTCCACTTCGACCAATTTGTTCTGTTACAGGGGTAAGTAAACGCAAGAATTGATCTGTTCCAGTTGGTGTGGATTGAACCGTAAATGCAGTATTAGCTGACAATGATTCAATTATAATTTGATTGGTAATATTATTGTAAATCGAGTTCACATTGACATTTACATCAATAAGGTTACTCAATTCTAATCCGACAATATCTGCAGATTGTGACGCTACGGTTGTAGTAAAGGTATAGGTGTTTGTTATAGAATTTGCTGTGATTATTACTGCATAAACGACACCTACAGTTGATCCTACACCAGTTTCAACAATACCAACTGTTGTTTCTTGAAAATCATTTGACGTAATTACCCCTGCATTGGTTGGGGTCCAATTCCACTCATAAGAATTGAATTGTCGATTCAATCCGTCATTCACAAAACAGGCAAAGAATTCACTTGATGCTGTTGTTGGGGCAGAAAGATTATCTTGACATACAGTGTTATTGAACCAAACACCTGGCACATCTGGATTTTCCAACACCTCATATCCAACTGCATCTAGATCCATACGGATAAAGTCAGGCACTATTGCATTGGAATCAATTTGGAATGTATACAATTCATTTAATTCTGTACAATTACTTCCATTGGTAATAAAGTCAATTGTGGTTACACCCGCAACAGAACCAGAAATAGTAAAGGTGTTTGTTCCTGAAACCTGGTACGAATCTGTAAGTCCACCAAATGGATTCGTAATTATCCCTCCGGGTGCTGTTAGAGTTAGCCCCGGATCTAAATTTCTAATTTCAATACTAGTTGCTCCTCCGCCAAAAGAGAATGTGATCGGATCAATTGCATCTCCAGCACACACCAATTGCGGAGAAGGAAGTCCGTCAATTTGTGTAAAGGTTGGCTGGGGCGTTACTTCGATTGTAACTACTTCAGTGTATACTTGACAACTATCTAGGTTTGTGTTTGGGGCTCGGCTACCTGTATTTCCCGATACCAAAATCTTCATATTTAATTCACGTCCTGTCTCAGGAACAACGAAAGCGATGGTGGGACTTGGTGAGCCTGTTGATGACGCTACGTCGAATGAACCTGGTATAATAGGTTGGATGGTTAAAATATTATTTGCATCATTATAGACAGCATTGACGTTAAAGTCGTTAGCTGTAATCAATGTTGCCAACGCTTCCCCTATTGCATCTACTGTGCTTGTGTTAGTTGAAACAACACTGTGTGCAATTCCACTAGTAACAATGGTATAAGTTTGATTTCCAATAAAAGTTGCCCCTTCATCGATGAATTGAACGGTGGTCTGCTCGATTGAAGCAGGTGCTGGGTCTCCTACGTAGGTAATTACAGCACGGTAATAGGTAGCTGAGCCAGAAGGCAACCAACTGTCAGCTAATCCAAATGTTAAAATATTTGCTCTCTCCCCATCTATATCTGTCCAGCTGAATTGATCCGCAGATTGCTGCCATTGATAGGTAACTGAATTTGACAATGTTTCTGCAGAACGTAATTCTAAGCTGCTAGGCAAATCAGCTGCAGTTATAATTTGACAGATTGATTGGTCAGTTAATACAAATCCCTCGTTTAAGTCAGGTAGAATTCCAATTCGTATTGGATCAGTTGTGGCTTCGCAAAAGTTTGTATCATCAATTGTGCTTCTCGCTACTCTTCGGAACAAAGTTGTCTCTATCAAAGAAGCTGGACTATAAAAATTATCTGTGGCAGAAACAATCGTAGACCATATTCCAAGGTTGGTAGACATTTCCCAACGGTAGGTTATCGTTCCATTTGAACTGGTTGCATCATCAGGAGTGCCACCTGTTATTGAACTTATGATCGTAGGTGGTTTTGTGCCATAACAATAATCTACATTTTGTGCAGGATCTAAATTTCCTTGATCTAGATCAATTACTTGTATTTGCGTCATTGAACTCACTTCACTACATGAGTCAACAATTCCTGGTGCACTAGTAATTCTTTGATAATAACGTGTTTCCGTTAAAGAACCTGGAGTATAGTTTTGTGAAGTTGCCGTCGTTATATCTGTAAAAGATATTCCATCTGTTGAAACTTGCCACTGATAGCTCAGATTTAAACCTACAGAACCTCCTACAACCTGTAAAATTATTGGTGTATTACCAGGGCAAATTGTTTGACTTGCGGGCGTTATAGATCCTCCAACAATCAGAGGATAAACGTTAATTCTGATTTCATTACTGATCCCATTATCACAAGTAGTGGTCCCTGTATTGCTTAACGTTAATCGACGGAAGAAGGTATCGGTTGTTAATCGCGATGTTGGCGTATAATTTTGTGTGGTCGCTAAATTTATATCACTAAATAAACTGGTGGTTTGGTCTCGGCTCTGCCACTGGTAACTTACCGTTCC
>Ga0209199_1002639_pt1 | contig 18799 bp, 18 predicted proteins | sample COGITO_mtgs_1105_7_FD_184805 | JGI IMG/M metagenome (GOLD analysis project Ga0209199, IMG submission 184805) | Pelagic marine microbial communities from North Sea - COGITO_mtgs_110523 (SPAdes) (version 2) | ecosystem: Environmental > Aquatic > Marine > Epipelagic ...
AAACTGCCGCCATACTCACCCAAACTGAACCCCATGGAAAACGTCTGGGCCTATCTGCGGTCAAACAAACACGCTATCTCGGTCTTCGACACCCACGAGGAAATCCTCAAAAAATGTGTCCAAGTGTGGAACTTCTTCGCCAACGATCCAGAACGAATAACTTCGATCACCAAAAGAGATTGGATCAAGGTCAACTATTAGGGCGGTTGGTATAAGATCGGTAGGACGCCAACCTAGATAACCGTCTAGTCTGGCCTGCTCTGATACAGATGGTATTGGGCTGACAATGCCCACCACGGATAGTGGACGTTGTCACACCAAACCTAAAGATGGCAGAGCGCGTACACCAAATGGTTACGAACCTCGCAAACCTAATCTAGCTCAATCAACGCTCAACCCACTGGGAACGCTGTCTGGGCGCCCAAGGCGTCCCTTTTTGGCCCTTTCGCCGGTCAGGCTATGCAAAAAGGCAACGATGTCAGCAATCTCACCCTGCGACAACTGCACCGGTTTGATATCCAATTTCTCTGCCTGACGCGCCATTTCAAACCTGTCAGATTGAATGACAAAATCAATCGCCTCCAACCATGGCACTGAAGGAAGCGCCGCCAGGTTTTTTGTCCAAGCAGCGCGCATTCCGGCAGGATCAAGGTGATGGCGAACGATACCTTCCAAAGTTGGATAAGCGCCGTTGTGACCGTAAGGTGCGGTCAATGCAATATTGCGCAAGCGTGGCGTTTTAAACCGGTAGGCGTCTTTGATATCATCACTTTCGCCCATGCGCCCAACATCGCGGGGTGCCGGGTCCCACCGGCGCGTGCGCCCCGGACCGAATGCCGGCAATCCCAGGGCATGAAACTTTTGATCGCTCAGTAACGGACCACTATGACAGGTGGCGCAGTTTGCAGCCCCAAAGAAAAGCTGCCGACCGCGTTCTGCCGACGCAGGCAGCGGCGTGCCCTGCGTCAGCAGTGCATCATAGGGGCTGTCATAGCTTTGCCATTCGCTGTTGATAAAATCACCCAGGGCTTTGGCAACGTCTACAATGCTGACCTGCGCGGGATGATCTATGTTATCAAAAGCCGTGACGAACATTTCGCCATAAGCCGGTATGGTCCGCACGCGTTTGGCCAAAATCGGCCAAGCCATATCAATTCGGTCATGGATCGCACCCGCGATTTCGTTTTCTTTCGGGTTGCCAGACATCTCGAACTGGGCCACCAACGGAAAGATCGCCTGCGCAGAAATCACCGTATTCAACCCTTTGGGCAGCCATTCCTCGGCTGGTGAGTTGAAGCCGTTTTGATAAATATCACTGATTTCCAGACGGCCGTCCTGAAACACCACGGTGATCGATTTATGCCCTAAGTTCCAAAGTGAGGTCGCGTTGCGCGGGATGCGTTTGCGGATTTTATTATCACCGGTCCCGGCGGTGCGCTCTGGACCGAGGCCACTACCACCTTCACCAATCCCAAGGCTCAGCCCGTCACCGCCGCCATGATCGTGGTGATGGCATGTACCACAACTGATGTTGCGATTGCCCGAAAGAATTTTATCGTAAAATAAAAGCTGCCCGATCCTTGCCTTTAACGGATCACTGGGGTGAAACTGGCTCGGCGACACCGCAGGCGTCTGGGCGCTGACCGGTCCCAATATCAACATCAAGGCAAGGAAAATACAATGCAGTTTACACAATGGCGACGCAGCGCTCTGAGTGCAGTGTTTATCGCATTGGTTTGGGGTAGCGGCGCTTTGGGCGAGATTGAAGCGGCGCGCGATCTGATGGAAGAGGGAAAATTTACCGAGGCGCGCACGGCACTGTGGCCAGCGGCGCGATCGGGAAATGCCGAAGCTGAAGAGCTGATTGGCGTCATGTATGCCATGGGACTGGGTGTGGAACAAGATTATCAGCGCGCGTTTGAATGGTATTTGCGCAGCGCCATGAAGGGCCACCCCGGCGCGCAATCGGGGGTCGGCTGGTATTACGAAGTTGGTCTTGGCATGCCAGCGATCGATTTGATCCGGGCGTATATGTGGTATGTGCTCTCGGCGATTGGCAATGACCCCGACGCGATGATCAGCCAAGAAGAGGTGGTCAAAAAGATGACCAAGGAGCAGATTGAAAAAGCGCATGTGTTGATCGATGATTACCGTGTCTGGCTCTATCCGTTTAGGTAGCAGTTTAGTACGATATTCGAAAGGCCGCAAATGTTGCCCTGTGATATGCCTGAGTGGCCTGCCGATGTCTGGCCAACCCATATCTAACCCAGGTTCAAGGAGAACATGTCGCGCAAGAAAACCCTGCACGACATGGGGATATTACGCCCTATTCGATATCGGCTGCACGACCTGCATCGATCTCGGCCTCCGCTTCGGCAACCGCCGATGTCAACGCATCAAACACGGCACCACCACCGTCTACGTTTGATTTGAACCAATCATAGACAGGAGCTGCGGCGTCTTTAAACGCAGCTTTTTCTGCAGGGGATGGCACATAAAGATCACCACCACCGGCCACAAAGTCGGCATAGGCTTGGATCGATTTACGCTTGGGCGAGGCAAAAGTGGCCTGCTGCAGCTGTGAAAAACCATCGCTGACAATGGTCCGCATCTCGGCAGGCATTGACATAAATTTGTCGTTCGACATCCACCACAAAGCGCCCATATAGGCATGACCGTCCAAGGTGACATATTTCAAACCTGCATCCGGGAACTTCATGCCCATGATATCGGTGATGCCGTTTTTGGAGCCTTCCACAACACCCGTTTGGAACGAGGTGAACAGCTCGGGCCACGGGATCGGTGTCGGAGACGCACCCAGGGCTTTCACCAATTCCTGCGGCAGATCTGCAACCACAGTCCGGATTTTCAAACCTTCCATATCGCCAGGGGTCTGCACCCGGCGCTTTGTATTGGCAAAGTTGCGCCAGCCACCCGTGTTACCGATGGTCATCAAGCGAATTTTATCACCCGAGCTTTCCAGCGCCATTTTACGAACCGTGCGGGTGAAATCACCCGACAGAACATGCTCGGCCACCCGATCGTCCGCCATCAGATAGGGCAGATCCAGAACCTGCACATAGGGGAAGATGCCAGCCGCACCGCCGGATGTGGAAATATAGACGTCAATCGAGCCATCCGCGACACCCTGCAGGCATTCCGCGCCTTTAGAGCAAAGCTGTGTGCCGATAAATAATTCAACTTCGATTGCCCCGTTTGAAGCGCTCTCGACATAGTTTTTGAACACGATCAGACCATCGTAATCTTCATCGTTTTCATTCGAGTTCGCTGTGGCACGAATTGAGTAGTCAGCCGCCTGTGCTGAGATCGCACTCGCTGCCAGCAGAGCCGCCATTGTCAGCGACTTAATAGTTCCTTTAAGCATGTTTTCCTCCCTAGAGATGTTGTAGTTCAGGTTAGTTTACGAACCCCGTTATTCGTGGGATCGTCATCGAAATGGCTGGAATATAGGTGATCAGGAAGATCACAAAAATTTCAACCAAAAGGAATGGCAAGATGGCGCGCGCGATGCTCTCTACGCGTTCGCCCGAAACAGATGAGGCCACAAAAAGCACCAACCCCATCGGGGGGGTGGCCAGGCCAACGGTTAGATTGACGCTCATGATGATCGCAAAATGCACCGGGTGGACACCCATACTGATAAAGATCGGACCCAAGATGGGACCAAGGATAATAATTGCTGGTCCCGCATCCAGAAACATCCCGACAACAAACAACAAGATGTTAATCAAAAACAGCAACACCAGCGGATTATCAGACAATGACAGAATATAGGCCGCTAGCGTCTCTGGCGCATGGCTGAGACTGACAACGGTTTTAAACGCCATCGCAGCACCGACCAGCAACAGCACAACCGACGAGGTCATCGCCGCTTTGGTCAAAATGTTTGGCAGATCAGCCAGCTTAAGCGATTTTAGGACAAACAAGCCGATAAAGGTCGCGTAACCCACAGCCACGGCCGCCGCCTCGGTGGGCGTAAAAATACCACCCAAAATACCGCCCAGAATAATCACCGGTGTCAGCAGCGGGAAAAACGCCTTAAGACTGGCCTGCCCACGAGCACGCCAGCTGTATTTCGCACTGGCCACCGGAAAATCATATTTGTCCGCCATCACTTTGACCATCAGCATCAACCCGACGCCGACCATGATGCCGGGCACGATACCAGCCAGAAACAGCGCGGCGACGCTTTCGCCCATGACATAGGCATAGATGATCATAATTCCCGACGGCGGGATGATCGGGCCAATAACCGAACTGGCCGCTGTGATTGCGGCGGCAAACCGGCGCGTATAGCCCTGTTTTTCCATCGCCGGTATCAGCATCGACCCCAGAGCCGAGGTGTCGGCCACGGCCGACCCAGACAGGCCAGCAAACAACATCGACGACAGGATATTCACATGGGCCAAGCCGCCACGCAGATGGCCCATCATGGCTTGGGCAAATTCTACCAGACGGCTGGTAATACCGCCCCGGTTCATCAATTCGCCCGCCAGCATAAAAAACGGAATTGCCATAAGTGGAAAGCTGTCGATGCCATTATAGACATTGCGGTACAGCAACCCGATGTCGCGCTCTTGCCCGTTTAACCAAAGCAGCAAGCCCGGCGCGGCCAGTAGTCCAAAAAATACCGGCAAGCCAATGATCAAAAACAATAGAAACACCGGCAAGAACCAAAGCAGCATCAGTCAGCCCTTTGTGTATCAAGGGTCGGAATCGGCCTGAGGTGATGCTCTTGCCGACCCAGAACAAACACTTGGCGCAAAATCATCTCCAGGTTCACCGCAATCATCAGCCACACGCCAATGAAAAGTGACATATACATCCACGCCAGTTTGATTTTGACCGCTTTCAAACCAACCAGATGCAAAGGAAGCTTTAGCGAGGCGCTGGCAAACAACCAGCCCGAATTGACATGCTTCCAGCCCAGTTGCGCCGCAACAACTAAAACAAGCAAGGACACCATAAACAATAGCAACGCCAAAACCGCGACCCCGCGACGGGGCAAAAAAGTGGCCAGCGTGTCAATCGCAACGAAACCGCCCTGTCGCAAGGCAACTGGCGCCATCAGGCCCGTGAGCCAGAGCATACAAAACCGCGCTGCCTCATCAGGCCAAGGCAGGGCATTGTTCAGCACATAGCGACAAAAAACCTGTATCAGGATCACTGCCACCATCAATGCCAGCGCAATGACCGAGACCGATCGCCCCAGCCAGCCAGCAATATCGTTAAAAATCTGGAGGGGCTTTAACAGCCCCAACAACATTTTCATGTAATAACTTCCCCCCACCTGTCGATGTATCACAGGCATTTCATCTGTCAGATGCTGCTTTGATAAGCCCCCTGACTAAAGACCAAAGGCGCGCCCTCATCGGCTTGATAATGGTCAACATGCCCCAGTAAAATTGTATGATCACCCCCATCATATTGCGCGTGCAGATGGCAATCAAAACGCACCAAACACTTATCCAACACAGGCACACCCCGCGCGTCAGAATGCCAATTCAACGTATCAAACGGCGTCTCGTTGTGGGCAAACGCATCGGCCAGATGCTTTTGATCCTGCGCCAAGATATGAATGGAAAACGTCTGCGCGGCAACAAAGGCAGCATAGCGACGCGACGCCTTGGCCGGCGACCATAACACCAAAGGTGGCGCAAGCGAAACGCTGGCAAAACTGTTGGCGACAATACCTTTCGGCACCAGCCCATCGCGACAGGTCACAATGGTCACACCAGTTGCAAAACACCCCAATGCGTTGCGGAAATCAGCGCTGTCTGCATTTGGATCTCTGGCGTTTTGCACAAAAACTGCGGATGCCATCATGCCACCTCGCGTCCCAAGGCCGCCGTGTAAATCTCATACCACGCCGCGCGCGAAAGTGTGACATCAGTGGCCTGAGACAAACCCTTAATCCGCTCTATCGAATTTGTGCCCATCACAGGAAGGATCTGTGCGGGATGGGCCAGCAGCCACGCCACCGCCACCGCTGAGACGTCGACAGACTGCGCATCGGCGATCTGCTGCAACACTGTGTACACCGCTTTGTGATCGTCTGCAAACAAAGCCCCCCCCGCAAGAGGCGACCAAGCCATCAAGGGCGTGGCTATGCGTTGATGAAAGGCAATATCGCCATTGGTCAAAGCAGAATGCGCAAGCACGCTTACTTCGATTTGATTGGTGACCAGTTCCTGCGTCATTGCCGATTGCAACAGATCCCAATCATAGGGTTTGAAGTTTGAAACCCCGATGGCGCGCACTTTGCCACTGGCCACGACCGCGTCCAAGGCCGCACCTGTCTCGAAGTGATCCATCAACGGATCGGGTCGGTGGATCAGCAGCAGATCAATATGATCAATCCCCATCAGCGTCAGTGAGTGATCGACCGAAGCCATGATATGCGCGCGGCTGGTGTCATAATATTTTACCGGCGCTGCAGAATACCGACCTACGGGGGCAACAATATCGCATTTTGTGACGATCTCAATCTGATTGCGAAGGGCAGTGCCGCGCAGCGCTCCTCCAAGCACTTGTTCAGCTGCATAGCCGCCATAAATGTCGGCCTGATCCATCGTGGTGATGCCCTGATCCAGACAGGCGGACATCTTGTTGCGCACGTGTTCCGGGCTGGTATTGACGTCATCAGCCAAACGCCACATGCCATATACAAGACGAGAAAAGCTGAGCGTTCCGGTTAAATCAATCCGTTGCATTAGTGACGTGCTCCTGCCCCGAGGGGTGTTAATGGTGTAGTATCCGGCACCCGACCATACGCCTGCGGCAGCGAACAGGTATCTAAGTGCGGCATGACGCGGGTCCCGAAATTTCTGCATTCATCAATATGCGGATAACCCGATAGAATAAAGGCACGAATGCCCATTTTTTTATAAGCTTCCAACTCTGAAAGCACCTGATCTGTCGATCCGACAATTGCCGCACCGCAGCCTGATCGTGCCCGACCCACACCTGTCCACAGATGCGGTTCCACAAACCCTGCCATATCGGACATATCGCGGTTTTTTGCCTGATGCGCGACCCCCAACGAGCTGCTATCAAGCGCCCGCTCACGAATTATTCTACCTTCATCATCGTCAAGCTTTGACACCAGATGTTGCGCATATTCGCGGGCCTCGGTCTCTGTGTCCCGGACAATCACATGTACGCGCAATCCATAATCCAGCGTTCGGTTATGACGCTCGGCAACCGCATTGACGGCCTGCATCCGCTCGGCGATTTGCGCCTTGGGCTCTGGCCACATCAAATAGACATCACAATGCTCGCCACACAGTTCTAATGCATCCGGGGAATACCCACCAAAATACAACAGCGGCCCACCGCTCTGATAGGGTTTTGCCGGATCGGTAGTGAGACCGGAAAACTGATAAACTTCGCCCTGATGTTCGACATGATCTTGGGTCCAACACTGTTTAAGGATTTCAACAACTTCTCTCGAGCGCCGGTATCGAAACGGGCTGGCAGCCTTTTCACCGGGAAAGTCGCTGCTTATAATATTAACCGTGAGACGCCCTTGCAACATATGATCCAAGGTTGCAATCGTCCGCGCCAGCATGATCGGTTGCATTTCGCCACAACGCACGGCAGCAAGCATGTTAATCTTTTCAGTAATGGGTGCACAGCCGGCGACAAAACTCAACGTATCTTGGCCAACTTGATATGACGACGGGCATAAGATGTTTCGAAAGCCCTGTGTTTCGGCCTCTTTGACGATTGCGCTGCAATGAGCCCAAGAAGATCGCAGCGTTGCCTCGGGCACACCAAGGTATTCAAAATCATCCGAACAGAGCGCCGAGAACCAAGACACTTCGACAGCATCTAAATCCTGCGATGTAATCGGTACTATGGTCATAGCTTTTCCCTCAGTCCCACTTTACCTATTGCCTAGCACTCACTACCGTGTACATCAATAGTATATCAATTTAGGGAATGTACCCGAAGATGCCGGTCAAAAATGCGCTACCCGTCTATGTGCAAATCAGCGAAATGTTGATCCGCGACGTCAGTGCCGGTCACTATCTGGATGGCGCGCGGTTGCCCCCCGAACGGCAGATGGCAACAGAGCTGGCAGTCTCGGTGACCACGCTGCGCAAAGCGCTCAACGACATGACCCATAAGGGCATGCTTGAAAAGCGGCAAGGTTCTGGAAACTATATAAAAATCAACAAAAATCTGGCATCGGTGTATTCATTTTTTCGGGTCGAATTGATCACGGGTGGCGGCTTGCCAACTGCCGAACTTCTGGGACTGGACCGCACCATAAAACCAGCACATTTCCCACCTTTTGGCAATAGTGATGAGGCGTACCGTATCCGGAGATTACGCCGGCTCAATGGCCGGCCTGCAGTATTGGAAGAGATTTGGCTGGATGGCGATCAATCTGCACAAATACACCCCGACGACCTGTCAGAATCACTGTATCTGTTTTACCGCAAATCACTAAATTTATGGATCACCGAGGCAGAAGACCAACTCACGATCGCCGCCGTTCCTGATTGGTCCCCGACAACTTTCAACCCAGCGCGTGGGGAACACTGCCTTTGCGCCCAGCGTTTAAGCCGGTCGCAAAGCGGCGCTGCGGTTGAGTTTTCGCTCAATTGGATCGACACGAACGTTGCGCGCTATGTGGCGCGCATAAAATAGGATGAAATAATGACACAAGCGACCCGCTACGGGATGATCGGCTGCGGCATGATGGGCCAAGAGCATCTGCGAAACATTGCCCTTTTGCCCGACACGCAAATCACCGCAATTTTCGAGCCTGATCTGCAGATGCAAAAAGCCGCCGCCACGTTGGCACCTGAGGCAGTTTTTTGTAACAGCCTCGAGGCGCTTTTGTGCCGGACCGACTTGGATTGTCTAGTCATTGTCTCACCCAATCATGTGCATCTCGATCAGTTGGAGCAGATTGCAAAATTCCCCGCCCGCCCAGTTTTGGTGGAAAAGCCACTGTTCACAAATCCAGAAGACCTGACACGGATTGAAAGGTTTCGCGCGCAGTATAACGCACCGGTATGGGTCGCGATGGAATATCGATATATGCCACCGGTGTCCGCCTTGCGTGAACGCTTGGCTGCGGCCACCGGAGGGATTAAAATGCTCACCATCCGCGAGCACCGCTTTCCCTTTCTGCCCAAAGTAGGAGACTGGAACCGGTTTAATGCCAAAAGTGGCGGAACGTTTGTTGAAAAATGTTGCCACTTTTTTGACCTGATGCGCCTGTTGATTGGCGCGAACCCCGTTCAGGTCATGGCCAGCGGTGGACAGGCTTTTAACCATCTGGAGGAAACTTATCAGGGTGAAGTGCCCGATATTTGGGACCACGGTTATGTCATTGTCGATTTTGCTAACGGAGCGCGCGCAATGCTTGAGCTGTGCATGTTTGCCGAAGGGTCGCAGTTTCAAGAAGAAATTTCAGCCGTTGGTCCAACCGGCAAAATAGAAGCTTTTGTGCCCGGACCAACCCGCTTTTGGCGCCATCCATCACAACCTGCACCCGATCCCAAAATCGTGCTTTCACCACGTCAAGACGGTCTGCAAGAAGAAATTATTCTGCCGGTTGATCCAACGCTCTTGGCAGCGGGAGATCACAACGGATCGACCTTTTACCAACATCAGCGGTTCTTGGCAGTGGTGCGCCAGGGCCACGCGGTTGAAGTCACTCTTGACGATGGCATCTGGGCTGTGCGCATGGGGCAGGCCACTCAGAAATCGGCTGCATTAAGGCAAGCTGTTGCACTCTGACTAAACACCATCGCGGCTTACCATCCGGCCCCCAATCGGGTTGATACATGTATCAAAGCGACCAAGTCGCATATGTGCGCAGCCCACATCCTGACAGTTCGGTTTGCGAACGGACGATAATAGCCTAATGCCTGTTTTCAAACCACGAACATTCAAGCTATCTGTTGAGGGATATGGGTGAGGGTATCTATCATGGTGCATCGACGTCAATTTCTTTCAGGACTGGCTGTCTCAAGCTTGGGACACAAAGCTTTTGCCGGTGCCAATTCCAGATCAATCCTCAATCAGCTAGAGACATTGGACGCCAATATCTTATTGATGCGGCACGCGCTGGCCCCCGGCTTTGGAGACCCCGACGCGTTTGATGTCACCCAGTGCAGCACCCAGCGCAACCTTGACAGCCGAGGCCGCGCACAAGCCATCGCAATAGGTGAGAAATTCAAAAAGTCGGGTGTTACATTCGATAGTGTTTTTTCAAGTCAGTGGTGCAGATGTATAGAAACGGCCGAATTGTTAAAAATGGGTCCCGTGCAAGAGTTCGTGGGCCTCAACTCATTTTTCCAAAGATATGCAAAGCGTGATGAAACCCTGCAGAAACTTGAACAAAAGCTTTCAAGCCTCGATCCTGATGGTCTTTACCTTATGGTGACGCATCAAGTTGTCATTCAGGCAGTCGCACAGTTGTCAGTATCCTCAGGCGAATGTGTCGCTTATAATTTTCAATCCGAGCAAGCGGTCAAACTGCAAATCAACTGACGAAACCCCACATAGTACTTGCTTAGGAATAGGCCTAAAAACCGGCTTAGCTTGGTGTGAAGCCAAAAAAGCACGCTCAGGGGGTAAGCACGTCTTAAATCAGGTGTTCATTTTCATAGACACAGCAGTGCTGTGTGGGGATCTTCAGAAACACATTTTCGGTTGGCACCTCTTGTTCACGTTTAACTTTGATCTTGATGCTTTGACCTTCAAAGTCGGCTGTGACCAGTTTGTGACTGCCCAAATCTTCCACGCGCTGCACCTTGGCGCTCACCGTGTTTTCGGACGCGGCAGTCACCAATTTGATATATTCCGAACGGATTCCCAACTTGAGGTTTTTGCTGGCAACAGCCTCAAGATTGGTATCGGTAACAATTTTAGCGCCACCAAACGAAATCGTGTTGTTGTTGACAGCCGAACACGCGAACAGGTTCATCGCCGGTGCGCCGATAAAATATCCTACAAAAGTTGTTTTAGGTCGATCAAACAGCTCTGAGGGCGTGCCGGCCTGAACGATGCTGCCGTTGTCCATGACGATGATATTCTCGGCAAAGGTCATCGCCTCGTTTTGGTCGTGGGTAACGTAAATCAGGGTGGATCTGTATTTCTGGTTAATTTCCTTCAATTTGCGCCGCAAGCGAAATTTCAGGTCGGGATCAATCACCGTCAAAGGCTCGTCCATCAACACAGCTGCCACATTGTCGCGTACCAGACCGCGCCCAAGCGAGATAAGTTGCTTTTGGTCAGCGGTCAACTTGTTGGCCGATTGTGTCAACAGACCCTCAAGGTTCAACGCTTCCGAGACCTCAGCAACCTTTGCTTTGATAAAGGCCTTGTCATAACCGCGACAGACCAATGGAAAGGCCAGATTATCCTGCACCGTCATCGTGCCGTAAATCACTGGGAACTGAAAAACCTGAGCAATGTTGCGTTCTGCCGTTGTGTGATCGGTGACATCGACACCATCAAACAACAACCGCCCTTCTGAGGGGCGCACAATGCCGGACATGATGTTCAACATGGTTGTTTTGCCACAGCCCGAAGGTCCCAAAATCGCATAGCGACCGCCATCAACCCATTTCATATCAAACCGGTTCAGCGCATAGGTTTTATCCGCAGCCTCAGGATTGTAAGAATGAGCAATATCTTGAAGTGTAATCTCAGCCATTACTTTGTTCCGCCATAGGGTGAAGCCACCAGATTTTCGCTTTTATCAAAGGCATAAAGAGATTTGCTGTCGAGACCCGCCGTGACTGTTTGGCCGATATCGAAGTTTTGCACAGAATCCAAAAGACCAACCACATGCATCTGCGCGTGCTGCAGATGCAAGAACGTCTCTGATCCGCTGATTTCAGCCAGTTCAATTTGAAACTCAAATCCAGCACTGTCCAAAGTGATGCCCGAAGCTCTGATGCCAAACGTATATTTTCCACGAGGTAGGGCAGCCAAATGTGACGGCAAATCGAGGTGAATAGACGAGGTTAACACCAACGTGCTATCCACGACCTCGCCCTCAAACAGATTCATTGCAGGATCATTGGTAATCTGTGCCACTTTGGTCGTTTTGGGATTTTCATAAATTTCCTGAGCACTGGCTTGCTGCAGAATACGCCCCTCATCCATGACGATGATTTCACCGCCCAGTTGCATGGCTTCCACCGGATCCGTGGTGGAATAAATCAAGATCGCGTTCTCAGAGGCTTTGGCACTGAAAATATTCTTGAACTCTTCGCGCAACTGTTCGCGCAATTTGTAATCTAGATTGACCAAAGGTTCATCAAGCAGCAGTATGTTCGCCTCTTTGACCAAAGACCGTGCAAGGGCAACACGCTGTTGCTGACCGCCTGAAAGTGCTTGGATTTTACGAGTTTCAAAGCCCTGCAGACCCACCTGTTCCAAGGCTTGCCTCACCCTTGTGTCAATCTCAGGCCGGGGCATTTTGCGTTGCTTAAGGGGGAAGGCAACGTTTTCAAACACGCTGAGATGTGGATAGTTGATAAACTGCTGATACACCATCGCAACCTGACGTTTCCACACAGGGACAGCGCCAAAATCGACACCATCGAGCGACATCTCGCCACTGTCGGGGTTGGTCAGGCCGGCTATGGTTTTCAACAAGGTGGTCTTGCCCGAAAGAGTGCGACCAATAATTGTATAAATCTTGCCCTTGAACATCTCGAACGAAACATCATTGAGATGAAACTCATCTTTGAATTTCATCGAAAGGTTAGAAACTTTCAGCGACATACTACTTCAACGCTCCTGATAGATTGCCTTTGGACAGATAGCGTTCAACGATGAAAGCCACGACAATCAAAGGCGCCACGCACACAAGAGCCGCCGCAGACAGGCTCCACCAAGGTGTGATCGATGAATTCAACGCAACGATGGCAACCGGCAGAAGTTGCACTTCGGTAAACGTTAAAATGAAGGCAAAGAAAAAGTCGGTCCAACCAAAAATCATGCAAAACAATCCGGCCACTATTAGGCCCGGAATAGAGTTGGGCAGAACAACCTTATAAAATGCCTGATAGGGATTACAGCCATCAATCAGCGCTGTCTCGTCGATCTCTTTTGGCACTTTGTTAAAAAAGTCCACCATGATCCACACCGCAATCGGCATCAGCAGCACGATATAAACCAAGATCAATCCAAATAAGCTGTCTAACAGTCCCAGTTTGCCCAACATGATAAAAAACGGGATAGACAAAACAATCGGTGGCATAATCCGTTGCGATATAAAAAAGAACGTAATGTCACTATTTTTGATAAAGCCAGCTTTAAAGGTAAAGCGCGACAACGCATAGGCCGCCAAGGTTCCCAAAGCGATGCTAATCAAACTGGCCGAGCAGGTGACGAAAATACTGTTAAAATACGGCTCAACAATATTGACGCCCCCCTGTGCCGGCGACCGTAGTAAAACCCGCCACCCTTCTAGCGAGGGTTCAAACTGCAACCACGGAATATAGGTGGCCCCACCGGTGACCGAATTAAAATCTTTGAAAGATGTCGACAGAGCCCAAAGAAACGGCGCAATCACAAACACCGACCACAGGCAGACAGCCAGATACTTCAGCGTCACATATACGAAGCGCATCTCTAGTTACTCCTTATCATGAGTTTGACCAGAATTTTTGCTATGACAGTCAAGCTTATGATCATTATGATGAGATAGGTGAACGACAAAGCCGCTGAATAGCCAAACTGAAACTCGCGCAAGCCTTTAATAAAAATATAAAAACTTGAGGTCTCAGTGGATGTTCCAGGCCCACCCGAGGTCAAGACATAGACTGTGTCCATTATCTTTGATGCTTCGATCAGCCGAATGATAATCGCCCCAATAGAAATCGGCGCCATCAAAGGAAAGGTGACATAGACAAATTTACGGATGGGGCCTGCACCATCAATAGAGGCGGCCAGAAAAGGTTCTTTCGGCAACGACAGAAGGCCCGCCAACATCAACAGGAACATGAACGGCGTCCACTGCCAAACCTCAACGATAATCACCGTGACCAGCGCCAGATGCTCATCGCTGAGCCACAGAGGCGTCATGCCGAAAAGACTAAAAAAATCATTCACAGGGCCGAGGGATTCATGAAAAAAGGTCCGCCAGATCACCGTCATGATAACCGGTGTGGTCATCATTGGAATTAAGAATAAAACGCGGAAAAATCGCTGAAATCGTATCTCTTGCCAGACCATAAGCGCCAATGCGAACCCGATTACATATTGCAGAAAAACGGTTGTTATTGACAGAAAGCTGAGGCGTAAGAAAGCCTCCCAAAAGCGGAGATCATCAGTGAAGAGACGGATATAGTTTTCAAGACCGATAAAATCCAAGCCAGGGAAAAAGCTGTCCCAGCTGGACAGACTTAATCTGACCGTAAACCCAATAGGAAAGATCAAGATGCCTAAAAGAACCAGCAATCCCGGAAGCAAAAACAGATATTTATGTTTAAAGTTCATCGTCTCTCGCCATGGTTGAGAAATGAACGCCACATGATTAGGGGCGTTCAAATATCGTGTCTTAATTAATAGACTACTCTAGATTGTCTTCCAAAGCGACACCGACGGCGTAAGCTTCTCTAACCACATCTTTGCCGATACGTTTGACGATCTTTTTCCACTCAGCTGCAACTTCATCCAAAGCTTCTTGTGGCGACAGCTGACCTGCCAGAGCCTTAGAGGTGCCGGTTGCGATGGCGCTGTTAAATTGGAAAACACCAGGAATACGCAGCGGGAATACCCGGTTTGTGCTGCCTTCTTCCATTTCCATCAATGTATCGGCATACTGCTTCGCAATTTCAGGATCCCAACCTTGACGCTCAACATAAAGTTCAGGCACGAAGTCCGATTTTTTGAACGGGTTTACACCAAAACGGCCAATAGCAATGTCTGCTTGGTGGTTTGCATCATTGGCAAAGAAGCACAGATAGTCGAACGCCATATCATGGTTTTTGCTTTGCTTGGCAACAGCCGCTGTCCAACCCCAAACGATGTAAGGTGCCTGATTATATTCGTCTTCCCACGCACCGCTGACACGGTTCCAAACGCGGTCTGACCCCGGAAGTGGCGCTGCACCAACCTTGTTCTTGATCGCACTGTCGTCTTGCATGGCCGCAACGAAGGCGTCATCCCAGGAGAAGCTGAACAGGGTTTGCCCACCCCCAAATGAGTTAATCTCGTCACCCAGACCAAAGTTAATCCCGCCTGGTGGCACATACTTTGTCGCAGCAACCCAATCGGTCAGAGCTTCGACAAATCCCGGACCATTGATCAGCGGTTCCATGGTTTCTAAATCAAAGAAATACCCGCCCGGTGTTCTTGGATTTTTTGCATAGGCAACCGAACGGCTGAAGAAAGCCGCAAACATCAGGTCGTCTTTTTTCATGACTTCTGCTGAACCATACTCCAGTTCGCCGTCATTGTCCCAATCCCAGCCATTAAAAAACGCAGCCATTTCGCCGTATTCTTTCCAAGTCTGCGGCACCCGCAGTTCTTTACCGGTCTCAGCTTTATATTTCGCCTGATACTCAGGATTGTCGATCACGTCTTTTCTGTACTTCAGATAATGGCGATCGCCATCGATCGGAAACTGGATCATCTCTCCATCCCAAGAGTTCACGTCGATGTGGCTCTGAGTGACGTCTTGCATTTGACGCATGTTTACGTATTTCGCGGGCACAGGCTCAAGATACTGTTTCCAATCGCGAATGAAGTTCGAGAAACCAAATACAATGTCATAGGGCGATTGACCTGATTGGAACGGCACCATTGCCTTGGAGTATAGATCGCCCGCAGGGGTGTGGATCACGCTGACTTCGGCCCCTGTTAAGGTGCTAAACTGCTCGGCATGCAAAGCAGTTGGTTCACCCATTACAGGCACAGCGTGGGTGTTGATCGTAAGCTTCTGACCACTGTAGTCTTTTTGAGACATCGCGTCATATGAACACTCACCCGGAATATCGCCGGTGTTTTTAATGTGTGGAAACTGATCGCTCCACTTATCGGCCTGCACAGCGCCCGCAAGTAAACTTGCAGTCGCAGCGACAACGCCCATACCTAATATTTTATTCATTTTGTCTTTCTCCCAGTTAGTCTTTTTGCTGTATTTAAGGAATAAGGACAGCGCGTCCCTTAACCTTGCCGTTGTTGAGGTCTTGCAGGGCTTGGTTAGCGTTTGCGAGACCATATTCTTGCGTGGTCAGATTAACTTTGCCTTTATCAGCCAGCGCCATTAACTCGGTCAATTCGGCCCATGTACCAACCAGATTGCCAATAATATTTTTCTCAGTAGTGATCATTTCAAAAGCGCTGACATTGATGTCTTCGCCGTAACCAATCACATAATAGCTGCCCATATCGCGCGTCATAGCCAGACCCTTGGCTGTTGTGCCGCGTTCGGCCACAAAGTCCAGCACTGCTTCTGCGCCTTTTCCTTGTGTCAATTCGAGGACTTTTTCGACTTCATTACCATCAGCTTTGACCAGATATTCAGCACCGCATGATTCTGCTAGCGAAAGTGAAAGATCAGATGGATCCACTACAATAATATCTGCCGCACACATTGATCGCAGAACCTGAATGCCAATATGGCCCAAGCCGCCAGATCCGATGACCACACATTTCTCACCGGGCAAAAGATGTCGAGAGGCCTTTTTTGCCGCCCTGTACGCCGTGAGGCCGGCATCCGAGTAGGCGGCCACTTCTTTGGGAATTAACGTTTGTGGTAATTTCACAATGTTACGGACTGAAGTTTTTAACGCTTCTGCATATCCACCATCACAACTAACGCCAGGGAAAGATCCATTTTCGCCGTGCATGTCATGCCCGCGCCGACACGCCAAACAAGTGCCACCAGTGATTTTGGGATGCACAATCACCGGATCACCTTTTTTCAAACCTTCGACTTCAGATCCGATATCTTCAATCCAGCCAGCGTTTTCATGACCCATGATAAGCGGCAATAAACTGTCGCCAGTTGGATCCATCGCGCCGCGCCATACGCCCTCGATGATATGCAAGTCAGTGCGGCAAACACCCGCCCCACCGATACGCACAATCACATCACTGGACTTCTCAATTTTAGGATCTGGCACATTTCCCATGTCCACCCAAGATGATGCCGTTAGATCATCATCATATTTATGCAGCACTTGTGCTTTCATGTTTCACCCATTCTTTTCTTGTTTTCTGTCAAATAAAGAGCCGACTCCCAGCAGAATAGTACTATGACTGTTCAAATCTGATCACCCATGCCTAATTTATGTTCAATTTGTGAACAGTCGGCAGCCACAACAATGAAATAGGGGCTGTTGATCGTGGCAAACCCAGACCGATTAATATCCGTCAGACTGCCAGATGCTTGTCGTCAATTTTTATTTTTGCACACCATCACGGTGGGAGACATAGACACCGGCAGCTACGAGAAATTAACAGGCCTGAACCATAGTTTGCATTTAACACAGGCCCAACCGCCAAACTGCAAACTGCAAACTGCAAACTGCAAAATAAGGTAATATATGCATTTAAAATCAAATAAATCTCAGAACAGGTGCCTATTTAATCAAAACCTATGGCACTGGAGACCGCGCACATCAATTGCTTTGTTGAATGCTGACTGCAAAAAAATTGCGCCGTCGGCGGATCCCTGAAACGCCATCAATCCAGAACGGTATGTCGAAAAAGATATCTTCTGGTAGCCGTTGTAAGAAGGCGTATCGTAAATTATCGAAAAGAAAGAAAAAAGCCCAAAAAATCGACGCATTATACAAGCAAAGTCCTTATTAAATCCTAATGGGACGCCTTTTTCGGCCCCAATCGCCCAGTATACCACTGAAATGTCCAGAAAACTTGGTGTCACAGATAGTACAGTTGCCAAAATCACTTAACTGCCATGTACCAAGAAGATGCCAGTCACGCCCAATCACCCGGGTACCGCAACCGGTACATTAACTTGATTGCGGCTCAAAATGTTTGATATTTCCAACATAGACATGCCACAGGCCAAGGCAATCTGGCGAGCCCGCAAAACGGTTTCAGCCGACGTTGGAGGCGTTGATTGCATACGGAAATCGGGATGAAACGCCGTGAAATGCAATGCGACGTCCGGGCCACAGGTGTCCAACAATTAGCGGCTCAGCGCTTTTATTTCTTTGGGATTATCATTTTCACCCAGAATCAAAAGCGTCGTCAATTCCACCCAGCAAGATGTCTCCTGCACCAGATAGGCTATTGTTTCCAGAACCGGCTGAATCTCGGATTTGGTAAGCTTTTTATAAAAGCGCTCGGTAAATCCCTTGAGATCAATATTTGCAGCATCCATCGCACCAAAAAACTCTTCGCGCGGCGCATCACTAATATAGCCTGCGGTAACCGCAACATTCTTGATGTCTTGCACACGACAAGCGGCGGCAAAATTGAGGGCATATTCCAGAAAAATAACGGGAGAGAAACCCAGTTGCCGTTTGTCAGCTGGCACTTTAGAGGCGCGCAGATACTGCCTTTGGTGATTGCTCACACCACGCCACAGGCTGTCGCCGCCGTGATTGATCACATTGTATCGAAGGTGCAGGAAAAACTGCTGTTTGTTCTGTCCAGCGATCTCAGCCATTTTCACAACCAAGATATGGCACAAAAACTCGATGCCCAAGCCGCAAGGCTGATTGAAATCGGGCAAGTCAACGGGCTTGGCCCAGGGCTGGCCTGTGGCCATCTGGCAATTGCGGGGTTTTTGGCGTCAACGGCGGGTCAGGGCACCCAC
>Ga0209199_1002645_pt1 | contig 18787 bp, 10 predicted proteins | sample COGITO_mtgs_1105_7_FD_184805 | JGI IMG/M metagenome (GOLD analysis project Ga0209199, IMG submission 184805) | Pelagic marine microbial communities from North Sea - COGITO_mtgs_110523 (SPAdes) (version 2) | ecosystem: Environmental > Aquatic > Marine > Epipelagic ...
AAAGCATCAAGGATTTCTGTATAGGTCCCTGCTGTGCCTCCCGCACCTCCGCATTGAGCTAGAGGAGTTGGATCTGTCCAACCTCCAACATCGCTATCAGAAGTATAGGCAGTGGCATCTTTAGTCCAGCAATAATTACCAGCAGTTCCATCCTGATATGTTTTCATGGTATTGGTGAATTGTTTTTTTGCTTTAATGCCAAATGTATTTGCCATTATTATATAGCCATAAGGATAGGTCCCATCAGCCGGTCTTGTGGCGTCGGATAAGGTCATCTCGCTCCCTGCAGCTAGGTTGACATCTTGACCATCTGGACTGTTTATGACATCGACACAAGAGCTCACATCATATGTATCGGTTGTCGTTGGTCTTGTTGGTGCTGTTGAGCAAAGTGCCATTTTATATATTTTTACCGTATATTCATCCGGTGCAAATGAGCAATTTGCACCTTCTTGAGAACCTCTAAACGTAATAACTCCATTTGCATCTTCCTCTGCAATTAGTCCATCATTACAATAACCTTCAGCATTTGCGTTTGAAAAAAACCCCAGCATTGAAAGGGTCGCTATTGTTTTAAGCCATTTGATCATACGCCCACCGCCTTAGCTGTAAACCCTGCTCCACCACTTTTAATTTGCTTCACAATAATATTCTCACGTCTGACTTTTTCGTATCTTCTGTCTTCCATACTCTCTAACTTATAAGCGGTATCGTTAAACCATTGGACTGCTTGTTTGGGTTTATTGCTAAAGGCTTCAGTAATATTGTAAGAGGCGATGAAGTAATTCGCATCTTTTTCATCATCTTTAAAGGTGCGACCGGCTTGAATCTCGAGTCCGGGTAGTAATGGCACATAAGCTCTCAATTGCGCATCATTGCCCTTGGCATCTTTAGCGCCTTCAACAGCATCCCATTGGTAGCGTTTTACAAATACGGTGGCCCAATTCATATAGGGAAGCGGTAAACCGGCTTCGATATCCCAACCATCGAGTGCACGTTCTTCTTGTCCATTTTTACCTGTCTTCCACTTCGTAATCGCTTGATACATGTTGGCATTGATTTCACCGACGGTGGATCTGGCTTCTAACCCAACACTGTATCTACCATGGTCATAAGGAAACTCATGATCATAAAAAGCATTCACACCGAGCATCAAAGTATTATCAAATTCCATACGACGGTAACCTAAACCCGCATTCAATGTGGTTCGGTTATCGGTATAAAATGCACTGACTTGGGTAAATAACGTATTCTCAATATCTTCTTGATCAGAGAGTGGGGCTACGACTAAGATGCCTGTTGTCGGCTTACCTCCTTCCTTGGTCTCGAAGCTCACTTCCACGGTGGGGAAGTATTGCTCTAAAAAGCTTTTAGTAAACCCAACGCCTTGATCCGTCGCGGCTTCAATGACTTGACTCTGCGCACCCTCTAAATCACCTGCCGCAATCATTGTTGTTAAATCAATAAAAGCAGAACGATCTTCGTCGTTGGTATTGACTTCATTCACAGACACTTCTTCGACATTAGCGGAATTAGATTTCCAGCCGGCAAAAGCAAATGAAGTTGAGAGGATGAGGGGAGTGATTAGAAGGAGTTTTGAATATTGAATAAACATTATTTACCATTTAATTCTATATCTTATTAGTATACCACCATATCTAAACAACTCTTTGCACCAAAATATTTAAAGAGTAGATTTAAAATTAAAAAGGTTATTTTATTTAATAATAACTAAGATAGTACAACGGCATATGTCAATTACACGATTGGGTTTTAAGGTAAATACCTGATTCGCCTACCCCTTTAGGAGGGGGATGCTCTATCCCCTGATAACTACCCTAACCTATTGCTTTAGTTACATTTTAATCAATGGTTAATGTGTATTTTTAGTTTAGAGATAGCATAGATTGAAGTCAAGTAATTTGAAGTTTACTTTTTATTTCTATAAATAAATTTAGGGTCAACTTGTAAGCTTTGGATAAAGTAACGCTCGCAATTTTTTCGGTATTGGTAAAGTGACAACATTTTTTTCTAAATGACTTATTATTATTTCACCTAAGTTTAACTTACTAACAGCCCCTATGCCTTTAAGACCAGGAGAGCTATTAACTTCAATTACTTTTGGTCCGTCTGGTGTTCTTAAGATATCAACTCCCGCCATTCCTAAACCCAAGGCTTTGGTAGCTTTTATAGAAATTAATTTTTCCTCTTTTGATATATTAGCTTTACTAGCAATTCCACCGGCATGTAAGTTAGATCTAAAATCACCTTCGCCTGCGCTTCTGATCATCCCAGCAACAACTTTATTTCCAATAACAAGGCATCTGAGATCACTGCCACCAGATTCGGCCTCAAACTCTTGAAGAATAAAAGGAGCTTGCAGCCTTTGGAATGCACTGATAATTCCTGATGCAGCTTTTTTTGATTCTGCTAGCAAAACACCTTTGCCTTGAGAACTTTCTAGTAGCTTTAAAATTAAAGGGACACCATCTACTAAACTTATCAAATTTTCAGTATCGTGTGGAGAGTTTGCGAAAGCTGTTGATGGCATTGGTATCTTATGTTTTATTAATGTTTGATGAGCTGCCAATTTATCTCGAGATAAGCCAATTGCTACAGATGAATTTAGACAATATGTTCCCATTGCTTCAAATTGTCTTACAACAGCAGCTCCATAAAAGGTAAGCGAGCTTCCTATTCTTGGGATAATTGCATCAAAAAATGGAAGTTCTTTTCCGTTGTAATGGACTTCAGGCTTGTGACTTTTTAAATTTAAATAACACCTTTTAGTATTAATAATTTCACAAACATGGTCATGCTTTTCGGCAGACTCAATAATTTTTTTATTCGAGTAATTATCGGGTTCTACACTTAGAATCGCAATTCTTAGACTTCTTTTTGCAACGCTTTGCTTTTTAAAGTTTTTATATAAATCATAAGATAATTGTTTTTGTATAAAGCTTTCCTGAGCATTTATATTAAAACCTTCAAGGGCACTTCTTCCAAGAATCATTCTATACTTCATATTTTCTCGGTTGGTCAGTGTTACTTCTATATCTTTAAGGTCTGAATCTCCTATTTTTATAGAAGTTTTTATTACATATCTTATTTCTGAGATTCCATTTGAAGATGTGATTTCTCTCATATCAGTGACATTAGCTGAACAATAAATTGCGTAACTTTTATTTTCATTAATTGGGTTAATTCCAAATCTTACTTTTGGGTTTGAATCTGAACCAAAGGGTTGTATATTGAACGCATGGAGTGCAGATGTAGCAGCACCAGTATCTGTTTTAGCTAATAATGCTGATAAACCAATATTGGGTAAGGCAACCCATTCTTGCCAACCAAGTGTATTTTTATCCTCTTCATTCATCTCGCAATCTCACTTAAAAAGTTTGACGGATTTTATTCTTTTTTTTTAAAAAGTAAAGACACATTTTTAAGGATGTTGAGTTGACTAGACATCTAAGTTACAACCATATGAAATGGTTCTGCCTACCCCCTTAGGAGGGGGATGCTCTATCCCCTGATAACTACCCTAACCTATTGTTTTAATTACATTTTAATCAATGGTTAATGTGTATAGAACAGTGTATTTTAGCTTGCGGATTTAGTCAAGTGGGACGTTATTATGCCCAATATTTAGAGTAGTTTTTATTATAAAATCATCTACAAACTTGTAGGCTCATTCCCGGCCTAACAAATCTGATCCTTGGATTCATTTCTCGAATTGAATCAAGCTTTAGATTAAACTTCTTTGCTACTTTAATTAAAGTATCGTGTTGTCTTGCTTTGTAAAATTTTTTATTACAGTTAACGCTATTTTTTGTATTTATATTCTTGTAAGTAAATTGAGTATCACTTAGTGAAAAGAATTCTTTAAAAACTTTAGTCGGCACGAGGATGCTTTTATTTGCTTCTATATCACTATTTACATCAAATCCATTGATATGTAGTAAAACATCTGGACTTATATTCGCTAAATTATTCACAACTAGATAATTTCTTAAATCTTTTTGCTTAATAATTTCCAGATAATTTTTGTTAGGAAATTTGTCGAGAATCTGTCTTTTATAATTAGTTTTTATTAGTCTATTTAAGTGATGAAAAGCTAACAAATACCTTCTGGTTTCTTTTGGCAATAAATCGATATTGATTTTTTTGTTTCTAACTAGGCCTTTTTTTAAAGATTTTTTGACATTGCCGATTCCCCAATTATAAGCAGCTAAAGCAAGATTCCAATCGTTTAGTTCGTTATGTAAATATTTGAGGTATTTGATTGCAGTTTTTGTAGATTTAATAACATTCCTTCGCTCATCGTTATCAATATTATTTATAAGCCCCCACTCTCTAGCTGTTGGTGGGATAAACTGCCACAAACCTAAAGCATCTTTGGGTGACTTTGCTTGAGGGTTATTTCCACTCTCCATTAATGGGATAACTGCGAGATCTATCGGAATATTTTCTTGATTAAGGATATTAGTATAAAACTTTATTGAAGGCGTTGAGGAGGCAATTAAATCTAAGTTATAAAAACTATTAATATTTTTATTTAAGTTTGAGCTAAGTTTGGTGTGAGAAATCCTCTGATTTTTTGAATAATACTCATATAGAGAATCTGCATGGGATGAAAAAGAGAAAAAAATTAAAAAAAAATAACCTTTGTCATACGGCACTACCCATTAAGAAAATTGGTTGATACATTGCTACAAGGATAAAGCCAATCACAATACCTAAAAAGACAATCATAATTGGCTCAAGCATTGAAGAAAATGCTTCAACTGATGAATCAAATTCCCCCTCATAATACAATGAAACTGTAGTTAGCATATCATTCAGCTTACCCGTTTCTTCGCCTACCTCTATAAAACCACACATTGTTTCTGGAAAGTCTTTCGTTTCTCTCAATGCGACTGAGAAAGGTCTACCAGAAAATATTTCTCTTTTTACTTTTTCAATAGATGCTTTTATTTTTGTATTTGCAATTGAGTTTTTTGTTATCTCTGTCGCCTCAATTAAGTTTACCCCACCAGCTATTAGGTTAGCTAAAACCATTGAAAATCTTGCCATAATTGCATCCCTGACTAAATTACCAATAACAGGCAATTGCATTAATTTCTTATCGAAAGCTTGCTGGAGGTTGTTATTTTTTCTAATGATGATTTTAATGACTTTAATTATCGCGTAGCCTGAAAAAATTATAATAGGAGCCATCCAACTTCTTAAGAAATCACTGATGGCCATCACTAACTTTGTAGGTCCTGGTAATTCAATATTTGCATTACCAAAGATTTCAACGAATACAGGTACAACAAAAATCATCATAATGCCGACAACTGATAAAGCAACCGTAAGAAGAATTATTGGATACATCATCGCACTTTTAATTGCCTTTTTAATCTTTATTGTTTTTTCCAAATTGACACAAATTCTCTCTAAAAAAGTGTCTAGATTACCACTAGCCTCCCCTGCTTTGATCAAGTTCACATAGACTATATCAAAGAGATTTGGGTAAGATTCTACTGCTTCGGATAATGTAACGCCTGCATTTATCTTTTGTAATAAATCATCAATAATTGGAGTAAATTTTGGATTCTCTGATTGCTGCTCTAACATTTTAAGAGCGGGCACTATCGCAAGGCCTGCCTTCATCATGGTTGTTAATTTTTTTGTAAAGAGCAACAGCTCTTGATCTTTAATTTTGAGTTTTGATGATGCCTTGATTACTTTATTTGTTTTTTTCTTTTTTATATCCTTGGTATTTGAATCAATTATTTCAATTACGATGACGCCATCTTTTTTTAGTGCAAACATCGCCTCATCTTTGTTTTCTGCTTCAATTTCACCATCAACAAAAGCGTTGAGCTTTAGGCCCTTCCATTTAAATTTCATTGTGCTATTTTTTTTAAATTAATCATCTTGTGGAATTACGCGTAAGTATTCTTCAACTGACAATGTTCCATCCTCAACAAATCTCACCGCTGATTCAGCCAAGCTCATAAATGAATTTTTTTTTGCAATCTCAATGATTTCTTGATCTGATTTGTTTTCAGTAATGGCTACCTCTATTTCAGGAGAAATTGTTAAAACTTCATGAACCCCCATCCTTCCCTTGTAGCCTGTTTGGTTACAAACCTTACAACCTTTACCTTTCATAAGTTTTGCTGTGGCACTTATATTGTAACTTTTGATAAAATCTTTAACTTCAGCGGTATCTTTTTTTATTTCTATCTTACAACTTTCACAATTAACCCTTACTAACCTTTGTGCGATGACCGCAGCTAATGCACTTGATACAAGATAAGCAGGTAGGCCCATATTGACTAATCTACTGATAGCTCCAACAGCGCTGTTTGTATGAAGTGTACTTAACACTAAGTGCCCTGTTAAAGCTGCTTTTGACGCTATATCTGCCGTTTCAGCATCACGAATCTCTCCAACAAGTATTATTTCTGGATCTTGCCTTAAAAAAGACCTTAGCGCACTAGCAAATGTTAAGCCGATATCCTCTTTAATTTGCACTTGCGATATACCAGCCATTGTATATTCAACTGGATCTTCTGCAGTAAGAATATTAACGTCAGGTTGGTTAAGGAAGTTCATCGCTCCATATAACGTTGTTGATTTACCACTACCTGTTGGTCCAGTCACTAAAACCATTCCCTGTGGTGCTGAGACAGCAGAAATAAATTCTTTTTCCTGGTTTTTTGTAAACCCAATAGCACTGATTGTTACCGCAAGTGATGAGGAATTTAATATACGTATAACAACCCTTTCCCCTAAGCTTGTTGGTAGAATTGATATTCGAAAATCAACCTCAGTATCATCATTGGCGATGTATGATATCTTTCCATCTTGTGGAAGTCTTCGCTCGGCAATATCAAGATTAGCAAGAATCTTTATTCTTGCGATCACAGCATTATAATTTTTTTCTATAAAGGATTTATACTGACTTTGGGCAAGTAAAGTACCTCCATTCCTAAATCTAATTTGAGCAAAATCCTTAAATTTCTCTATATGAACATCACTTGTCCCATCAATTACCGCCTCTGACAGCATTTTGTCAACAACAGAGACCACGTCACCCGTTATATCAGCTACTATTTGCTCAGTCTCTTTTTCAATCTCTTTTTTTACTTCGTTAGGTTCTTTTTTCTCAATAACTTTATTTTCTTCATCTGGTAAATTCAATTCAATAATTGGAGGTTCTGTCTCAGGCACTTTAAGTTCGATTTCCTCGTCTTTTTTATACCCTAAATTATCCTCTGCTTCTTCTAACTCAAGTTCTATTTTTTTTGGTTGATCATTATCTGTTGTTTCGATTTTTTCATCTTCAATCAAATCAGATTTTGTAACATTTACTTTAGTATGAATATGTTTTTGCAAAATTGCCTCAAAAATATAATCCGGAGGAATAAATTTTGCCGAAGTCTTTTTCCCAATCATAATGCTTAAATTTTTTAACACATTCAATGAATTGGGAATGCATATGCCAAATTCAATCTCTGTCTCTGATTCTCCAATTGGAATAATTGCATTTTGTAAGCAATATTTTAGAGGGAATTTTTTTATTTCTGGCAACATCGGTTCAGGATTTAATTCTGATTTTACTGTATATTTTTTTGCTAACTGGCTTAATAGATCTTCAATTTTAAATGCATTTTTGTTTACCAACACATCATAAATTAGTTTATTTTGGTTTTTGGCATTTTTTAATTGAGTGTCATATACTTTTTTGTCTACTAAATCGAGCTCTTTTATGAGTTCACCAAGCTCTTCCTTTATAAATTGAACTTGATCTTTAGCCACTAGTTATATAACCTCAGGCGCTATAAAGATATATAAAGTATTCTTGTTATTTTTATTTTTATTGGATTTAAAGAGATTTCCTATGAATGGAAGATCTTTTAGGAATGGAACGCCATCCTCAGCATTTGTCTTTTCAGTTTGTGTAATACCACCAATCAATGCCACCCCACCATCTTTAATCAGTAATTTAGTTTTGAGTTGTTTTGTTGAAATTGGAGGTGGGCTGCTTCCTGCTAACGGTGTGTCTTTGTTGACAGAAACATCTAGATATATATTTCCATCATCAATAATTTGCGGCGTCACTTTGAGTGTGAGTGCGGCAGTTTTAAATTCTGTAGTTGGAGTTGAACCTGCTTGCGCAACCGTATTATAGGGAACCTCTGTTCCATCTTCAATGAGTGCTTCTTCGTTATCAACAATGAATAACTTTGGATTAGAGACTATCTTAATTAAATTTTCCGTTTGCATTGCTTGCAACTCAACTCTTAAGTCCACAGAGCTTCCAGATAATACGCCTGCAATAGCACCTGTTGGGTTTGCAATCGGATTATTAGAGACGGAACCTCCGGTAGTGGCTGTTGTAATCTCTCCTACCGCGGTTGGTGTTGCTCCCCCTAGCGTTCCTGCAACGGTAGCAGTATCATTACCTATTTTTGAACTGTTAAAAATTCCAACTCTTGTACCGAGCTCTGCAGCAAAATTATCTGTAGCCTCAACTATAAATACTTCTACCTTAACTTGTTTTGTTGGTTTATCAAGGGAGTCGATAGTCTCTTTAATCCATATCATATCGGAGGCGGATGCTTGAACAATTAATGAATTACTTCTTTGATCAACTACAAATGAAGCTGTAGCGCCACTATCTGATTCAGCACCTGCAGCGAGTGACTTTACTACATCATCGAGTTGTTGAGCCAATGTCTCAGGTTGAGCATAGTTAATTTTGTATATGGCCGTCGTTTTTGTCTCAAGCGTAGCAAGTGAATTAATTACTTTGATTTTTGCAGTCAGAGCTGTATCAAATGAGGCACTTTGTTTTTCTACCCACTCATGTGTATGCACTGTGATTACATTTCCAGCAGGATTAACATCATGTATTAAATTTTCCTCTTTTAAAACCATCACCATGACTTCATACCAATCAACATTTCTTAGCTCAATACTAATATCCCCATTGACCTCATCTCCAACAATAATGTTATGTCCTGTTAAATCTGATAGCACTTTAAAAAATGTCCTAATTGGAACGACATTAAGATTAAGTGTAATTGGATAAAACTCCCATGAGGAATCCTCAAATTTCAACCCTCTTTCCTTACCAGCAATTTTTAAAATCTCTCTTGGCTGCAGTGTCTTTTCATTATCGTCCTCAGAACCATAATCTTCCGGAGTAATGGAGGAATCATCCCTCATTTCCATGACATCATCTTTAACCGAATCAGCTGGTTTATTAATATCATCTTTCTCAACAAATTCAGTTAAGCAGCCACTTAAGAATAAAGTAAAAATAATTAAAAGAGATCTCTTATTTAATCTCATCACCCACCTTAATTAAATCGAAGTTTTTGCCTACAAAAATTTGATTGGCTAAAATTTTATTTATAACAATTTTCTTATTATTTTTTGTGATGTAATCACCCTCGACATAGTACCTAGAGTTACCTTCGGGAGATATGATGATACAAAACTGTTTTTTATCAGAAACCAAAGTCCCTGAAAGAAAGAAAGTTTCATCAATTTCATCATAGTTATCGCTACTTTTCTTTAACGCCTTAGGTGTATTATTTGGCTCAGCAAATGGGTCTCGTAAGTCAGAAGATGGGTCTGTTTCAGCATCAATAAAACCAACTTTTTTAAAATTATCTCTACTATGGTTAACTCTTGGAATGTCTGACCAGGTATAGGTGTCGCTTAAAAAAGTTTTATTTTTAAAAATGGTTTCTAATTTAAAGTTTGATGATAGCGGATTGACTGGGGGTGGTGAAAAATTTATATCCACTTTTAATAGTAATAGGTTTGATTGTCTTACTTTTGAGACTTTTACTTCATTAATTTGAGTAGCTGCTAAAAGATTATTTAATTCACTATTAAAGCGAATGATATTTAAGAACTTTCCCTTAACTTCAAAGGTCATTTTAGGGTTGGATGAAACACCACCTTGGTTTGTTTTTAAATCCATATTCTTTATTTCTAGTCCATAATTACCAATCAATTTTGTGATTTTTGAGGATAGCTCTGATTTAGTTTTTGAGGCTTTTGAGAGCTGCTTAATGTATGTTTTGTTTTTACTGTTTAAACTTTCAATTTCTTTTTGTGTATTGTTTGCTTTGTTTGAAGCAATGTTAAATCGTTGCTTTTGTGATTCATATGCATCTTGATTCACGTAAAGCCCGTATATCAAGTAGGACAATATAAAAAAAAGAAAAAATGAAGCGGCTACAGAAATAAACCATTTATTTTTTAAAATAGTTTGAAAATTTATCTTGTTGAAGATATCTTTTACGTCAAGCTGCGATAGGTTTTTTCCTTCTGCCATAACTTATATCATTTTTATCATTGGATGTAATTTTGATTAATTAATTATACATATCAAATATACTTTAAATAACATATTCATCTTATAAAGAAATTGACAGATATTGTATTTAAATCTTTATTGCTCGAAGGTGACTTAATTTCTTTAAGCGTCACATTTTTAAATTCGCTACTGAGCGCCTTTATCACTAGTCCTGATACCGCTGGATCTTTGGCTCTAAAAACAAGCAAAGAAGGTTTATTTCTTTGATGAATAATTTCAGTGACGTAGATAACACTAGGAAAGCTTGCCGTGTAACTTAAATCCAATAGTCGTGAGTTGATTAGCCCTGAGGTTTGTGTCCATTTTTTTAATTCAGCTAGCTGATTTGTTTTTTTAGACAATTTTTGCTCAGCAACCACTGCTTTGTTTTCCATATCAATTGTGTCATTAGTGCTATACATTGAAGTTGCCATGAAAATATATAATGCAAAAGATGGCCATAGCAATAATGACGATATAACCATTAACTTCTTCAACAATCCATTCGTTTCTATCTTTTTCTTCTCCTTCTTCTCTCTTTCTTTTTTATTTGGTAATAAATTAATATTGCTTACCGCTGTAACAAACTTAAAATAACCAAAAATATCAAGTTGCCTTGTTGCTAGGCCTAATGCCACAGCAAACGAAGAATTGTTTTTTTCAGACTGTAGTGAATCCTTTAAGGCGCTAGCTACATTAAGATGTGTGAAAGGGTCCATCAATTCAATCTTATATTCAGCTAATTCTGACTTAAGTTGCTTGAATATTGTTTTTACAAAGGGTAACGAACTAGATAGCTGAATATTTTCTATACTAGGAATGCCAGATTGCTTTAAACACGAGTTCATTGCAGTCCTCATTTGTGCAGCGACTCTTTGAAATACTTCATCGGGTACTTTATCACCGCCTTCAACAAGAAAATTAGCATCATCTTCTGTCACATAAATATCGTATATAAAAGGTAAACCATCTTGCATACAAACGGCATAATTTTCTTGCCCACTAATTTCTACGAACACTTTAGTTGAAATATCGGCAACTTCTGGCATCGTTTTAAGTATATTTCGTAGCGCAAAACATCGAACATCTACTACAATAGGATCAAATCCTGCCTTCCTCACCAAGTCACAATTTTTTTCGATTTCTTCAATGCGTGAGGCGACAAATAAAAGTGAAAGTGTATTTTTTTCTTTATCTTTTTTTATTGTTTGCCAAAAAATTGAATACTCAGAAATTTCTCCAGATAAATTAATTGCTGTATCCCAAAGAGAGCCATTCTCTGCTGCCTCATTCAATTCATTATCCTCAAGATATGGTATTTGTACCACTTGAACAATTGCAGAATTTACAGGAAGAGAGATAGCCGCTTCATCAAACTTTATTTTTTGTTCTAACTTTATATTCTTTAATTGGGTAATGATTGCTTCATTTCTTTTGTCTTCATTCTCATATGACTTAGCAAGTACCTTTGAGCTTGCTTTAAGTAATGACCAACCTTTTCTCTTTTTTTCAAGCTGAACAACACGCACAAAAGAATGAGAGATATCGATGCCAACAATGGGTTGTTGAACAGGTTCGGTATCTTTGTTTCTTCTTAATAAATTTCTAAACATTCAAATATCATCAATAATTAAATTCATCTTAGTAAGTGATTTCCTGCCATGCCTTCCAATCGGAACCTTCTAAACTTTCTTCGACATCACCTATTCTCGTTATATTATCTCTACCGTCCCCACCTATCTTGGTTCCGTCAGCCAAATTACTCACCCCAACATATATATTTCCTCGATTATCTATAACGGGTGCTGTGATCAAACCTTCTCCTACATTATATTGTGAAACACCTCCACAGCCATCGCTTATCTCAATTATTTGACTAGTCCCTGTAAGGGGACAGGCAAGATCTTCAGGTCTGTAAATTGAAAAAAAGATACTTTTATTATACAAACCTGCACGTCCAATCACCTTAGTCCAGTCATTAGTTGCTGCGCCTGGGCTAGGGCTGAGTGTACTTTTTGCATAAGTATTGCTGTGCCAATTCTGCGTGATATCGGTGACACAGTCGGGATCATCAATATTCTGGCTGGTTGCTGCATTTTTTGCAGTGCCCGTGAGAGTTAGGCCATTATTTGGAAAATCTATATCTCTGATACCGAATATTCGATTGTTAATTGTGGAATCTCTGCGTTGGATTCGAGATTGATCACCCGTCCCAAAATAATTAATTAAACTACTTGCCCCACTGTCATCCTGAACAATAGTTGTCGCCACTTGATTAAATCCAAACCGATCATTTGCAAGCGTGCCTTCTGCACGATGGGCTAAATTCAGCTCAAATAAATTATCATTATCTTCATCAAGAGTAGCTTTACTCAAATTGTATTTCCAGAGTTGTCCTTGAAGATCTGTAAAGTAGGCAATGCCCCCGTAATAATTAGCCAATGCCGTGCCATCTGATGTTACGACACTCATATGTGCTGTGGCTCCATTAGGTATATCGCTTGATGGGTCTGATGGGATAGGAATTGCTGAAATAATTTGACCTCCCGAGGTGTTAGGCGAAAGTGTTGTATCCGGCTCAAAGTCAAGAACAAACACATAAGGTCCAAAACCACTCGAAGCCCCACCTCCATACCCACCACCAAAGACCATCGTCCACCTTTGTTTTATTTTTCCATCAGTTGACTGATAAGGAAGTAACATAATAGAAGGCCTTGACCAAGTATCACCTAACTTTTGATAATCAATATGTTCAGGGGCAGACAGGTAAGGATAGCTTGATTTTGTGCCATCTGCTGCCCAATAATTGACTGTTTTATTGGTATCATTATTAGAAATTGTAAACATATGTTGCGGGTCATCTGGATCTGTAATATCTAATACATAGTAACTTTTGCCGCCATAACCCAGCCCACCAACAAGCACTGTTTTCCACTCCTTTGTGGCGTGAATATAAATATCTTTGACCGCAATTGGTCCATCAACATTAAATACGCTATTAGATTTTCCCCTACCTCTCGTAGATGATACCTCACCCAACATATCTCTTAATTTTGAGGTGACTGATGGAGGCACAAAAGCCCATCGTTCATTCAAATCTTCATCAAATGCATGGAGCATGCCATCATTAGCACCGACATATAATTGTGGCCTTCTAGATTTATTCCGCATTGAAAATTCAGCGTAACCATTAAGATATCTAAAATAAGATTCAGATTTACCAAAACCGATAACATCTGGGCTATAACCTGCTCGGGGCGGACCTACAAATACCATTTCTGAGTGAAATGTATCGCCAAGAACAGAAGGTCTTGGTCCAAAAAACCTTGGTGAAGCCATACCTTCATTATGAATATCTGCGCCTCTGACAAAACGAATAAGCATCATGGCATTTGTCGATGAAGAACCCGTATATTCTTCACAATTAAATAAAAGATTTTCTAATTGATCATGATTAGCCTTTATAAAATTATTATTATTTGATGGTTTAGTTAAAAGGCCACCTGGGCAATTCGGGTCATTTCCTACTGTCCATATAGACCTACCTCCATCTTCATAAGGAGTATCCCTTTCCAAGCGGGCCGAACCAAGTGCTTTAGCTAGCTTCCCATGAGCGGATACCGATCTGCTTACAATAGAGCCATTTGGGTCTAGATTATATTTTATTATATCTCCATACCACTGCTGATCTTTTCTAAATTTAAAAGTAGCTTGGTATAAAGAATTTCCGTAAATGACTGGAGGAGCATAAGTCTGGACAATATCTTTATCTGTTTCAACACCACCAGGCAAACTTGCTATTTTGGTTGGTAAGCCAGATGTAATGGCAGAGCCGCTCACCCCTTTAAAGCCAAACCCATAAGACACATCACTTTTGTTTCTTCTAGCACCCCAATAAGTTCGATCACTCGACTGACCTATAGAGTATAAAGGCACTCCCTCTGAAGCAAAAGCAGCCTCCATTTCAGTTTTATTTGCTGCTGCGCCATAATAAATCATAAAAGTATGCGCTTGACCGCAAACTAATTCACCAAATCCAAATGAGGCAGTAAATCCATGATCCGCGGGTCCGGCCTCATTATAATCTCTATTAATTTGTCTGTATTTTGGCCACTTTGTATGTGCATATCCAGGATAGAAGGGATTCGGTAACATAAATCCATTGTTGCCAGAATTTAAGACCTTAGGAGTATCAAGTGAGGCTGCAGAGGCTTGAGTACCTTTAATGGTGACCCTTTCATTGAATTCTGTTGGATGGACATCCCAATCCATAGTCCGGTTGTATCTCACATCTCTAAGGGTGTCGCCCGATATATTAGTCATGGTCACCAAAGCTTGAAATAAAGCCCCAGGTACATTTGCCGCTGGCCCGAAACGATGAGTCACTTCCAATACAGGCTTCCCTGAACTATCTTTTATCCAAACAGTTGATGTGATGCTTGTCGCTTCAGTGACAAAGCTTTTGACTTCAATATTAGATACTCTTCCAACCGCTTGATTAGCTCTTCCATAAGTTCGCCTTCCGGTCCGATCAACGAACCCTGCCCCCCAGCCTTCACATAAACAGCCCGGTGTAGTGGCGTCATACCAACCTGATTTGTACCCCTGAGATCTTGAACCATCAAACTTATAAGCAATACCTGTATAACGAGCATTTCTTGCAATATTTGGATTATAGGCACCCATCTGACCTTCTTTACGTATGCCTAGGGCAATTTTCTGCTCACTGGCAACAGTCGAGTTATAAATTATTCCAGACTCTTCAAAACCAAAGACCCCAAAAGGTATTAATAAAAACAGGAGGGTGGAGAGTGTTTTTTTAAATCCCATTTTTTCAGTTTAAGTTAATATTTTAAATTTACCTATATTTATGCTCAGAAAATCCTACATGAACTTCGATATCGACAACATTCGAGGTGCTATTCCAATTATCAAGCCTTATGGCGGTGCCAGGGGAGTTTAGATGCACCACGTGCTTAAATTTTAAAAGCATTATTTATAACTGAGGAGCCATAAGAAATTAAGTCATCTATAAAGCTTTAGAAGCCTGTCTTTTTTAAAACATTTTTTATACTAAATACCTTAGAGCTATCTATTCTATTTGTCGCCATGACTTCCAATCGCGACCTTCGGAATCAGGAGTACCTATGGCCTCTCTTCTAACTAACCCAGTCTTATTGAGAGTTTCATCATTATCAGTTATTATAGTTTCTTTGGTAAAATTGCTTACTCCAAAATACATATTTCCTCTCTTATCGATAACGGGCGCTGTGATTAAACCTTCCACTTTGTCTTGTAAAACACCTCCACAGCCATCGCTTATCTCAATTATTTGACTAGTCCCTTTGCGGGGACAGGCAAGATCTTCAGGTCTATAAATTGAAAAAAAGATACTTTTATTATACAAACCTGCTCGACCAATGATTTTAGTCCAGTCTTTAGTTGGATTTCCTGGACTAGGAACGAGTGTGGTTTTTGAATAAGTATTGCTGTACCAATTCTGCGTGATATCGGTGACACATTCTGTAGCATCAATATTCTGGCTGGTTGCTGCATTTTTTGCAGTGCCCGTGAGAGTAAGACCATAACTCGGAAAATCTATATCTCTGATACCGAATATTCGATTGTTGATTGTAGAATCTCTGCCTTGGATTCGAGATAGGTTGCCCGTCCCAAAATAATTAAACAAACTACTTGCCCCACTGTCATCCTGAACAATAGTTGTCGCCACTTGGTTATAACCAAATCGATCATTTGCAAGCGTGCCTTCTGCACGATAGGCTAAATTCAGCTCAAATAAATTATCATTATCTTCATCAAGAGAGGTTTTACTCAAATTGTATTTCCAGAGTTGTCCTTGCTGATCTGTAAAGTAGGCAATGCCCCCGTAATAATTAGCCAATGCCGTGCCATCTGATGTTATGACGCTCATGTGTGCTGTGGCTCCATTGGGGATGTCACTTGATGGATCGGGGGTGATAGGAACCGCTGAAATAATTTTTCCTCCCGAGGTGTTAGGGGATAGTGTTGTATCAGGCTCAAAGTCAAGAACAAACACATAAGGTCCAAAACCACTCGAAGCCCCACCTCCATACCCACCACCAAAGACCATTGTCCACCTTTGTTTTATTTTTCCATCAGTTGACTGATAAGGCAGCAGCATAATAGAAGGCCTTGACCAAGTATCACCTAACTTTTGATAATCAATATGCTCCGGAGCAGACAGGTAAGGATAGCTTGTTTTTGTTCCATCCGCCGCCCAGTAGTTAACTGTTTTATTAGCGTCGTTATTGGATATGGTGAACATATGTTGTGGATCATCTGGGTCTGTTATGTCCAACACATAGTAACTTTTGCCGCCATAACCCAACCCGCCGACAAGCACTGTCTTCCACTCCTTTGTGGCATGAATATAAATATCTTTGACCGCAATAGGCCCATCAACGTTGAATACGCTATTAGATTTACCGTCTCCCGCTGAGAGTCCAACTACTCCCAACATCTCTCTAAGTTTTGGAAGAACTGATGGAGGCACAAAAGCCCATCGTTCATTCAAATCTTCATCAAATGCATGGAGCATGCCATCATTAGCACCGACATATAATTGTGGCCTTCTAGATTGATTTGCCTCAGAAAAAAGACCATACCCATTCACATATCTAAAATAAGATTCAGATTTACCAAAACCGGTAACATCTGAGCTATAACCTGCTCGGGGTGGTCCAACAAATACCATTTCTGAGTGAAATGTATCGCCAAGTAAACCTATTCTGGGTCGTTGCCATCCCTCTCCTCCCAAAGAGTCTTCATTATGAATATCTGCACCTCTGACAAATCGAACTAGCATCATGGCGTTGTCGCCAGGCTGTTCTTCACAATTAAATAAAAATTGTTCTAATTGATCAGTGTTAACTTTTATAAAGTTATTATTGTTTGATGGCTTAGTTAAAAGACCGCCACAATCGGGGTCATTCCCCACCGTCCATATAGATCTACCTCCATCCTCATAAGGAGTATCACTTTCCAAGCGGGCCTGCAGAAGTGCTTTTTGAAGCTTAAAATTAGCGCTCCCAGGTGGGCTTGTAGATATAGATCCGTCGTCGTCCAGTGAATATTTTAATATATCGCCTTCCCATTGCTTATCTTTTCTAAATTTAAAGATGGCCTGGTATAAAGACTTGCCATAAAGGACTGAAGAGGCATATGTTTGAACAATATCCTCATCCGTTTCAATACCACCAGGTAAAATTGCTGTTTTGGTGGGCAGTGATGGAGCAATGGCAGAACCGCTCAAACCTTTAAAACCAAAGCCATAAGATACGTCACTAGGATCTACTCTACGCCCATATCTATCTCGATTAGCTGATTCACCTATCGAGTATAAAGGTACATCCTCGGTGACAAAAGCAGCTTCCATAGTAGGTCTGTCTGCCGCTGCGCCATAATAAATCATAAATGTGTGCGCTTCGCCGCAAAGTAACTCTCCTAGTTTAAAGGTAGCAGTAAAGCCATGATCTGTTGGACCACCTCTATCAACATCCTTGTTACGGTAGGACCCATAAGACCCACTAGAGCTAAATGGATCTGGTGTCATAAACCCATTATCACCAGAGTAGAGAATCTTCGGCGTATTAGGCGATGCAGCAGAAGCTGCAGCACCTTTAATAGTCACATATTCATTAAACTCTGTTGGTGGTACATCCCAATCCATTGTTCTGTTATATCTAACATCCTGGAGACTGTCTCCAGATATGTTGGTCATAGTCACCAAAGCTTGAAAAAGTGCCCCGGGGACCTTAGCAGCCGGTCCAAAACGATGAGTTACTTCAAGCACAGGCTGGCCTACACTGTCCTTTATCCATACCGTTGATGTAATGCTGGTTTCGTCAGAAACAAAGCTTTTAACCTCTATATTTTGTACACCCCCCTTAGATTCATTAGCTCTTCCATGACTCTGCCTTCCCACCCTGTCAACAAATCCTGCCCCCCAACCCTCACATAAACAGCCCGGTGTTGTTGCATCTTGCCAACCTGATTTATAACCTTGTGAATAAGATCCATCAAACTTATAAGCAATACCTGTATCGGAAGCGTTCTCAGCAATATTTCCTGACCGTGCGCCCATTTGACCTTCTTTACGAATACCCAACGCAATCTGTTGTTCTTCCACCGTGGTCGAATTATAAATTATCGCTGATTCTTCGAAACCTATAACCCCAATGGGGGTTAATAAAAACATCATAAAGGTAAGGTATTTTTTAATTTGCATGAATAAAGTTTAGTTGACTTTAGTGAATTTATCTATAACTAAAATGAGGTATACCCTACATGAACTTCGACATCGACAATATTCGAGGTGCTATTCCAATTATCAAACTTTATAGCGGTTCCAGATGAATTTAAAGGGACGTTAAATAC
>Ga0209199_1002646_pt1 | contig 18782 bp, 23 predicted proteins | sample COGITO_mtgs_1105_7_FD_184805 | JGI IMG/M metagenome (GOLD analysis project Ga0209199, IMG submission 184805) | Pelagic marine microbial communities from North Sea - COGITO_mtgs_110523 (SPAdes) (version 2) | ecosystem: Environmental > Aquatic > Marine > Epipelagic ...
AATCCATCTCGACGTCAGTTTTGATGGTGGCCAGCCTGTAGGAGAGATAAGCCAGTTCCTTATGCTCCTCAAGCTTGGGCGCCATGGTTTTAGCACCGCGAAAAGCAAGTCCAGCGACTTCATCCAGGCGAGCATAGATATCATCTAGGCCCCCTATTCCCTGCAGCAAGCCTAAAGCCGTTTTTTCGCCCACCCCCGGCACGCCGGGAATATTGTCAGACTTGTCGCCGAGCAGGGCGAGGTAATCAATAATCAACTCTGGGGGAATGCCAAACTTCTCCAGTACCCCTTCCCTGTCCATTACCGTGTTGGTCATGGTGTTTTCCATAACAATATGCTCATTGACCATCTGAGCTATATCTTTGTCGCCCGTGGAAATAACCACCGGCTGTTCAGCGGCGGTGGCCTGCAGCGCCAGGGTGCCAATCACATCATCAGCCTCAACGCCTTCAATCACCAGCATGGGCATGCCCATTGCGCGAATAATATTGTGGATAGGCTCTATCTGCAGGCGCAGATCATCCGGCATAGGCGGGCGATTAGCTTTGTACTCGCCATACATTTCGTCGCGGAAGGTTTTGCCTTTGGCATCAAAGACCACCACATGGGTGCTTTCCGGGTAGTCCTTTTGCAAGCGGCGCATCATATTAATCACGCCTTTCACCGCACCGGTGGGCTTGCCTTTGCTGTTGGTCAGCGGCGGCAGGGCATGAAACGCTCGATAGAGATAGGAGGAGCCATCGACGAGTATCACTGGTGTTTTTGCGGACATAGGTGCGGGCTTTTTAATCGGGATTGAAGGATTAAGGATACATGATTTACTGGTAACAGACCTTAAATTGCGCCGCCAGCTTGCTAATAAACTCAAGGTAGCTATTGCCTTGAAGGGGCTGAGACATACCCTGGAGATCAAGTTCAATCAGAGGCAGGTCAAATTCACCCGCAATCACTGCGGCATCTTTGTCCTGATACTGAGGCTCGAAAAAAACGCAGCTAATATTGGCACTGGCGATATTTTTACGCAGCTGATATTGGCTTTTAACTCCCTGAACCTCACCGCTGGCATCCCTGATCGACAACCCGGGCGCCAGACCGAAGGCCTGGGCAAAGTGGCCGTAGGCATCATGATGACTGAGATAGGTTTTGTCCTTAGCTACCGCAAGCTCCCGTGTTAATTCTGCAATTTGCTCCCGGCTGATAATAGGGGTAATGGGCAGACCCAAACGCAACTGAACCTCGGCTGCTATATCGTTGGCCTTATCTGGGCTTAACCAAACATGAGGATCTGTAGTTGCGCTGTGATTGTGCTGGGGCCACTGTGTACCAGCATCGCCAGAGTCCCCATGGGCTTCCACAAGAGTCATGGCTGCTATGCGCTTTGCACGGGGCACCCGCTGAATGGCTTTTCTACTTGCGGTTTCAAATTCTGGACCAACCCAGAGAACCATATCTGCCTTGGCCATTTTCCGCAGGGCCGAAGCGGGCGGAGAAAAATCATGGGGCGCCTGATTGCCGGGCAGCAAATACTCAACATCTGCAGCATCGGCTACGGCAGATTTAGCAATAATAGCCAGAGGTTTAATACTGGTCACAATCAGAGGCTTAGTCTCATGGGTCGGCTCTCTACCTGCCAAGACCTGCAAGCTTATAAAACTGGTGCAGAGGCATAGAAGGGCCATATAACTGTTATATTGTATCGTTTTATGTCTCATGCTTTGCTTTCTCTGGATAATCATAAATAGTTTCCCACTAGCGGGGCTGCCAAGGGGCGTTTAGCTATTTATTAATGTAATATTATAACGTATCATTTGCTGAAGCTCTAATCCGATAGGCCTGTTATGCTGACAAATTCCCGTCTGGTGCATCAATTCCATGATCATGACCGCTGTATCAATGCCGCTCTGGCCAGCGCTTACAGTCTGTGTGCAGAAAAAAATGCCCGTATGACCGCAACCCGCGAGTCTGTGTTGCGCCTATTGTGGCAGAGTCATCAGCCCCTGGGGGCCTATCAGCTGCAGGACCAACTATCAAGATTACTCAATAAGCCTGTTGCACCAGCAACTATTTATCGCGCTGTTGATTTTTTGTTGGGGCTGGGCCTGATCCACCGTATTGCCTCATTAAATGCCTTTATTAGCTGCCCGTTTCCCAATAGCGAGCACAGCAATCTATTTATGATATGTACCGATTGTGGCAGTGTTGCGGAAGTAGCACATAATACATTAAACGGTCTTTTGCAGACTATCTGTGATAAGGCTAATTTTACCTTACAAAGCCAGTCTCTGGAGCTTTTTGGGCAGTGCCCCCAATGCTCTTCAGACGGCGAGGACTCAAGCCATGGGTAGTACGCTGATATCACTGGATAAGGTCAATAAACGCTTTGACAACCACCATGTGCTGCAGAATATAAGTATGCAACTTAATCAGGGCGAGATCACCACGCTGATAGGACCCAATGGCGCAGGCAAGTCTACATTGGTGCGAATTATTTTGGGGCTACTGACGGCGGATTCTGGCTCTGTGCAGCGCGGGGCTAATCTCAGCATTGGCTATATGCCGCAAAAGCTGCATATTGATCCAACCCTGCCTATTTCTACCTGCAGATTTTTGCAGCTGGCCGACACCTCACATCAGGCCTGTCACCAGGCTTTGGATTCCGTTGGCATTGGCCACCTGGCGGTAACGTCGATCCAAAAGCTATCCGGCGGCGAGATGCAGCGCGCGCTGCTAGCCCGGGCTATTTTGCGCCAGCCCAACCTACTGGTTCTGGACGAGCCGGCACAGGGGGTTGATATTAACGGCCAAAATGCACTGTATAAGATGATTGCTGATGTTAGCAAAAGTCTTAACTGCGGCGTGCTAATGGTTTCCCATGATCTGCATATGGTGATGTCGGCGACGGATCAGGTGGTGTGCCTCAATCATCATATCTGCTGCCATGGGCGGCCTGAGCAGGTTACCCAGAATCCGGCCTATATTGATATTTTTGGTCAGACCGCTATCTATGCCCATAACCATGATCATCAGCACAGTGTTCACGGCGAGGTATTAGATGCGGATGGGGTGCATCAGCATGGGGAGGGCTGTGATCATGACTGATTTTTTGCTCTATGCTTTGTTCGCTGGGTTGGGGGTGGCTCTGGTAGCAGGTCCACTGGGCTGCTTTGTGGTCTGGCGGCGCATGGCTTACTTTGGTGACACTCTGGCCCATAGTGCATTATTGGGTGTGGCGCTGGGGGTTCTCCTAGAAATCAATCTCAGCATTGCGGTCACTTTAGTGCCTCTGGTGATTGCTCTGGGACTGGTATTTTTGGAACAAAGGGGCTTTTTATCTCTGGATACCTTGTTGGGGATTCTGTCCCATTCTGCTCTGGCCGCCGGGTTGGTGGTTATTTCTCTGCTGCCGGACGTGCGGGTGGATCTGATGTCGCTACTGTTTGGCGATCTGCTCTCGGTAACGATCAACGATCTCTGGGTTATCTACACGGTGGCCGCTGCGGTGCTGCTTCTGCTTGGCACATTGTGGAAAAAGCTGATTAATATTACGGTGGACCCGGAGCTGGCAGCGGTGGAGGGCACTAATGTAGTGCTGGTGCGGACAGCACTAATGCTGATTACCGCGCTGGTGATTGCCATTGCAATGAAAATTGTCGGCAATGAAAATTGTCGGCGTGCTGCTTATTACTGCATTGCTTATTATTCCCGCAGCCACCGCCAGACGTTTTACTCATACCCCGGAACAAATGGCCCTAGCGGCAAGCATTATCGCTATGGTGACAGTGGTTATGGGGCTAGCGCTATCTTGGTATACGGATGCGCCAGCGGGACCTGCGGTGGTTTTATGCGCCGCGCTGCTGTTCACCCTTTCTCTGGGTTTGGGGCAGAAAAAGTAAGCTGGCCACCAAGCCTGTTATTTAAAAGGTGGCCTGAATTGAGCGCCAGGTGCTGCGCAGCATTGTCTCGCTGTGGGGCGCTTTAAAGAAACCGTGGTAATGACCTTTTGGGTTGATCAATACCAGCTGTGTGCTGTGATCCACAGTGTAGTCCTCGCCCTCTAATAGCACTTTGTTGTAAGCAATATTGATCTCTGCGGTGAGGCGGCGAATGAGATGTTTATTGCCGGTGACGCCAATAAATTCTTCATTAAAGTAGGGCACATATTCAGCCAGCTTTTCGACAGTGTCGCGCTCCGGGTCCAGTGAAATCATCACAATCTGAAGCTTTTCTTTTTCACTGTCTTTCATTTTGCTGTAGGTATCGTTCAGGGTTGCCAATGTAGTAGGGCAGATATCCGGGCAGTTGGTAAAGCCAAAAAAGACCATAGTCCAAACGTCTTCCATGCGCGCAATATTAAATGTCTCGCCGCGATGGTCGACCAATTCGAAGTCGCTAAAGATACGCGGCTTGTCCAGCACTATGGCGCCATTTACCCGCAGCTGCTCGGTATTCATGATTACTGGCTGACTCATACGCCAGATAAATCCATAAACCACCAACATAATAAACGCCAGCACCAGGGCTATTGTTCGACGGATTGCGGCTTGCTGTTGCATATGATCTGTCCTTTGTCTTTTATCAGGAACCCTGAATCAGGTTCGGTCTGTTCAAGCAATATAGAGAATTTTTTCAATCAGGTAATGGTCCAGCAGCATAAGGGCAAACAGTACCATCAAATAGATAATTGAAAACCTGAAGGTTTTCATGCCGCTGTCTTTATCGAGCCACATAACCATTGCCCAGTACAGAAAGCGCAGGCCCAGCAGCAGCGACCCCACCAAGTAGAGCAAGCCAAACATACCAGTGAGGTAGGGCAATGTTGTGATAACCATCAACATGGTGGTGTATAGCAGGATATTAATCTTGGTGTACTTCTCACCATGGGTAACCGGCAGCATGGGAATTTCGGCCTTGGCATATTCCTCTTTGCGATGGATTGCCAGCGCCCAGAAATGGGGTGGAGTCCAAGCAAATATAATCAGAACCAGCAGCAGTGCATTGTGGTGAATCTCTCCGGTCACAGCCACCCATCCCAGCAGTGGCGGCGCTGCACCGGCAAGGCCACCAATAACAATATTCTGCGGTGTGGCTCGCTTGAGAAACATGGTGTAAATAAAGGCATAACCAACCAGGGAAGCCAGAGTTAACCAGGCCGTCAGCACATTGGTAAAAACCAGAAGTATGGCCATGCCGGCAAGGCCTGTGAGCAGGGCAAATATAACTGCCTGTTGCGGCTCAAGACGGCCCTGAGCAATAGGGCGGTCCGCGGTGCGAGCCATTTTGTCGTCAACATGACGATCAACAATATGATTGACCGCAGCCGCAGAGCCGGCACAGAGGGCAATGCCCAGATTGCCAAACAGCAGTATTTGCACAGGCACAGTCTGGTCTGTAGCCAGCAACATGCCAATAACTGAGGTCAACAGCATCAGGGCAACGACGTTTGGTTTGCACAGCTCGAGGTAATCTCGCCAGGAAACTGCTACTGCACTGGTTTCAACATTGGACATTATGTTTTATCTCAGATGACTCTTATTATCGGTTCGGTGAATATTTTAGCAGATGTTTAAGGTCATCTAGCAGACCGCCGCCATCCTGTTGCTGGGTGTAATATAAAACTGCCTGATGGTCGGGCGTCACCACGAAGTATCTGGTATCGAGCATATCCCATTCGGCAGAACTACCCTGCAGCACAGCACTCAGCAGATCAGTTTCTATCTGGTTTATGATCAGATAGGGGTGCACTGCCTGCAGCTCCTCCAGATCAATCAGTTGCATACTGGCGGAATCTGGAAGATATATACGCTCCAGACGGCGACTGGATTTGCCCAGCAGCATATGAATCTGACGGCTGTTTACCAGCACATCCTGACAACCTTGATTGCATCCCTCACCACCTGCTACTACGACTTTCCACTTGGGTGCTTCGCCCTGGGGCAGAGCCGCCAGTAACGGGCTCATATCTACGGTGGGGCTGACAATTGCTCCCTGATTGGTCGTACCCAGGCGAGCCATCATTGCCTTGCGCTGCTCCTCTGTCTTGGGGACCATAAGAAAGCCCGCCAGGATCACACCAAATACGATAATAAGCATCAGCCAAATCTGATACTGAAAACTGCGCTGTTTGGCGGTTATCTGTTGTTCTGTCATGATTTAATTATCCTTTTCTGGGGCTATTTTTGGCCCTGGTTCCGGCGCTGTTTTAACCAGTCCGCCAGATTGGAGTTGGCGATCACTGTCATAATTAATAATACCATTGCCATAGCAAACCATTGCACTGCATAGCCTGTGTGCTTAGCGGGCTGCACTGATACCGTAGCCCAGCCAGTTTGCAACGCGCCCGGGCTGTCCTGATTCAGACGCAGCTGGTGGGAGAAGAAGCTCTCGGCAAAAAGCGTCTCTGCCCGCTCAGCGGAGATCCACCCGACTCGGGCGGGCCATTCTGCTACCTGCGTTATGCCGTCATCGAGGCGGTATCCGCCCAAGGTCTGATACAGGGCACCACGAAATTGCACCTGACCTTTAACTGCTTCAATCTGTGGCAGGATACTGCGGTCCAATGAAGCTGGCACCCAGCCACGATTGACCAGTATCTTCTGCTCCATCCCGGCGACCGTTAATGCCTCCAGTATTTCGTATCCAGGCTTGCCATTGGCGACGCGGTTATCAAGAATAATACGTCGGTTGGCGTCCAGTTCCCCCTCAAGCCAGGCGCTGCGATACTGCAGATTAGTCTGGCTGTGCAGCGCTTCAACCCCAGCTGGGCTGGCTTGCTGATTGGCATTATATTGGTTAAGGATACGCTGTTTTTCATCAGCCCGATCTAACTGCCAGAAGCCCAGAGCAATTAACAGCGGAAACAGGCACAGACTCAGCAACAACAAATTCTTGTTGGGCTGCCAGTGGAATCCCTGCGTAGAATATTGGGGCTCAGTGGTCATCTGTGTTTAAATTCCAACCTTTCTCAAGAGTGAGCAATATTATGCTGCTAAAGACTATTATCGTTGTACTGTTTATTGCTGTGCTTATCAGCCTGTTTAGCGGACTCAATTTTCTGGTTAAAGATCTCGGCAATTCCAAGCGACGCCTGCTTGTAGCTCTGGGCACGCGCATTACCTTGGCAGCGCTGCTACTGGGAACTATCGCTTACGGCATCTTTACAGGTCAACTTGGCAGTACCGCTCCCTGGGATCGCAAGCTGCACCCTGACGCTACCAGAGTATCGCCTCAGACTGCGCCGCCACCGCCAGTGCCAGCCAAAAAACCTGAGTAACTTTTTGCACAGATAAAAACGGCCAGGGGATACCTGGCCGCATCGTCCGTTCTATTAGTACTTACTATGTGAGTATGTAGACAAATATAAACAGGCCTACCCACACCACGTCGACAAAGTGCCAGTACCAAGAGGCCGCTTCAAAACCAAACTGGTCATCATGGCTAAAGTGCCCCTTAAGGCCGCGCAGCCACTGGATCAGAAGCATAACCGTACCCAGGGTAACGTGCATACCGTGAAATCCGGTCAGCATAAAGAAGGTTGTTCCGTAGATGCCCGACTCCAGAGTAAGACCCAGCTCCTGGTAGGCGTGGATGTATTCCTCTGCTTGCAAAAACAGGAAGAAAATACCCAGGCCAACGGTGATACCCAGCCATCTATTAAACTTTTTGCGGTTGTCGTCTTTCAGTGCTACGTGAGCAACATGAACAGTAAAGCTGGAGGTCAGCAGAACAACAGTATTCCAGAATGGCAACCATGAGACCCAGTTAAGTATGCCGGGGTTGTTCATGGCTTCATCTGGCCCTTTAAACTGAGCCGCATCACCATTGACCGCCTGATCCGGTGTCACCATCGGTGGCCAGACATTCTCATAACCAGGATAGAGATGTTCGGCATTGGCTGCTGCGGCATCGGTTGGCGTGTCATCGAACCATCCCACTGCGGCTTCACCCCCAATCCAGGAGCTCACCAACACGCGAACATAGAACAGCGCGCCAAAGAAACAGGCAAAGAACATCACTTCAGAGAAAATAAACCACAGCATGCCTAACACATAGGATTGCTTGAGCTGTGGACTGGCGAGGCCGCGCATATTTTCGTCAATGACGATGCTCCACCACTTGTATAACACAGCGGCCATAATCAATGAGCCAATCAGGAAGATTGTGGCAGTACCACCTTCCAATACCCATGAGGCTGCGCCATAAGCCATTACACCCATACCAGTTGCCGCAAATATGGGCAATTTACTCTGGTCGGGAACGTAATAAGTACCTTCAGTTGACATTGTTACTCTCCGTTTACTGTACTTGTGAGACCTGCGCCACGGCGCGATCTGTTATATCAAACATTGTGTAGGACAGGGTTACTGTATTAACACTGGCCGGTAAATCTGGATCTACAATAAAGACCAACGCCAGCTCGGCACTCTCGCCAGCAGCCAGGGGCTGGTTGTTAAAGCAGAAGCATTCAGTCTTGTGGAAGTAGTCCGCAGCATTGTTGGGGAGAACATTGGGAATAGCCTGACCCAGCATGTCTTCCCCGGTTCTGTTGTGCGCATAAAATACCACCTCACGCGCCTCACCGGGATGAACCATCACTCGCTCTTCGATGGGGTAAAAGTCCCAAGGCATAGTAGCGTTGTTGGTGGCAACAAACTGCACTTCAATATCTCGCGATGTATCTACTTCGACAGCGACGGCTGTATAGGCGCCATCTGTTTTGCCGCCGATCCCCGTGATCTCACAAAATAGATCATAGAGGGGCGGCAATACAAATATTGCGAACATAAACATGGCAGCTGCCAAGGCAACCAACTTTGCCAGTAGCTTGCGATCATTAGGGCGTGCTGACATGTCTATTCCGTCTCTTATTTAACTTCTGGTGGCGTCGCGAACGTGTGGTAGGGCGCTGGTGTGGGCACTGTCCACTCCAGACCTTCTGCACCTTCCCATACCTTGGGATCATCGGTGGGCTTACCCCACCCAATGGTGCGAATCACGTTAAACAGGAACAGTATCTGAGCGCCGCCATACATAAATGCACCTATGCTCGACACCATATTCCAGTCGGCAAACTGCAGACCGTAATCCGCGTAACGACGCGGCATACCCGCCAAACCCAGGAAGTGCTGAGGCATAAAGGCAATGTTGAAACCGATAAAAGCAATCCAGAACTGCACCTTGCCCATGGTTTCGTCATACATCTTGCCACACCACTTAGGTAGCCAGTAGTAGACAGCAGCGGTACCACTGAACACCGCACCAGCAACCATGACATAATGGAAGTGAGCCACAACAAAGTAAGTGTCGTGGTACTGCATATCCGCCGCTGCAATGGACAGCATCATTCCGGTAAAGCCTCCAAAGGTGAACAGAATTACAAAAGCAATACTGAACAGCATTGGGGTTTCAAAGGTCAATGAGCCTCTGTACATGGTGGTGATCCAGTTAAAGACCTTCACACCAGTGGGCACTGCAATCAGCATGGTGGCGTACATAAAGTACAGCTCACCGGCAATTGGCATACCAACGGTAAACATGTGGTGAGCCCATACTACAAACGACAGGAAGGCAATCGCGGCAGTGGCGTACACCATTGACGAGTAGCCAAACAGCGGCTTGCGGCTGAACGTTGGGATAATCTGAGAAACCACACCGAAGGCGGGCAGGATAATAATGTATACCTCTGGGTGACCGAAGAACCAGAACACGTGCTGGAACAGTACCGGGTCACCACCACCAGCAGCATCAAAGAAGCTGGTACCGAAGTTAATATCCATCAGCATCATGGTTACTGCACCGGCCAGTACTGGCATTACTGCCACCAGCAAGAACGCGGTGATAACCCAGGTCCATACGAACAGTGGCATTTTCATATAAGTCATGCCAGGTGCGCGCATATTCATTACCGTGGCGATAATGTTAATGGAACCCATAATTGATGATGCACCCATAATATGCACGCCGAAGATAAAGTAGTTCACTGTATCCGGAGCATAGGTGGTTGAGAGTGGTGCGTAGAATGTCCAACCGAAGTTAGGACCACCGCCTTCCATAAACAATGTGGAAGTCAAAATCGCAAATGCGAACGGAAGAATCCAAAAGCTCAGGTTGTTCATGCGTGGCAATGCCATATCTGGCGCGCCGATCATCATCGGAATCAACCAGTTAGCCAAGCCAACAAAGGCCGGCATAATCGCACCAAACACCATGACCAAACCATGCATGGTGGTCATCTGGTTAAAGAACTCAGGTTTAATCAGCTGCATTCCTGGCTGAAAGAGTTCTGCGCGGATAATCATTGCGAATGCGCCGCCCATAATAAACATCGCGAAGCTGAACCAGAGGTACAGTGTGCCGATATCTTTATGGTTGGTGGTAAACACCCAACGACTTATATATTTTCCCCAGCCATCAGCCAGAGTTGCGGGACCATGTGCCATATCAAATACTCCCTATTGGCCTTGTTTGTAATTGAGAACATCAATTGGCTGAGTTACGTCGCCAACATCATTGCCCCATGCATTGCGCTCGTAGTGAACGACCGCAGCAATATCAACTTCTGAAAGCTGATCAGCAAAAGACTGCATAGATGTGCCAGCTACGCCATCGATAAGAACAGCGATGTGGCCCTCTTTTGCGCCCAGTGCAATCGGGCTGTCTTTCAGCGCCGGGAAGACACCGGGAATACCGTTGCCGTCAGCCTGGTGGCAAGCTGCACAGGAGCGATTGTAAACATCTTCACCGCGAACCATAAGCTCGTCGAAGGTCCACTCTTTGCCGATAGTTGAAGCATACTCAGCAGCTTCGGCTTTTTTGCCGGCCAGCCACTCGTTGTACTCAGCTTCTTCTTTAACCTCAACAACCACAGGCATAAAGGCATGACCCAGACCACAGAGCTCTGTACATTCACCCACATAGGTGCCGGGCTGGTCAGTCTTTGCCCAGGCTGCAGTAAACAGTCCTGGCACCGCATCTCGCTTAACGCCGAAGTCGGGAACCCACCAGCTGTGGATTACATCGTTACCAGTAATCAAGAAGCGTACTTTTTTGCCCGTAGGGATTACCAGAGGCTCGGTCACTTCGCGCAGGTAATGTTCACCCTTGGGGGCGCGACCATAGATCTCGTCCTGGGAAGTGCGCAGTTCACTCATGTACTTAACGCCTTCGCCAATGTATTCGTACTGCCACTTCCACTGGTAACCAGTTACCTTAATATCAATGTCTGCATTTTCAGTGTCATACACTTTCAGCAGCGCAGTGGTCGCCGGGATTGCCATTACAATCAAAATCAGCGCTGGAACAATGGTCCAGATCAGCTCGACAACATGGTTTTCATGGAAGTTTGCCGCTACGGCGCCGCGGGACTTGCGGTGGGCGTACATAACGTAAAACATAAAGCCAAATACGGCAATGCCGATCACCGTACAAATCCACATCATAATCATGTGAATATCGTAGGCAGCTTGACTAACTTCGGTCACTCCCTGAGGCATATTGAGCTGCCGCGTTGCGCTCTCCGCGCTAACGTTGCCTGCTATTGCTAGTGCAATAACCGGGCCCAGCAGTCCCAAGAAAAGTGCTTGCGCTCTTTTCAACATCGCTTGTTTCTCCGTGGTAAATTAGGAATTAAAGCTCTTCCTCTGTATGGACGCTCTAATAAATCAAATGAGCGCTTTAAAATGCGCCGCGAGTGTAGCAAAAGTCGTTACGTATCTCTAGAGAGATTAGGATCAAATTTGACTACAGAGTCGGTTAATTGCTCTGTATCAACCATTTTAAAAGACAATCTTTATGGCACTGGGCACAAAATCTGCTAGATTTAAATGGAGGCCGCTGATAGCCAAAGGGAAAACCGCGGACAATTGCAGTTTTTTGCGACGCAAATAGCGGTCAACCAAGGGGGAATACAGAGGGTTTTATGCTGCCACTTTCACAACAGACCAGTGAATTCCTGATTGCTTATTTAAATGAGCGGGTCAAGCACCTGCATCATTCCATAAGCCTGCGGGAAAATGATGGCACCGCCGCGCTGGCTACATTTATTGAGCGCTATGTGGCTCTGGTGCCAGATTTTGTCACCGCCTTCGACGACTTCCTCAACTGCGCCAACATTAGCGGCGAAATCGCCAGACAGGTGATCACCGCCAGAGACTTTCTTGAAACCCCACTGGAGATTGTTGCCAGTGAAGAAGGGCTGGAAGCACAAATGTATCAGGCCTATCTGGCTCATCGGTTGCTTGAAGAGCTTAACGATACGCTCAAAGCGATCTATGACTGCCCAATCATTCCCGTGGATATGACCAGATCCAACCTGATTGTTCATCATATTATTGGCGAACCCTTTGCCAACCAGATTGATGGCGCTATACAGCTGCTTAACGACAAGCTGATTGAATCCATTAACAGTGATTCTGCGGTGCAGAGGAAACTTAAAACCTATGGCAAAAATCTGAGCAGCGACCCACTAATGCGCTATCCCTGCCTCACAGATTCATCCAATATCCGCCTGCTGTTCAAAAGCCAAAATACCAGGGTACGCCTTCACTAACTCATTTGGCACAAATTGCCTGCTAGCCCTTGGGATCCATCAACTTTACCGGCTGAGTCTGACTGGCGACCTCATCAGCGCTGGTATTGACTCTGGTCTCAAGCTCTCTGGGCGCAGATGACAGCCTCATCTCATCTTTAAACCCACAGCTCACACACTCTCTGTAGTTAATGCCATTCTCGGAAAAGGCCAGAATTTTGTCCATCTGCGCGCATTTAGGGCAGGTGACGCCAGCAATAAATTGTTTTTTAGTTGTAAAAGCCATGGATAGTTCACCACAATAGGAGCTTTATTATATCGGACATCAATGATTATGGATCACTCAATTCGCTCTCACCGGGGCATCAGCCCAAAAATCGGCCAGCGGGTCTATGTGGATCCCGCCGCTACTGTGATTGGTGATGTGAGCCTGGGTGACGATGCCTCGGTCTGGCCCGGGGCGGTTATTCGCGGGGATATGCACTCCATCAAAATAGGTGCCAGATCCAATGTCCAGGACAATGCTGTGCTGCATATTACCCACGCCTCTGACTTCAATCCAAAGGGGTGGCCTCTGACCATTGGCGACGATGTGGTTATTGGTCATCGCGCAGTGCTGCACGGCTGCAGTGTTGGCAATCGAATTCTGATTGGTAATGGTGCCATTGTAAATGATGGCGCCATTATTGAAGACGAAGTGATTGTGGGCGCTGGCTGCATGGTGCCGCCGGGTAAAGTTCTGCACAGTGGTTTTGTCTATGTCGGCAATCCCTGCAAGCAGATGCGAGAGTTGTCAGAGAGCGAAAAAAGTTTCTTTACCTATTCCCCGGCCAATTATGTAAAGCTCAAAGACCAATATTTGGCAGAGCAACAGGGCAACTAGTATTGCCCTAGGCCTCAGAGGCCAATTTGATGCGCAGCGCATCAATCACATGGGATGTGTCCGGGCGAATGCCGCGCCACAGGTTAAAAGACTCTGCAGCCTGCTCGACCAACATACCCAAACCATCTGCAGCCAGTGCGCCCCGCTGACGGGCCCAGCTCATAAAAGGGGTTGGTTTGGCGCTGTACATCATGTCATAACAGGCGGTTTTGCCCTGCCCGGAAGCTGGTGCCAGCAGGCTGTCTGGCAGTCGCGGCATACCACCCTGCAAACTGGCGCTGGTTCCATTGATGATCAGATCAAACTCCTGTCCGTCGAGCATATCGAAACCGCAGCCCAAAATGTAACCCAGCTCGGCAAAGCCCTTGGACAGCTGCAATGCCTTTTCAACAGTGCGATTGGCTATCACAATATGTTGCGGTTGCTCGGCCAGCAGTGGCTCGAGCACACCTCGCACCGCACCTCCGGCACCCAGAATCAAAACTCGCTTAGTGCGAATTTGCCAACCTAAATTGTCTTTTATATCCGTCACCAGACCCACACCATCTGTGGTATCCCCCAGCACAGTGCCGTCATCCTGCATGGCCAATGTGTTGACTGCTCCGGCGCGGCGGGCTCGGGGGGTAATTCTTGAGCCATAGCTATAGGCATCCTGCTTGAAGGGCTGGGTGATGTTTAACCCGCGGCCACCGGCCTGGAAAAAACTATCTGCCGCAGCATGAAATCCATCCAGCTCTACCAGCTGTCGGCTGTAATCCATGGCCTGCACAGTCTGCACGGCAAAGGCCCGAAGCTCTACCAGCTGTCGGCTGTAATCCATGGCCTGCACAGTCTGCACGGCAAAGGCCCGATGAATCTCTGGGGATTTGCTGTGCTTGATAGGATTGCCAAAAACGGCATATTTTTCAGTCATGGTTAAACCCAGTCGCGGTGAATAAGATATTTCTCATGGAGCTCGACTTCTGCACTGCCCGGCTCTGGCGCCCAATCATACTCCCAGCGCACCAGTGGTGGCAGTGACATCAGTATAGATTCTGTGCGGCCACCGGTTTGCAGACCAAACAATGTGCCCCGATCCCAGACCAGATTAAATTCCACATAGCGCCCGCGACGGTAGAGCTGAAAGCTTCGCTCTCGCTCGCCGAATTCCCTGTCGCGACGACGCTGCACAATGGGAATATAGGCTGCAGTGTAGCTATCGCCAATGCTGCGCATAAAGGCAAAACTGCGCTCAAAGCCCAGCTCATTAAAATCATCAAAAAACAGGCCGCCGACACCCCGGGGCTCATCTCGATGTTTGAGATAGAAGTACTCATCACACCAGCTTTTTAACCGCGGATACAGGTCAGCGGAAAATCCATCACAGGCATCTTTAGCCGTACTGTGCCAGTGGCGACAGTCCTCTTCATTGCCATAATAGGGGGTCAGGTCATATCCTCCTCCAAACCACCAAACCGGATCGGCACCCTCTTTTTCGGCAATAAAGAAGCGCACATTGGCATGGGATGTCGGCACATAGGGGTTCTTCGGGTGGATCACCAGAGACACGCCCATGGCCTCGAAACTACGCCCGGCAAGCTCTGGCCGGTTCTGTGTTGCAGAGGCGGGCATCTGGTCACCAAAAACATGGGAGAAGTTGACTCCGCCTTTTTCAATAAAGGCACCGTCCACCAACACCCGGCTGCGACCGCCGCCACCCTCTTTGCGAACCCAACTGTCCTGTTGCCAGTCACAGCCATCTTCTGCCTGCAGGGCCTCGCAGATGCTGTCCTGCAATCCAAGAAGGTAGTTCTTAACCAGATTTTTGTCGATCTGCTGCACTTTATCCTGCACGGATAACCTCGCCGGTTATTAAATGTCTAATCTCACTGCTGTTTTTAGCTCGCCCAACGGTGCCGGGGGTTTGAAAATCTATGCGGCTGCCAAAATATGATTTCACTTTAATCCCTGTTGTCGCCGGGGGCAAACCCTGAGGATTTGCTGAAGTGGACACAATGGGGCCACCAAATGCCCGACAAAGTGCTGCTGCAAGGGGGTGGCGAGTAATACGCAATGCCAGACTCTGGTGCTCACCAACAATCCACGAGGGCGCCACACCATTATCTGGCACCAGCCAAGTAGTGGGCTTATTGTAGTCAGCGGCAAAGCGTTGCAAATGATCAGGGTCAAGACCCTGTAGGAACGGAGCAAAATGCTCGGTGCTATCAGCAATTAATATCAAGCCTTTGCTGACTGACCGGCGTTTGAGGTGGAGAATCCTGTTGACCGCATATTCCGACCAGGGATCACAGCCCAACCCCCAGACAGCTTCTGTGGGGTAGGCAACCACCCCAAAGTCCTGCAGCACAGCGGCCGCACGGCATACTTTGGCGTGGTTACTCCAATTGATCACAGCAGATTTAGCTGTTTTTCAGCTTTTCCTGAAGCGCCGCGTCTTTAGCCAGAATAGCCTGTGCATTAGCCGCTCGCTCAGCAACCAGCTTACTGTGCATTTCTGAATCAGATGCACCGATAATCTGTGCCGCCAGATAGGCCGCATTCTTGGCGCCAGCTTTGCCAATAGCAACTGTGGCCACTGGAATGCCGCCAGGCATTTGCACTGTAGAAAGCAGGGCATCCAGTCCGTCGAGAGAGCCATTTATTGGTACGCCGATCACTGGCTTTAATGTGGTCGCAGAAACTGCACCTGCAAGGTGGGCAGCCATACCTGCAGCACAGATAAATGCTGCACAGCCACGGGCATCGGCATCGGTTACAAAGCTGTGGGTAGCTTCCGGGGTACGATGTGCCGAGGTCACCTTAACTTCAAAGGGAATATCGAATTTTTTAAGGATCTCAAAACTGGCTTCCATAACCGGCAAGTCAGAATCGGAACCCATTAAAATCGCTACAAAGGGTTTGCGCATTTTTCAGTCACCATATCTAAGGATCGCGCAATCTACCGGAAGTTGGAGCCCGGTGCAACTGCGGATGGAGAACCCATGCAGGCTGATTGAGTCTAGACCAATCGTCGATAAAATCCACTGTCATTGGCGATCAGTCCTTTGAGCTCCAAAGACACTAATAATTGTGCCAGTTTTGTCGTATCAAAGGGGCTGCTAAGGCTATCTATGGCCTCTGCATCAAAGCCCAAAGACTGAAAAACCGCCGCCTCTTCTTCACTTAAATCACTCGCTGGGTCTGGCAATTGCTCTGCTGTGGGCTGACTTATTCCAGCAGTTAACCCGGCTGTTAAGCCAGCCAGGGGCCCAGCCAACTCAGCGACCAGCTCATCTACCTGTTCAACCAGTTGGGCACCCTGTTTGATCAGCAGATGACAGCCTTTAGCCTGGGGGTTGTGAATGGACCCGGGGATTGCAAAAACCTCTCGGTCCTGCCCTAGCGCGCAGCGGGCAGTAATCAACGAGCCGCTTTTCAGCGCAGCTTCAACCACCAGCACCCCCAGACTGAGGCCACTGATAATGCGATTACGCTGGGGAAAGCGAGCGGGTAGTGGCTCTGAACCAGGTTCAAACTCCGTTACCAGAGCGCCACCGGACTCAAGTATCTCCTCGGCAAGCGTCCTGTGTCTCTGGGGATAAATCCTATCTATGCCTGTGGCCATGACCCCTATGGTAGTTCCTCGGCAGGCCGCATTCGCCTTCAGCGCTCCGTGGTGGGCAGCACCATCGATACCCAGCGCCAAACCGCTGGTAATGGTAAAACCGGCATTGGCCAGATTCTTGGCCCATTGACGGGCATTCGCCTCGCCATCTCTGGTCATGCGCCGACTGCCGACCATGGCAATCTGGGGGAGATGTAAACTATCTATATTGCCGCGAATATAAAGCAGCGGTGGGGCTCCGCCGATTTGCTTGAGCTGGGCAGGATAGTTGGGGCTGCTGATACTAACAATGGTTGCTGCGCAATGCTCCGTGACAGAGAGTATTTTTTCAACCTGGGGCCGCCAATCACCCCGTTGATACTGCTGCCTGAGATTCTCCAATAATGTCTGCAGCTCCCTATTTAAATCTAGGTCAGTTGCAGTAAAAATCTCGGTGTAACTGTGCAGCAGGCCAAGTAATTCTGCCTGCAGCCTTACTGGAAAGCCCGCAAGATGTTGGGCTACCAGGCAGTAATGGGTTTCCACATGGTCGGACATAGCACCGGGCTACCAAAGATTAAGGGTTGCGAACCAAATCACCGATATCTAACTGACGATCTGCCTCCATCACCAGGCCGAAACTCATTTTTTCGTACGTGTAGAACACCATTAGCAATCCAATGCGCTCATCTGGAAGCCGGACCTGCTGCCCGGCTACAGGGTCTTTGACCCATTCTCCAGCCTTATAAATGGCCAAGGTATCACCAGGTTTAAGACTCTCACGATCACCGCGATTAATAGATACCACATCCAGAGCGCCGCCATTGCGCACGCCACCCTCAATATTAATCACCTGACCGAGTATTTCCTGACCCGGTGCCTGGAGGTGAAAAACAGGGGGCAGGGCTCCCTCTTCACGATCTAGCAGGCGATCGCGAAGACGAATCTCACCTTCGGATCTGGTCACGCCCAATGTGCCAATATCCTTGTCTACTGCCTTGACCCTGGCGGAGGCGATGTCCTCGGCTCGAATACCCAGCACCTCACCACTAATCGGGTCAATATAGGCATTGCCTGGGCGATAGATGCCATAGTTAAGCTGGTTCCGGGTAAAGTCACCACGGGCATAGAAGTCATCCCCCATACCCATCAAAAGACGGCGCTCATATCCCCCTAACACATAGGGTGCTGCTTGGAGTTCAGCGGCATTGGTCACGCGGTTTTTAGACACGCTCATAACCCCCTAACACATAGGGTGCTGCTTGGAGTTCAGCGGCATTGGTCACGCGGTTTTTAGACAGAAAGTTATAGACAATATCCAGCGGCAGGGCCGCTATAGCACCGCCTCGGTCCTCGGTGCGAATACTCGGCGATAGCTTCTTGTCACGGCTGCGGCTAACAACTAATTTAGGCTGGCCATCAATATAGACCAACCTGATAAAATCGCCGGGATAAATAAGATGAGGGTTTGCAATCTGATGATTGGCATGCCAGATTTCTGGCCACATCCAGGGATCACGCAGAAACAAGTCAGAGATGTCCCACAATGTATCCCCTTCAACCACCGTATATTGATTGGGCACGGTTTCATTGAGGAGGTTTTCCGTCTCACTAATGGCAGGCTGTGCGGCTACAACAGCAAATAAAAGAGTAAACCTGAATATGACTTTTTTCATGGCGACGAGTCCTTTCCCTGCACTCGGTTAGTGTATAATTGCCGCCTGAGTAACCAGCAATGATTTTTATGGCTACAGGCTATCCTAATGGTAGCAGTGCTTTTAACTTAATTTTTA
>Ga0209199_1002649_pt1 | contig 18778 bp, 16 predicted proteins | sample COGITO_mtgs_1105_7_FD_184805 | JGI IMG/M metagenome (GOLD analysis project Ga0209199, IMG submission 184805) | Pelagic marine microbial communities from North Sea - COGITO_mtgs_110523 (SPAdes) (version 2) | ecosystem: Environmental > Aquatic > Marine > Epipelagic ...
CGATCTCAGATCAGGCCCACACCCCTTAACCGGCAGGCAATAGAACCGGCCCGGTTGCGAATAGCCCTAACAGAATACTCTGACCAATGGCCAGCGTATTTTCAACGTCGGCATGCACAGCAAATATTTCGCCACTTTGCACGGCAAGCGTATACTCCATGCGGTTGCCTACATAGGTGGACTTCACAATCTTTGCTTTAAACCCCGCAGACGCATTGACATCTAACCGCGACGGTCTGACAGCCAGTGTCGCTGGCCCAACTGACAAACCGTTAGCAGGCAGACTGTGCTTAAATCCCTCTATGGTAATATTTGCCAGTGCACCAGAAACGCTGTCTACCGTGCAGGGAAGCAAATTTGCTTCACCTATAAAATCGGCCACAAAACGACTAGCCGGCGCATCATAAAGATCACGCGGATGTCCGATTTGAGCGATCGCAGCGTTACGCATCACTACAATCTCATCGGAAACAGCCAAAGCCTCTTCCTGATCGTGGGTCACATATACCACTGTCAGACCAAGATTTTGCTGAATTTCACGAATTTCTTCACGTACTTGTCTGCGCAGCTTGGCATCCAAGTTTGACAGTGGTTCATCAAATAACAGCACCTGTGGTTCAAGCACCAAGGCACGGGCCACCGCAACCCGCTGTTGCTGACCACCTGACAACTCACTTGGCAAGCGATCCCCGTAACCTGTCAGACCCACTAAATCCAAACCAGCAACTGCCCGATCAAATGCCTCGGATTTATTAAAGCCAGAAAAATTCAAACCATACGACACATTTTCCAAAACACTCATATGCGGAAACAGGGCATAGGATTGAAACACCATAGATACATCGCGGTCTGTTGCGGGCAATTGGGTGACATCACGATCCCCGATGATGATTTTGCCCTGTGTGGCCATCTCAAGGCCTGCGATCATCCGCAAAGTAGTGGTCTTACCGCATCCAGAAGGACCCAACAACGTGACCAATTTACCAGCCTGTATTTCAAGGTTAATGTTGTCAACAGCGACAACGTCTTTACCGTAAATCTTGGTGACACCTTGAAATGAAACCGGCGCTGCGTTGCTGTTAATTTTCACCATGGCTTATGATCCTATATCGATACGGCGGCGGATTTTTGTTTTTCCAACGATAATTTGCAGCAGTCCAACAGCGGCCAGCATGACAAAAATGAGAGTGGTTGAGTAGGCAATTGCCAGCCCATAGTCATTGTTTTCAACCCGCCCAATGATATAGCTTGTAGCCATATTATATTCTGCTGAAACAAGAAAAATAACTGCTGATATCGCGGTCATGGCGCGAACAAAACTATAGACCAGTGCGGCCAAAATGGCTGGCTTTAACAAAGGTAGGATAACCTTTTGGAATGTTTGCCATGAATTTGCGCCAAGGGTCAACGATGACTCGTCCAGCGATTTATCCAGTTGGCTCATAGATGCGATGCCCGCGCGCACCCCAACAGGCATATTTCGAAAAATAAAGCTGACAACCAAGATGATACCTGTACCAGTAATTTCAATCGGCGGAACATTGAAGGCAAGGATATAACTCACACCAATAACAGTGCCCGGAATGGCAAAGCTGAGCATTGTGCCAAACTCGAAAGCATTCTTTCCAGCAAAGGTTTGGCGGGTCAAAAGATAGGCAGTGACCAAACCAACAATAGCGGTCAAGGGCGCTGCTACGGCAGCAATATAAATCGTAGTCCAGAAACTATCCCACGCTGATCCAATCCATTGAATTCCAAATTCGTTATAGCTGACTCTAAAGGCCGTAATATAATGCGTAAAAGTCAGCGAATTGTCGACGCCCCAAAGCTCTACAAAACTGCCAAATACGATCATCAGATAGACAACGACGGTGAATCCGCCCCATATCGCGGCTATGACAAAAACTGGAAGTGATAGCCGCTTGGGCATTGCCGGATGCATACCAGCATCGCCTTTACCTGTTACCGTTGTATAACTTTTTTTCCCCAACCACACCCGCTGTGCGTAAAATGCAGACAGAGTGAAAAATAGCAACACCATTGCCAAAACCGCTGCCCGACCCTGATCATATTGTGCCCCAACAATTGCGAAAAATATATCTGTAGACAAAACATTGAAATTGCCACCTAGTACCAACGGATTCCCAAAATCGGCCATGCTTTCAATGAAACCTAGCAAAAAGGCGTTAGCCAAGCCTGGACGCATTAAGGGCAACGAGACAGTTCGGAATGTCTCCCATTTGTCTGCGCGCAGTGTCTGCGCGGCTTCTTCCATTGAGGGGCTGACGCCTTCGACCACACCAATCATCACTAAAAACGCGATTGGCGTAAACGCTAACGTCTGCGCAATCATCAGCCCGGGAAGGCCATAGAACCAACGCGTCGGCTGTACGCCAAAAAAATCTGCAAAAAAAACAGTGACGGCACCAGAACGGCCCAGTAGCAAGATCAGCGCCAGACCAATTACGAAAGGTGGTGTGATGATTGGCAAAACAGTCAGCGCCCGTAGCGCCCGTTTATACCTGAAACCAGAGCGCGTCACGATCAGCGCGAACACCAGCCCCAACGCAGTGGTGACAACCCCAACCACAATAGCAAGAAATAGGGAATTCCACGCCACGCCACAGCGCATTCCACGCAGACATCCCAGCCCCCATATCCGGTCGTCAAAAAACTTTGCAGCAAAAACACTGACAGAATACATGCCATCCTCAGTGATGAATGCAGCAACCAACATCTTGGCGATGGGAAAAAAGACAAAAACAGTGACAACTAAAATTATGCCCCCAATGGCACTAACCACAAAAACATCGCCATTGACCGCCCCGCGCGCAGCAATGCCTTGGGTAAAAAGAAAAAGAAATGAACTGGCCAGTAACAAAGCGCCATAGCCCATACCGAATTGCCGGTCGCCCAAATCACCAAAAATCGTCGTCAGCCAGGCGAAATTAAAGCCTCTGATACCAATGCTAAAACCTTGAACGATCAATATGGAGAACCCAATCGCGCCGACAAGGATTAAAATAATACCATAGGCGGGGTCAGATTTGCGCAGCCTGAGCACCACGAGGGACGCCAACAACGGCAACAGCAAAGGAGCTAACCAAAGCTTTTTCCCCTGTGCCAGCAAAAAAGCGGCAGGCGCATAATCAGGATCAAATGGATAGCCATCAAAAAGCCATTCAAAACGGAAGAAACCGTCTTCCACCCCATACCACGGGATCAAAAGATAACCGACCCACCCAGCAATGATCCAAAAGATCAGAACCGGATGGGTCTTTTTTTCCCTGAGATTATTATGCAACTTATTTACTGCGGTAGAACCGATACTTCGTCATCCCACTTTTTAAGCAGGCGCTTACGCTCAGCGCTCGAACCGTAAAGCTTGAAATCATAATCGATCAGATTGATTGACGCGGGGTCCGGCGCGAGTGGGGATGATTCAGCGCTGACATTCGACGGCACCTGAAAAGATTTCACTTTCCAAGCTTCCGACTGGGCCTTTGCGCTCAATGCCCAGTCATAGAACATTTTTGCCTCGTCCACATTTCGCGCACCGTCTATGATGCTCATTGACCCAATTTCGTACCCAGTACCTTCGCAAGGGGCCACGCCGTCAACAGGGAAACCGGAAACTGCTTGTTTCACCACCCCGTGAAGAAATGCCACACCGATGGTGTTTTCGCCGCGCGCCGCAGCCTTTATCGGCGCGGATCCAGATTTGGTGTATTGATTGATATTGGCATGCAGACCCTTCATATAATCAAAGCCTTTTTCCTCGCCAAATATCTGCACGATAGTGGCTAAGGTGGTATAAGCAGTGCCTGATGAATTTGGGTTCGCCATCTGGATGTGGCCTTTATAAATCGGATCCAGTAGGTCGTTCCAACAGGTTGGCAGCGGCAAATTGTTAGACGCCATGATCTCAGTATTATAGCCGTAACCCAACACACCAAGATAAATACCGATCGTTTTATCATTAGACGCAGCCGCCTGACCCAGTGCCCATGGGTGCAACTCGCCACGCATTGACGAAACATACGGCATGGTCAAACCGTCTTCTGCCGCTTGCAGATGCGGATCACCGGTACCACCCCACCAGATATCGCCCTTGGGATTACTTGCTTCCGCCTTTAATTGCGCAAATGTCTCTCCAGAGCTTTTGCGAGTCATATTGACATCAATGCCTGTTTCAGCCTCAAATCCACGCGCCATAACCTGACAGAACTCATCGTCAGCGCTGCAATACAGCGACAGTTTCGCAGCGTTTGCGGCATTGATTGAGGCGCAAAGGGCCAAAACACTTGCTGCAAGAACCTTATCTAGTTTCATGTTTATTCCTCCCAGAATTTTAGGGTTATGGATAAAGTTTTACCACATAACACCAATAAATTGAAACATGCATCCCATTCCTTTGCAAGCCAATTGTCATATTTCGGCGACGAATAAATTGGGCTGCCAAACAGTAAAAACTAGACCTAAACGCCCGCAGTTATTAGAAATTACAGCGATCCAGGAATAAATAACCAAGCACTGACATCTAGACCTCTCTTGTCCCGACTACCCTACCTCAAGGCCTAATAAACCCATAGTAGAGAAGATCGCCCAGAGGCTAACACAATGGGACGTGGAAGTCGCAAAGTCGCAAAGTCGAACGCTGTCCAGGTACTTCCCAATAACACCCGGGACTGGTGGGAGCAGGCCCTGACAACGTACAGAGCAGAATTCCTGGGAAATCTCCGGGAGATCCTGGAGACCACCACCGAAACCCAAGACGGCTGCCTAGAAGTAGCTACCAAAACACCGAAGAGGGTCACCTGGAAGGGCAAGCGCCTGTACGCCTACCAACTACTCTGCGTAGCGTATCAGGGCGTACTCCCTCGAGAGGATGAAGTGGTCAGGCATAGTTGTCATAACAGACGTTGCATTAACTCAGAGCACTTGCAGCTGGGCACTCAGCAAGACAACATTCACGACGAGAGAGCACGGCAATACCGCTGACCAGGCCACCACTAGAAGTGCACGCGACTGTGCGACTACGCGACTTCATACCCCTGAGGCTACTCCCATCAGTACTGCTCTCGTTATTAGTGTGTTATTGATGCCCCTGAGTGACCGCTTCGAGTGGTCCTGTGGGTAGCTTTTTAGGAACCCACGGATAGAATTTTTATCCTGTAAGTATCTATATTTGCTTGGTTTTTATTTCAGCACAACCCCCTCCTTGGGCACCATAATATCCAACAAAGCATTGTAATACCTCACTATTTCAGGAACTCAATTGAGCCGTAGACCATGCTGACAACCAAAACTACCCAACACCTATCTCAATATACCTACCAGAAGAATGGGATCTGGTACTTCTCTCGGAGGGTTCCTAATGACCTAAGACGGCATTACAGAGTCGGTAGGATCGCTTATTCCTTGAGGACCCGATCGGTGCGTGAGGCCCGTAGCAGGGCGATGAATGATGCTGCTAAGCTGGATCGGCATTGGCATATCATGCGAATCTCATCGGATGAGGTGCCTGGAAAGCATTTGCTTAGGCTTTCAGATGAACATGATTCTAATGAGCTTGTTGAAAGTGGTCCCACTCTCTCAGATGCAGTGTCGGTCTATTTGCGTCTAAAAAGCGCAAACAGATCTTCCACATTTGAATCATCTGTGACGCGCTCTTGCGGATATTTGGTTGACTGTTGTGGTATGAAAGAGCTCACGGCATATGCTCGCTTAGATGCCACAAAGTTCCGAGACTTCCTATTCGACAAAGGCCTTAATGGTGCATCTGTGGCTCGGGTCTTTGGGACCGTGAGGGCCGTTATAAACTTGGCTCTTAGCGAGTTTGGATTGAGTATCATCAACCCTTTCAGCAATGTTTATTTTGATCGAAGTTCAGGCGTTAAAGAACGGCTTCCGATAAAACCTGAAGATATCAAAAAGATCCAAGCTGAGTACTATAAAGCAGATGATGACAGAAGATGGCTGGTAGCCCTCATTGCAGATACTGGAATGCGCTTGGCGGAGGGTGCTGGGCTATTGAGATCAGACTTTATTGAACAGGATGGAATACTCTGCGTGAACATCAAGCCCCATCCATGGCGATCCTTAAAAACCACAAGTAGTGCGAGAGTAATCCCGTTGGTTGGTTCATCTAAGTGGGCAGCAGAACGGATACTGAAACAATCTTCTAGCAGCGAATTTGCCTTTCCTCGATATAATGATGGTGTGAAAACCAATGCTAACTCTGCGAGTGCCGCTTTGAATAAATGGTTGAAAGGTAAAATTGGACAAGAATACACTATTCATAGCTTTAGGCACTCAATGCGGGATAGATTGAGGGCTGTAGAATGTCCCAGCGATGTTATTGATCAGATTGGCGGCTGGCTTACTTACGGTGTCGGTCATGGGTATGGAAAGGGCTACACGATAGGGATTCTTTTTAATTGGATGGAAGAAACAGGCTAGACCTCTCGGAACTGGTTACAAATTTTTAGCGATGATGCCACAGCCACCAGCAGCGGGAGAACAGCCTCAGAGCGGTGCTCCTAGCGTCCAAGACCGCACAGGCAGCGGTGGTGGCAACATTGAACCGGGTAATGCCCCTGAACCGGTCGCATAGGGCTTCACAGGGACTTTAAGCGGTGTCAATGGCAGTATTCCACCGACAGCACTATGAAAACCAACTTACTGAGCGTCCATTTATCTTCTTTTAGGATTTCTTGGAAACTGTAGATCATAATCGTCTGCATATTTCCTTACATAGTTCTGTAAATTATTTTTTTGTGTGCCGTACACTTTCGAATTGTTATGAAATTCATCATCAACTTTGAGATCTCTATTCTGAATTTTATGCTCTACTACCGCACTTTCCATCCATTTATAGACCTCTAAATAGTCTTTCTGTTTCTGAATTTTGTCGTCTTTTTGCAAAAGCGTTTTCTCTAAATTTTCACTGCGAGTATTTTTCCCAGCAATATCATTTGTCACAAAAATACCGTAACCAGCCACTAAAACACCTACCAGAGCAGCTAATGCTTGGATAATATCACCCATTGGCTCGTCACTACTTTTGAAACCAGCCAAATTTGCCGGAATACCGCCACTCGACAATCCAAAACTATAGGCTGACACAATGCAGAGAATTCCCACAGCTACCCCAAGAAATAGGTTTGCTCTCGTTTGTTTCGCTAAAAGTTGTTTTTCTTTTTTAAGTTCAGCAATTATTTCTTTATCAGTTTCCTTCTTTTTTTCATTTTCTGACATCAAAAATCCTCTCCAAACATGAATAAAATCTTCTACCGCACCCTTCTTCTGCTCGTAAACAACAATGAGCAAATGCAGCGTTTACCAGAATACGCTGCAGCCAGAATAGCACACCATCAGAAGCTGCTTGAAACCGCCAAAGACCATCACCGTATTTTAGAAATTCAAGGCGCTATTGCCGAGTTAAGGCGATTTGAAACGCTGTGAGATGAAGTGATCGAAGGATCAATCCCTATCTGTTTTATAATGGCGCCTTGTCAGCGCCTGCTCCCACCAGTCCCGAGTGTCATTACGGAGTAGCCTGGACAGTGTTCGACTATGCGACTTTGCGACTTCCACGTCCCACTGTGTTAGCCGCTGGGCGATCTTTACTTCTAGCGAGAGCCATGCAGTCTTTTGTTGTGATACCGTGGCCATTTTACAAACAAGCCAGACAGGGTGGCCCAAAGAGCGGTCCCGAAAGCGGTCCTACTTGTTCGAGTTGGGAGGAGACAACTCCTCCCCTACGACGCCCTAATTAGACCTTATGAAAATAGCGTTCTCGATACGTTCGAAAGCATTTTGGTATATACTCGCATCGATAATAGCGTTGTCTTGTCGGACTTTCTGACCCCACCCACTAGAAGTCTCGGTTTTTGCTACAAAATTCAACCGAACTTGGGTTTTCTTTCCAATCCGCTCAATGAATGCAGTTGCTCTAGTCTGTTCCACTGATGCAATACCAAGCCAAAATTTCTTCGCCGCGTCTGAGTTAGCCGCGCTTTCTGCAGATATGAGCCCAGAAGCTTTATCTGCTGACGTTATCGAATATCCTAAATCTTGAAAAACTGATACAGTGCTGGCAAATGTTCTATTCACACTGGATGAAAATTGCCGGGTTTGCATGCTTTGTAGCTGTAACGGCGTCAGCGTGGGCTTAGGCTCTGCGCAAGCAGTCAAAAGTCCGAACACCAACACACCGATTAACATATTTAATTTCATATCAAGTTTCCTCAGAAGTTAGATGTGCGGCTTGCAAAGTCCGACACAATGTCTTTCGAATTGAACGTAATTATCAGGGTAATCATTCTAGACGAGCTCTCAAACCCAGAAGAAGCATAATTTTGACCCGCTAAAAGAACTGTCCAACCTCCCGAAGCGGCCGAAGCTTGACTGGCTTGACCTGCTCTTTGATATGTCCAAATTTCTTTGCCTGATGAATCTCTGGTTGTAATATTTGGCGCTCCAAAGGTTTTTAAGATGTCAGCTTTGGTGGTTTTACCAACGTTAACGTTAATCTGAACGTTGCCCTGAGTTAATTGCGAGTTCCGCGTCGTGACAGGGTCAGTTGCCGGAACGCAAGCGGTTATAAGAAAGCTTGCAAAAAATAACCTGAGTAGTCTGAACAAAGCACATTCCTTTTCAAGCAGGATTTATAAGTACAAAAAAGAAACTAAAAGAAGGTTATTGTTCACCCCAAAATTAAAATTTAAGTGTGGACTTTTTTAGATTAACCGGTGACTTAAAAACTTCAGTTTTCCAGCTTTAAAGGCCCATTTTTACTGAGTGTCAATCGGGCAGTCCTCGAGGATATCAATACTGAAGATGGTTGGAAGGCTTTTTACAAAACTTTATCAGGCAACCTCACTTGGTCAATGATACCTCGCTTCTGCGCATCACTGATACCTGCTGAGTACAGCCCATAGGTGAGTTTGTTTTCAGACCTTGCAGACTGATGCCCCACGATACTGGCTGTGAAGTGCTCAGGGGTACCTGTGCGCTCACACTGGGTGATGAACCACTTGCGGGTGCTGTGGAACACTGTGCCCCTGAGTTCCGGGAGTTGCCTCCTGAGGAAGGCATACCTCTTCACCACCTTGTCCACTGTCATCGTAGGGAACAGCCTGCCCTTGGTTGGCAAGGAAGTATCCAGTAGGTTCTCTAGGATGAGCACTTCGCGGCCTCCCTTGTGGGGCATCAGTCTGCGAGGTCAGAAAATAAGTTGACCTACGGGCTGTACTCGGCGGGGATCAGTGATGAGCAGAAGCGGCAGATCGTGGAGGGGGTGAGGTTGCCAGAGAGGTGAGGATCAACTCAGCGAAAGCGTCTAGCAGTATCCGCCCCAAGTCTCTTGTGAGGTGTAAGGCGGGACGGTTCATTATTTTTAGCTGATCATAAGCGGTGACAAGTCCGTTTGAGAAGTACCTCCAAGTCGAATGATCTCGGGGATAGTTTAAGAGTAGTGGAATGGGGAGTGTTTTGTCATCCGCAGAAGCTAAAATAGCACCACCCATCTAAAATAACTTAATCTGAAAAGACCTTAATGATTATTGCAAACAGCCTTAATTTTTCGATTCATCTCTTTGTAAAGTTACTTTTTGTGCACAACGGATTCACTTTATTGCTCCTTCTCAAATCAGTTTGCAACACCTAGCTATTATCGATGAAAAACCCAACGGAGAATAAAATGATAAATTCGAAGTCCCCTATAACCGCCGGATTTTTTTTGCATCGCCCGCTGTGGGCTTTCTACAAGATGCTCATATTGCAATCAAGTCTGTCAGAATTAGCACAAAAATCGAGCGAATTTTAAGCACCTAAATATTTTTAATACCTATAAGTATTTTTATATTGCACGTAGTTATGTCCACGCTTAATCACAATCTATAACGAGTATCTTTTTTGATAGGTGTTTAATGTCCTCCCTAGTTAACTCTGCTCTGCTGAGAGCCCAAAAGTGTGCAAAAAACGGTGATTTGGATGCCGCTGAGGCTGGTTATAAATCAATTCTATTCAAATTTCCTAAAAATAAGAGAGCAATTCAAGCGTATCGAGATTTCAAACTTGGTGGAAATTCCAAAACCCCTTCAGACTCTGAACTTCCTCAAGAGGCTATTAATGCATTGATTACAATGTATAATGGTGGTCAATTCGAAGCCGCCTTAGTGCAAATACAGACATTGATACGTCTTTTTCCAAAAGCAATAACATTATTGAACCTGCAAGGTGCAGTCTACATATCGCTAAACAAGCCTGATGCAGCCATAGATGTATATATAAAAGCTCTCGCAATTAAGCCCCACCATTTGGACGCCAATAATAACCTAGGCAATGCATATCACATGAAAGGAGATCTGGCTTCCGCACGTAAGAGTTATAGAAAAGCTATTTCAATAAACTCTAACCACTTTGAAGCACACTATAATTTGGGACTTGTTCTGCATAAGGTAGGTGATTTGAACTCTGCAATAGTGAGTTACCAAAAGGCTGTAAAGATCAAACCCAACTATTTTGAAGCTTACAACAATATGGGAAATGCTCTCGAAGACCGCGGCGACATTAAACTTGCTATACACGCTTATCAAAAAGCGCTGATCATCAAACCGGATAGTTTTCAGGCCTGCCAAAATATACTCAAGCGACCAACAGGTTTTTTAAAGGTGAAAACATTAGCCATGATCCAAAACAGTCTGTTGAAATTTTCAAACCACAACGAGCATTCAAAAAATATTGGCTTTTTAAAAGCAAACCTGCTGCGCCATAAAGGAGATACAGCAGGAGCTTTTGAGTTATTTTGTGAAGCAAATAAGATCAAAGCAAAAAGTCTTGAACAAGCACGGGATTTAGACGTTCGTTTCCGGGACAGCCTTTTGCAACAGCTACAATGCTGGAACCCTCACAAAAAGCTGGGCTTGGTTGATGGAATTAAGACTATTTTTATTCTCGGCGTATCTAAATCCGGTAAGTCTTCTTTGGAGAAAATACTAGGCCAAAGCCCAAAAGTGCAGTCATTTTACGAATGCCTAAGGCCAGATAGTCAAATTTTTTCCAACCCAAAAAAACCTGACCAGCCTGTGAACTTGGCACTTCGTCGGGACAGCTTGTCAATTTCAGATCTTTTTTATGGAAATGAAAATCTCTTAAAATCAGATGGAATAGAGGTAGTGACCTGCAGTAACCCATTTGCAATCCACTCAATCATAGATCTAGCAGAAGCTCTACCAAATGCCTCTTTTGTATTTATGTCACGAAATCCAATGGATGTTGCCGCTGATATATTTACCACCGAATATAATGCGTCAAATTATTACGCTTATGACCCTTACTCTATAATCGAGTACATTAATTGGTATCAGGCTTTCTGGGATATCCTCAAAGAGAAAATACCAGAAAGTACATTGACCATAAACTTTGAATGTCTGATGAAAACACCACACAAGATTGACGAACAATTGGAAATATTTCTGTCAACTGACATCGAGTTGACCTGGCATGCACAAAAAGGTGATAAATTTACGACTCAAAGCGAATTTCGAAACTATTTTCTAGACCTACTAAATTTTGACAATAGCCAAGTTGCTTAATTGAAATTTAACAGTAAATCCCAGAAGTGGCGCTTACAAAATTTTAAGCATTACATAGTCGAACAGTACCTGTACAGCGAAGTGACCTACAATCATTTTAGTTCAAACTGATCTGTAGAGCAGCCATCTCTTTTCAGTGCCGCGATACCTAAACTCCTTAATTGGAAACAGATATATTGTCTCACAGGTAATTATGCGCCTAAACATCACCATAAAGGAGCAGCCTTGTTCTGAAATGACTTTCTTGGCTACCGATGTCCCTGTTTCAGGATCGGATAAACACCTTAGTAGAAAAGATAGCCCAACGACTGACACAGTGGGACGTGGAAGTCGCAAAGTCGCATAGTCGAACGTTGTCCAGGCTACTCCGTAATAACACCTGGGACTGGTGGGAGCAGGCCCTAACAACACACAGAGCAGAATTCCTGGGAAATCTCCGGGAGATCCTGGAGACCACCACCGAAACCCAAGACGGCTGCCTAGAAGTACCTACCAAACCACCGAAAAGGGTCACCTAGAAGGGCAAGCGCCTGTACACCTACCAATTACTCTGCGTAGCGTATCAGGGCGTGCTCCCTCGAAAGGATGAAGTGGTCAGGCACAGATGCCATAACAGACGCTGCATTAACCCAGAACACCTGCAGCTAGGCACTCAGCAAGACAACATCCACGACGAGAGAGCACGGCAATACCGCTGACCAGGCCACGGCTAGAACAGTGCGCGACTGTGCGACTAAGCGACTTCATGCCCCCTGAGAATACTCTCATCAGTGTGGCTCGTGTTATTGGTGTGCTATTTAAGGCTGCTGACTGTTTAGAGACAGTCTTTACTGAAGTAGAGGTGAAGAAACGTAATCCTGATTTACACCTGAATTGTTAACGATTGCGACAGGATCGTAATATAAAATTATTTGGGCAATGCTCCACAAAACCCACCCGAAGTTGCCTGCCCTGACCCTAACGCAATAATAGGCGGAGCAACGTATGGATTTAGTCTCGCAGTCAATAGGTCAAAAACTAATAATCCGATAATCAGAAAAATTGCGAGATGCGCTATGCTTGACCTTTTCAATTTGAGACCTCTAAGCCCAGAAAAGGGCGCAGTTTAATGCCGTAGTATGACCCTAAAAAAGCTGCGGCAAACCATACCCACCCATGAAGGCTGCCTGTAGAGATGCCAGAAAAAAAAGCACCAACATTACACCCAAATGCTAAGCGGGCAGCATAGCCCATCACAAATCCAGTAATCATGATAGCTCCCCAAGCCTGCATTGGTAAACTTGGTATCTTTTTGGCAAACCCCTTGATACGCCAAGAACTAACTACGTATGCTCCAAAGACGATACCAATGTTTGTTAGTGAAGTGTAATCAGTTAAAATACTTTCTTGCATAAGGTCGGCGGTAGTGGAAGCTGTATAAAAAACAGAGCCAGATAACTCGGCCCCTAAACCCACCGCGACCTTGGCTGACCATAACCCAAGACCATAAACGACCCCCCATGGCTGTCCCGAAATAATTAAATTGAGCAAGGCCAAACTGGCAATGATAGCAGCAGCAATGATATAACGCGGCTGTATCTTACGATATTGTGGAACTGCGAAGAAGCAAAGTAGTATCGAAACTCCAACTAGCATTGCAATTGTAAGACCGACCCCTGACCAACCAGTCAAAACTTTAATCGGAAAAGTTCCTAATTCAGTCCACCACGCGAGGTGGTAAGATCCCAAAAAGCTACCGACTGAAAAGAAAGGGAGGGCTAAAAGACTGATTGGATTTCCAGATCCAGCATTCACCAAAGTACCCGAACCACAGCCTAGTAATACTTGCATAGCAATACCGAATACAAATGCTCCGGCTACCATAGCCCAACCTATTGGCGCCTGTGCCCCAGAGATTTCTCCTGCACTTGTCTCAATTAGTGGAAGAGCCACAATTGTAACAACGCCGATAGATAAAAGCTGTGCTAGAATTTTTGATGGATCTCGCTTCAGGATCATTGACCGCCATGGACCAGAGAAACCAAAACCTAGTCCCTCTAGTGCAATACCAAAACCCAAGCCAACGGCAAAGATGAGGCTGTAACGAACTCCGACAAATATTGAAATCATTACGAATAAAGACGCAACTGCTAACAATAAACCGCCGCGCCTAAAGTAAGGTGGATTTGGTTTCACAACTCCATTTAGATCGCTGTCTTCCATTAATTTCCGCTGATGCTCTTAACTAGATTTTTTAACAAACCTGGGGTATTCTCCATGGGTAAATCCAAGTTTGAGTACTCGACCATAGATCCAGGATAGAGTTTGATGTTATCCAATCCTGCTACCTCTGAGAGTGCAAACCAATTAGTTGCTGCCCAGTGTCCGGTGTTGCAGAATGAGACTACTTCATCACCATTATCGATGCCTAGATCTTTTGCCAGCGTAGCAATGTCTGTGATACCTGCCATTGCAGCAGAGCCCTCGTCGAAAAACGAAGTATAGTCATAGTTTTTAGCATTGGGCAGTGTTCCTGGGCGAGAAGCTGCTCCATGGCTCTTTTCTCCTTCGTAGAAGGTGATTGGGCGCGCGTCGAGCAGTATGGCATCCACCTCGCCTTTTGTTACAGATACAACTTGATCCGTTTCAGCGGTCCATTGATAAGAAAATTCTATATCAAGTTCTGTTTTTTCGGGCTTTACAGAAATTTTATCGGTTGCATAACCTTCATTTTTCCAAAGCAGGGTACCGCCATTTAAAATCGCTAGATCGTCAAATCCAGTAGATTTAAGGGTCCAATAGACCCTCGCAGCGGCACCAAAATCAGTGTCAGATTTGCCTGCAGATGCAATCACGATTCTATCGTCAATCTGAAGCCCTAAGTTCTCAAGGTGTTTTTCAAGAAGGTTAACGTCACTAAGCTGGCCTGGATTATTTTTGGGCCCTCGAAATAGACTGTAGGGCGCTGAAATGGAACCTGGAATGTGGCCATTATTATAAGCATCACCACGAATATCCAATACAACTAGATCGGATTGCTTCAAATTGGCTGCCAAGTCGCTTGGGGTTACCAGTGGTTTGGGATCGCTGGCTAAGACGGCTGTTGTCAATGCGAAGCTTGCAATCGTCCAATACTTTAGGAGTCTCATTTCATCACCTCAATTGTAATTTGAAGTCTCCTCATACTTATAAATTCTCTATTGTATAGAAAATTTTTCTGAAAAACCTGTGTGATGTCGATTAATATGACAATTATTTTCACTTTTTATATATTATTAAAGAATAAAATTCTTCACCTTCAAGGGTGAGCGAAACTCAATACGGATAAAGATGCCCAACAGAGAAAAAATGGCTTTTTTTGTTGCGCAGATTGCGCATTGGTGTGTTAATGAGAGCCCTGAGTAGCCACTTCGAGTGGTCCTATGGGTAGCTTTTTAGGAACCCAATTTAATGCCATTAGGAACTCACGGTTAGAATTTTTATCCTGTAAGTATTATATTTGCTGGATTTTTATTTTAGTACAACCCCCTCCTTGGGCACCATAATATCCAACAAAGCATTGTAATACCCCACTATTTTAGGATCTTTAGAGAGCCGTAGACCATGCTGGCAACCAAAACTACCCAACACCTATCTCAATATACCGTAAGCGGTGTCCCGTTCCCACCTAGCCCTTAAGATTCCACGGCAGCAGGTCTTCAATGTCACTTTGTTTGTGCCCGTTAACGATGGCAGTGAGGATGCCTGTGATGTAGGCGTGCGGCTCTATTGCATTCAAGTTACAGGTTTCGATCAGGGATGCGAGCATGGCCCAGTTTTGGGCACCGGCTTCGTGTCCTGCGAACAGGGCGTTTTTGCGGTTTAGGGCTATGGGGCGGATGGTTCGCTCGACGGGGTTGTTGTCGATCTCGATACGGCCATCGGTGAGGAACAGGTTTAGGCCCTGCCAGTATTTGGCAATGTATTTGAGGGCCTCACCCGTCGGGGATTTGGCCGAGACTTGGCCGAGACTTGGCCGAGACTTGGCCGAGACTTGGGCGCGGCTTTGGGCCAGCCAACTCTCGAATGCTTCCAGCTTTGGCTTTGTGCGCTCAATGCGGGCCGCAAGGCGGGCTGGCCTTTGATATCGGCCTCGATCCGGTAGACGGAGGCTATCAGTTTCAGACCTTCCTGCGCAATCGGAGCAGCACTGGCTTTGGCCACGTCATGGAGTTTACGGCGCGCATGCGCCCAGCAATAGGCAAGCTGCACGTCCTGACTGGTGCGCTTTAGCAACCGATTGTAACCGGCATAACCATCCACTTGCAGGATGCCGCTGAAGCCCTGCAAAATATCATCCGCATATTTGCCGCCGCGCCCCCCGGTGCATAGGTAAAGGCCACACCGGGAGGAGCCTCGCCAGCCCAAGGCCGGTCATCGCGAGCCAGGGCCCAGAAGTAGCCCGTCTTCGTTTTCCCTCGGCCCGGGTCCAACACCGGAGCGGTGGTCTCGTCCATGAACAGCTTGCTGGATTGCTTGAGGTTTTTTAGTAGGCAATCATAGACGGGCCGCAGTTCATATGCGGCCTTGCCAACCCAGGATGCTAATGTGGAGCGGTCCAGATCAACACCTTGCCGACTGTATATCTGGGCTTGGCGGTAAAGCGGCAAGTGGTCGGCGTATTTGCTGACAATCACGCTGGCCACGGTTGCCTCGGTTGGCATGCCGCCCTCGATCAGGCGGGGTTTGGCCGGGGCCTGCACAATGCCCGCCTCGCAGGAACGACAGGCATATTTGGGGCGGCGGGTCACGATCACACGGAACTGGGCGGGGATGATGTCGAGCCGCTCGGAAGTATCTTCACCGATGATCTGACGTTGAGCCCCGCAGCTGCATTGGATGTCATCCGGTTCGATTGTTTGCTCGACGCGCGGCAGGTGCTTGGGCAGATGGCCCCGGTTGGATTTACGTGGTGCGGATCTTGACTTGGGCGGATCAATCGCCTCATCCTCGGCATGGATTGCGGCCATAGCCGTTTCGATATCTTCTAGTGCCAGTTCGTATTGCTCGGGATTGACCTTTTCCGAACGCGCCCCGAACAATGCCCGCTTAAAGTCCGCCACCAGCTTTTCCAGGTACTGTATACGATCTTCCTTGCGTTCGATAATGCCGTTCTGATCCTCGATTTCGCTTCGGGAAGCAAGGATCATAGCTTTCAAAGCATCAATATCATCAGGAAGATCAGCGGCATTTGTCATGGTCGATTTATAGCAAAACCGGTCTGTAAATACCCGCCTAAACGCCGCTGTGATTCACTCTACCGCAGCCGGTGGGCGCACCTCCAATGCATAAACTTTGCGCCAATCAAGCCCCGCAAACAGGGGCTCGAACTGCGCATGGTTCAGCCGCATCATACCATTGGAAATGGCGGGCCATTTGAACACGTGATCTTCCAGCCGCTTATACGCCATTACCAGGCCGGAGCCGTCCCAATACAGCAACTTCAGCCGGTCGGCACGTTTCGAGCGGAACACATAAACCGTGCCGGTGAACGGATCCTTGTGCAAATGGTTCTGCACCAGAGCCGCTAGGCCATTATGACCCTTGCGAAAGTCAACAGGCTCGGTTGCCACAAATATCCGAACCCGGTTTGAGGGAAAGATCATGGCGCAGACCGCAGCGCATGCATAATCTCGGCAATCCGGAGGGCGGGCGTTTTTGCGTCGAGGCGCAGGGTCACATCACCGCTGACCAGTTCAATCGGTGTCTCGGGCAAAGCCAGTGGAGCAACAGGCTCAACCGGTTCCTCAATCACAACCGGTGCAAAAACTGCGACCGGAAACTCCGGAAGAACCAGCTTACCTTCCCGTGCCTGCCGTCGCCATTCTGATAAATGGTTGGGCCGCAGATCGTAGCGAAGCGCAACAGTATTTACAGTTACACCATCAACAAGGGACTCAGCCACAATCCGCCCCTTCAAATCATCTGGCCAACGCCGATGACCCTTCGGCGTAGAAATAATCTCCGATATCAGCCCGGACTCCGCCCGGACTCCGCCCGATATCCGCCCGTAGCTCTGAATGTACTCCCATCAAGAAACCCCTTTCTATAACTAGAAAGGCAGGACTCGCAGATTAAGACCTCAGACGTAAGGTGGAGGCGCGGCAACACTTACGTCGCATCTCAAAGCTCCTTAAACCTAATGTTTTGTTAGCTCTGAGTATTAAGTCTGAGGTTTAGGTTGGGCGACCGAAATCTGTCACAGAATATCTCCAATGATCTCAATGAGATCAGCTAAAATCTCACATAATACGAGTTCTGTGAGGTTTTAGAAGTTGTAGTGTTTATCTAAGAATTTTGGATACTTAAGCAGGTGATCAATGACGCTGTGCGGGTTGGACTAATCTGTCTGTTTCGAGTTTGAGTGCAGAGCGCCAAAGAGGTGTTTTGAAATAATCTTTTTCTGAGCTGGTTTTATTTTGCATCTCTGGTTGGCTGAGTAATCCTGCCCAACTCAATGGTCGCAGAACACAGCTGTAAAAAGGGCCTGTTGTACGCCAACTCATGGGTCCTTTTTCGGGCTCACCATAAAAGACTTTGTATAACGCGGCTTCTTTTGCACCGTTTTCAACTTCCACATTGAGAACATTGAGCCAAACATCCCAGTTGCCTTCAGGATAAGCTTTAAGGCGGCTGTAGGCGCCATGATCAATTTGAAACAAATAAAATGGTATCAGTTCTACAAAAAGCTTAGCTGGCGATTTGGCCAATTCAGTGCCGCGTTTGGTTAACTTAAATGCGCCTTTGTAATGTCGCCCAAGTTTGCGTTCTATCAACAGAAAATGCAGGAGTTCTAGGGGAACGAAATCATATTCATTTAACACTTTATTCACTCGAAACAGCTCGTCATAGCCCATGCCCGGCCAATCAAAATGCTCTGCAGCCCAATGCACAAATTTACGTTTGAATGCCTTGGTTTTGGTCAGCTCAATTGATCCGTTGTCTTGGGTGTATTGCAAGGTCAGTTGTGCCGCTCGCATAAGTGGCGAGTTGGCTAAAGTTGGGTCGTCATCTGAGAGATGTTTAAAATAATCCATATCTGCCAATTGACACATTTATCAGGGTTCTGCCAACCCTATCATGCTGTCATTTTTGTGGCTGCTATAGCGGTGCTTCGCACAGCTGCCTTTCACTGTTTGCTCAATCGCTCTCGCTCT
>Ga0209199_1002654_pt1 | contig 18769 bp, 13 predicted proteins | sample COGITO_mtgs_1105_7_FD_184805 | JGI IMG/M metagenome (GOLD analysis project Ga0209199, IMG submission 184805) | Pelagic marine microbial communities from North Sea - COGITO_mtgs_110523 (SPAdes) (version 2) | ecosystem: Environmental > Aquatic > Marine > Epipelagic ...
GTATCACCGGTTTCCATGACGCGGCCCTTGCGCATTACCGTCACGCGGTCTGCGATCTGGGCAATGACGCCGATGTCGTGGGTAATTAGCATAAACGCGATCTGGCGTTCCTTGGCCAATCGCCGAATGAGATCGAGCACCTGCGATTGCACCGCCACATCAAGTGCTGTGGTCGGCTCATCCGCGATGATCAGCTCTGGGTCCGTACAAATCGCAAGAGCGATCACGACCCGCTGTCGCATGCCGCCGGAAAACTGGTGCGGATAGGCCTTGATGCGCCCTGCGGCATCCTTGATCCCGATCTCTTCCAGCAAATCAACCGCCCGCTTAAGCGCATCCGCATAGCTGACATCGGAATGCGCTTGTATCGTCTCGACCAGTTGGTCTTCGATTGTCATCAAAGGGTTCAGGCTGGTTTGCGGATCTTGGAAGATCATCGAAATACGGTCGCCGCGCGCCGCATGGGCTTGCTCTGGTGTCAACGCACGCAGGTCCGTCTCACCCAAAGAAATGTCACCATTTGCGATATATCCGGGGGCAGAGAGTAGCCCAATAACCGCCGCACCCACCGTCGATTTACCTGCCCCGCTTTCACCGACGAGGCCGTGAATTTCACCGGGTTGAATGGTCATGTCCACGTCAGCAATGGCAGTGAAGTCGCCAAAGCGTGAGGGGAATTTAACCGCGAGGTCTTTGATTTTCAGCATCTACCGTAACCTTGGATTAAAGACATCGCGCAGGAAGTCACCAAGGATATTGATCGACACCACGAGGGCCACCAAGAACAGTGTCGGGATCCAAAGGATCCACCATTCTCCGGAAAGTAGAAACTGCATCCCGATCCGGATCAGCGTACCAAGGCTGGGGCTGTCGGCAGGCAAGCCAATGCCCAAGAACGAAAGCGTAGCTTCAAGCAATATCGCAGACGCCAGATCGACGGTCATGATCACCAAAAGCGGCCCCAATATGTTGGGCAGGATATGCACAAACATCACGCGCGAGGGCCGCTGGCCCATCATAATCGCCGCCTGCACATATTCCTTGTTCATCTGCACGAAAGTCGAGGCGCGCGCCGTGCGCGCAAAATTCACCCAAAGCGATAGGGCAATCGCAAGCGTAAGTACCGCGACACGCAAATCCTGTTGCACTGCCGCAGGCAGAACACCGCGCGCGATCCCGTCAATCAAGAGTGCGGTCAGAATGGCGGGCAAAGCCAGCTGCACATCAGCAATCCGCATGACAATCGCGTCAAATCGGCCACCATAATACCCTGCCGCCAGCCCAAGCCCCACGCCAAGCACCGCCGCAATGGTCAACGCGGCAAGACCGATTACCAGCGAAAGGCGAGCACCATAAAGAATGGCCGAAATCATGTCGCGCCCTTGGTCATCCGTACCAAGCAGGTATTTGGGGTTGGCCCCTTCCTGCCAAACTGGCGGCAAGAGCCCGTCAAACAAACTGAATGAGGACAGATCGTAAGGGTTCACCAATGCGATCCACGGTGCAAAAACCGCACCGATCAGGATGACCACAGAAATGATCGCAGCAAGGATGGCCGCAGGCGAATGCACGAAAAGCCAAAGCCCTTCATATCGCTTGAGAAATGCAATCATTGCACGTCCCTCACCCGCAGTCTGGGGTCGATCACAACGTACAAAAGATCAACGATCAGGTTCACAAGCACGAAGAAAAACGCAATGACCACAAGGTACACACCCATCACCGGAATATCGACAAAGCGGATCGATTCCAGAAACAAAAGCCCCATGCCCGGCCATTGAAAGACGCTTTCGGTGACGATCGAAAAGGCGATCACCCCACCAAACTGCAGGCCGATAATTGTGATGACCGGCACCATCGTATTCGCCAGCGCGTGCTTATAGTGCAGCCGCCGCATCGGCACGCCCCGCGCCATGCCAAAGCGGATGTAATCAGAACGCATGACTTCCATCATTTCCGCTCGCACCAAACGCATTGTCAGCGTCAGTTGATAGACACCCAGCGTAATCGCAGGCAGCAAGAGCGCGCGCCAGCCTTCGATGGTGAAAAGCGAGGACTCCCAATTGCCAATGAAGACGGTGCCGCCGCGTCCGAATGTTGGCAACCATCCAAGCTGCACGCCGAAGACAAAGATCAGCATGATACCGATCACAAAAGTTGGAATGGATACGCCAACAAGCGTTGTCAGTAGCAAGGCTTGGGTCGGGATACCACGCGGTCGCAATGCCGTGTACACCCCCGCAGGAATCCCCACAAAAAGCGATATCAAGAGCGCGACGATCCCCAATTCAAGCGTGGCTGGGATACGGGTGGCGATCATCTCGGCCACGGGTTGGCGGGTCCGGTAAGAGAACCCGAAATCGCCCTGCAGCATATCCGCCGTAAAGCGCCCGAACTGCAACACGAAGGGGTCATTCAACCCCAACTCTTCGCGCAAACGTTCCTGATCTTCGATCGAGGTTTCCACGCCGGTCATTTGCGTGATCGGATCGCCCACAAACCGGAACAGGGAAAAGGCCAAAAAGGCGACGGCCAGCATCACAAAGACTGATTGCACCAGCCGTTTCAGAATGAAGTATACCATCGCCTTTTTGCTAGTTTAATACGCTCAGTTCACAGTCACCCAGCGCAACATAAAGAAGTTATCCGCACGCTGTGTCAGCTCGATATTATCCTTCGCAGCCCAGATCAGCGGCTGTGTGTAGAGCGGGATATAGGCCACTTCTTCCTGCGTAATCGCAACCACTTCGTCGATCATCGCTTGACGTGCAGCGGGATCGATCTCTTGCTGGATTTGTGGCAGCAGTTCGTCAACGCGCGCGTTGGAATAGTTGCCAAAGTTCCAAGAACCCAGCTTCTTTTCATCATCCTGGCTGTGCAGAAGAAAGCGGACGGGGTGTTCCATGTCGAATGTGCCCGGGGACCAGCCCAACAGATACATATCAAAGTCGTCTTCGCGCAGCTGTGGCCAATAATCACGCACCGGACCGGTAGAGAGTTCTGCATTCAGGCCAACAGCGGCAAACATGGACGCAGCAGCACGGCACAAGGCTTCGTCATTGATATAACGGTCATTCGGACATTTCAGACCGAAGGAAAAACCATCGGGGTACCCTGCCTCTGCCAGCAATTCGCGTGCGCGCTCTGGGTTATACTCGGGGCGATTTTCATTCGCTTCTGAGTAGCCAGAGATTCCAGCGGGCACCAATTGGTTCGCAGCTTCAATCTTGCCGCGGAACAACACGCGGTCGATGGACGCGATATCAATGGCATGTGCCGCGGCCTGACGCACCCGTGGATCGGTGAACGGGTTGGCATCCGTAACATCGGTGGAATAAAGCAGCGCGTCATGCTCGTGGCCGAAGCCAAACATAATCACACGTGTCTCTTCACCTTCAAGTACTTTGAAACCATCACGGCCTTCGACTTGGGCGACATCTTGCAGCGGGATCGGCTGGATAAAGTCGATCTCTCCTGACAGCAGTGCTGCCAAACCCGTCGCGGCATTGCCAATAGGGGTAAATACGGCTTCGGTCACGTTGTGGGCTGCATCGTCCCACCAACCGTCATGCGGCACCAGCGTTGTGCGCACACCCGGGTCACGGCTAGCAAGGGTGAAAGGACCGGTGCCATTCACGTTCATCGTGGCGAAATTCTCAGCATCGCGCGCAGGCAGTGCGGCGTCATTGCTTTCAGCCCAGCCCTTATCAAGGATCATGAAGTTTGCGATTGAATCAGGAAACAGCGGGTTTGGCGCAGTGGTCACGAAGTCGATCGTGAAATCATCAACAACGCGAACGTCGGAAACCGGTGCAAACCAAGACCGCACATCTGCCGCTTCATTAGATGCACGCTGATACGAGAACATGACATCTTCGGCGGTGAACGCCGCACCGTCCTGAAAGGTCACTCCTTGACGCAGGTTAAAGCGCCAACCGTTTTCACCCTCCAAAGGTTCCCATGACGCCGCCAGCGAAGGTTCAATCGACATATCCTGCCCGCGACGGACCAGACCTTCATAGATGTTGTTGAGGAATGACAGCACGGGGGCCGAGTTTACAGCATGCGGATCCATTGTTTGCGGATCTGTTGTCGATGCCCAACGTAAGGTTTCAGCAGCCGCACCCATCGCGCAGAACGCAAGCGCACTACCCAACAATGCAGACTTTCTTAGATTTCGTGGTGTCATGTTCATTCCCCTCGGTACATTTGCGGTGCCAACAGTGACCTATATTAATGCAAGGTCAAGGTAAGGCTGTCGAAAATGCCCTGCCTGTTTTCCTTGCGCGATCACAACTTAGTGTTCGGTCGCTGACGGCGGACGCTGAGCATATAAACTAGTATGATTGCCACCCAATTACCCAGTTGATGGACTATTAAGTTATCAATGGACGACACATTTTCATCGTATTATCAAAATGGTACGATAAGTCCTGTCTGCGATTACAGGGTGGTCGCCGGTGCACAGCCGATGCATATTTGTGACTGATATTCGAAAATTGGAACCGCAATGACCCCCAAATATTATGCACCGTCCGGCGGTCATCCCGGTCAAGATCAGCTTCTGACAGACAGGGCAATCTTTACCGACGCCTATGCCGTCATCCCCAAGGGCACGATGCGCGATATCGTAACAAGCTTTCTACCATTCTGGGAAGGCACACGACTTTGGGTCATCGCGCGCCCGCTGTCAGGCTTTGCCGAAACCTTTTCGCAATACATCATGGAGGTCGGCCCCGGGGGTGGCTCTGACCGACCAGAGGCGGATGACACAGCGCAGGGTGTGCTGTTTGTCGTTGAAGGCACGGCGACCCTGACGGTCAATGGCACAACCCACATCATGGAACCGGGCGGCTATGCATATCTGCCGCCAGCGGCACATTGGACGCTGCATAACCGCAGTGATGCGATATTGCGGTTTCACTGGATTCGCAAAGCGTATGAGGCTGTCCCAGGATTAGAGACCCCAGACGTGATCGTCACCAACGAGCAGGATGTGCCACCGACGGTCATGCCCGAGACGGACGGCAAGTGGGCGACAACGCGCTTCGTCGATCCCACCGATTTACGCCATGATATGCACGTCACAATCGTCACCTTTGAACCCGGTGCGGTCATTCCGTTTCTGGAAACGCATGTGATGGAACACGGGTTGTACGTGTTGGAAGGCAAGGCTGTTTATCGGCTGAACAATGATTGGGTCGAGGTCGAGGCCGGTGACTTCATGTGGTTGCGCGCGTTCTGCCCACAGGCCTGCTATGCAGGTGGGCCCGGTCCATTCCGCTATCTGCTTTATAAAGATGTCAATCGGCACATGGGGCTGCGCTTGGGCGGGACTGGAGCGAAGGGATCGCTCTGAAGCTGCCTAAAAAAGTGCAAAAGAGTTGAGTTTGCTTTATTTTTGTGCAGTCCTTCAAATGAAGTGCACTATGTCTTGTGTTGCGCGGCGCGTGTCTGTTGCGCCCAAAGCGGCGCTGTTATCGCACTGAGTACAACAAACGAACGGGACATCATTATGATTTTTGACAGAAAGCTTCTTGCGCTTGCCGCAACTCTTCTTGCCTCGCCAGCTGTGGCGGAAACTGACATGCCATTCGCGCTGGACTGGAAATTCGAGGGGCCGTCGGCACCCTATTTTCATGCCCTTGACGCAGGTTATTTCGCCGACGCTGGTCTGAACGTGACCATTAGCGAGGGCTCCGGCTCGCTCGATGCTATTCCAAAGGTCGCGACTGGTGCTTTTCCTATCGGCTTTGCCGATATCAATTCACTGATGCGTTTTCTTGACCAGAACCCTGATGCGCCGGTGACAGCTGTGATGATGGTTTATGATAAACCGCCGTTTGCGGTTGTCGGGCGGAAGTCCTTGGGCGTCGAAGCCCCATCCGATCTGGAAGGCAAAGTGCTGGGCGCGCCACCCCCAGATGGTGCTTGGGCACAATTCCCCATCTTCGCTGCTGAAACTGGCATTGATGCTGCGGCGATCACGGTCGAGCCTGTAGGCTTTCCAACCCGTGAACCGATGCTTGCCGAAGGCAATGTAGCAGCGATCACCGGCTTTTCGTTCTCATCGACACTGAACCTCAAGCGTTTGGGTATCCCTGCCGATGATATCTCAGTTCTGCTGATGGCTGATTATGGTGTGGACCTTTACGGCAACGCAATCATCGTCAACACAGACTTTGCCGAAGCCAATCCAGAATTGGTCACAGGGTTCCTGACAGCTGTGGCCAAAGGCTGGAAGGATGCAATCGCAACACCTGACGCGGCGATTGAAGCCCTGTTGGAGCGCAACCCTGCAGCGGATGCAGCCCTTGAAACAGAGCGCCTGCAAATGGCGATCGACGCGAACGTCCTGACGGATTATGTCATGACAAATGGCATGGGTGGGATCGACGAAACCCGCATGATGAACGCAATTGAACAGACAAAATCTGTTTACGAGTTCAACAATGAGCCTGATGCAGCTTTGTACTTCAACGGCAGCTTCTTGCCCGCTGCCGATATGCTGATGCTCAAGTAAGAAACATCGGGCCGCTGCAACCTGCGGCGGCCCATTTTCGACAAGGCCGATTACAATCGAAAACCTTATAGAGATTAAGGGCGTCAAACACGCCTATAGAACCGCGACCGGACCGCTTGAGGTGCTGGATGGATTGGATATGACCGTTCCCGAAGGCACGTTCGCGGCTGTTGTAGGTCCGTCAGGTTGCGGAAAATCCACGCTAACACGGCTCGTCGCTGGCTTGATGACCCCTGACGAGGGCGAGGTCTGGCTGCATGGCGAACGTGTCAAAGGCCCGCGCAAGACTGTTGGCATGGCGTTTCAGAACCCTGTCCTGCTGGAATGGCGCACAATCCTTGATAACGTCATTCTTCCTCTAGAGATCGTGGCCCCCCGCATGCCCCGTGCCGACCGTGTGGCCCGCGCGATGGAGTTGCTGGAAATGGTTGGTCTTGTCGGATTCGAGAACAAGCGCCCTTCAGAGCTCTCTGGCGGAATGCGCCAGCGCGCGTCGCTGTGCCGGTCGCTGGTGCACAAACCGGACGTCCTGATTATGGACGAACCCTTTGGCGCCTTGGATGCCTTTACGCGCGAAGACCTGTGGCAAACCATGCGCGATCTGCGCGCGGCAGAGCCTTTCACCGCTGTTCTAATTACCCACGACCTGCGCGAGAGCGTGTTTCTTGGCGACCAAGTCATCGTTCTGTCCGGCCGCCCTGCCCGCACGCAATTTGTGATGGATGTGGATTTACCGGATGACCGCACCTTGGACGTGCTTTTCACACCGAAAGCCGCGGACATGCTGCATGTGCTGCGCGACCAGATCAAGATCGCCCAAGGCCGCGAGGTTGAAAGCCACTAATGTTCAGCAAAATTGCGACCCCGATTATCGCCATCATCGTATTCTTAGGGCTGTGGGAGCTTCTTGTGTGGGCCAATGGTTGGCCGAACTTCAAGATGGCCTCGCCCTCTGACCTTCCGCCCGCGTTTTGGAAGTATCGTGAACTCTTCTTTGAAATGGGCTGGCAAACGCTTTGGCGGACTGTTGTCGGCTTGTTCCTTGCTGTCATCGTCGGCACGGCCATTGGAATGATCATCGGCTTTTCGCGCATCGCACGCGACGCGCTTTATCCGTTGTTGATCGGCTTTAATGCTATTCCAAAGGCAACCTTGGTCCCCGTGATTTCACTGCTGTTCATTGGGCAGCATGACTTCAACACGATCTTGATGGCTTTCATGATTTCGTTCTTTCCAATTGCCGTGTCCGTGGGGATCGGCCTGTCGACATTAGAGCCTGAATACCGCGACATCCTGCGCGCGCTTGGCGCTTCGCGGTATACGATCTTTGTGAAGATCGCCTTACCCAAGACCCTGCCTGAATTCTTTGGCGCATTAAAGGTTTCGGCGACGCTGGCCTTTATCGGGACCAACCTGGTTGAGATCGTCAGCCCGCACGGACGCGGGCTTGGCGCGCTTTTCAAATCCGGCGAAACCAACGGTGATTACCCGTTGATGTTTGCAGTGCTCATCGCACTCGCCTTCCTTGGCATCGTTCTCTACTACGCCGTGATCTTTTTGGAACGGATCTTCGCTGGTTGGGCCGACCGCGAAGCGACCTAGCCCGAAAAGCAAAGGCCCGATCTATTGACCGGGCCTTTGCCAGATTTTTAGGGGTGCCCGCTTTACTTTGGCAGCGATCCGTCGCCATGGCCGGACATGCCGCCAGAGACTTCCTCTGTTGCTTCACCCGCCAGTTCTTCCGGCAAGATCAGGTTCAGCACGATGGCAATGAACGCCGCAGGCAGCAGGCCTGATGTCATAAGAATACGTGCCGTATCTGGCAGGCCAGCGACGGCTCCAGGCTCTAGCTGAAGCCCAAGACCGATCGACAAGGAAATCGCGAAGATCACCATGTTCCGGCGGTTCCAGTCTACGTCTGACAGCATCGAAATACCCGCAGCCACAACCATGCCAAACATCACGATCACACCGCCACCAAGTACCTCAATCGGCACAGTGCGGATAATGCCGCCCACTTTGGGGACAAGACCGCAGATAATCAAAAAGACTGCACCGCAAGTCACGACATGGCGGCTCATCACGCCGGTCATGGCAATCAATCCTACGTTTTGGCTGAAGGACGTGTTCGGAAAACCGCCAAAGATACCTGCAACAGCTGTGCCGAAACCATCGGCATAAGTCGCACCTGTGATCTCTTCTTCGGTCGCTTCACGGCCTGCACCACCCTTGGTGATACCAGACACGTCGCCAACCGTTTCAATGGCTGAAATGAAGGCCATAAGACAGAAACCGATCACAGCAGCAGCTGAGAATTCAAAGCCGTACTTGAATGGTTGTGGCAATGCGAAAGCGGCCGAACGCTCCCAAGAACCTGTCACCACTGACCAATCCAGAATGCCCACACCAAGTGCGTAGAAATATCCAACAATCAGGCCGATGAGAACAGCAGAGATGGACAGCATACCATTTGTGAAGAACTTCAGGCCAAGCGTGACGAAGATCACGATCAACGCCGCAGACCAGTTCAACAGCGACCCGTACTCAGGTGTGCCAATCGCAGGGACACCGCCAGCCGCATATTGGATGCCAACTTTCACGAGGGCCAAACCGATCATCGTAACCACAAGGCCAGTGACCAAAGGCGGCAACGCGAAGCGGATCTTACCAATGAAGAGCCCAAGGAACGCATGGAAGATGCCGCCGATGATGATACCTGTGAACAAGGCCGCAAGACCGTCAACACCCTTACCTGCGACAAGCGGGATCATGATCGGTATGAACGCAAAGGATGTGCCTTGTACGATCGGCAGCTTTGCCCCGACAGGACCGACAGAGATTGTTTGTAGCAGCGTTGCTACGCCAGCAAACAACATAGACATCTGGATAAGATACAGAAGCTCTGGGAAATCAGGGCTGTTCGACCCAAAGCCAAAGCCTGCAGCACCAGCGACGATAATGGCTGGTGTCACGTTCGATACGAACATCGCCAACACGTGCTGGATGCCGAGCGGAATGGCGCGATGCAGCGCCGGTGTATAATTTGGGTCGCGGAGCTGCTCCGGGGTCCCGATTGAACTGTCAGTCATAGTAGTGTCCCTCCCTTTGGACAAATCGGCCAGTCTTTCCGCTGGCTGATGTGTATTTACTCATTGATAGTGAATGGCGTTTCGAACCAATGCTCTTGCAGGTTCGGACCCTCCCCGATCCGGTCTACAACAGCGAATAATCCCGGCGCATGGATTGGGGTCAGCACCCCATGCCATGTGCCACGTGCAAAATTGACCCCCTGCCCAGCGGTTGTCAGAAACGCGCGCGGTTGGCCGGGTGTGCCATCCGCGTCGGGGGCGGCAACGACGACGAAAGGATCAAAACTCATCGGCAAAAAGGCCTGACTGCCATCAGGATGCCGTTCCATCAGATCAAGCGTGATCGGAAACTGGCGGGGTTCAGCCTTAAACAGGCTGATCCCAGTCTTGCCGTTCACAATGTCGATCTGCGCGCGGTTGTGATAGCGGCCACAAAGACCCTGATTGATAATCTTGTCTGGTGCCCCTGATACGTCCAGCACGTCACCGAAAGGAGCGAAAGCCTCTTTGGTCAGCGGCTCAAGGTGCAATTCTCTGCTCATACGCCCAGCTTCTCATTCAGGCGTAATTCAGCGATCCGCTCGACCTGACGGCAGGCTTCGGCGAATTCGGTGTCGCGGTCATTTCCTATCCGGCGGTGAAAGGCGGCAAGGATAGAGGCCTTATCGTTGTCCTTTACCGCGATGATGAAGGGAAATCCGTGCTGCGCGACATATTGCGTGTTCAGCGACTGGAACGCCGCCCGCTCGTCGTCTGTCAGCAGATCCAGACCAGCACCAGCTTGCTCAGCCGTACTCTCCGCCGTCAACTGACCCGCTGCGGCCAGTTTGCCCGCCAAATCGGGGTGCGCTTTCAAAACGTCAAGGCGCTGCTCTTCTGATGCGGACCGAAATACGCGGGCCAAGGCGCTGTGCACACCAGTGGCAGTGTCATGGGTGTGACCCAGTTGCAGATTATGCGCTCCTTCGGCAATCCAAGGGCTATGTTCAAAGATACCGCCAAACTCAGCGACGAATGTCGCGCGATCCATTTCAGAGGGACGCGTTTTGGCGACGCGAGGATGCTGCATGGCCCAATGCTCGGCAATCTCAAGACGGGTCGCGAACCAGACGTCTTCGTGTGACTTGAAGTAGTCGATTACCCGCGCCAAAGCCGCCGCACGGCCCGGACGGCCCATCAAACGGCAGTGCAAACCGATCGACAGCATCTTGGGCGTACCTGCATTGCCTTCGGCATAAAGCACGTCAAAGCTGTCTTTCAGATAGCTTTCAAACTGGTCACCATTGGTGAACCCCGCCTGAATGGCAAAACGCATATCGTTGCAGTCCATCGTGTAAGGCACGATCAACTGATCAGTGCGGCCAAAGCGCATCCAATACGGCAAATCATCGGCATAGCTGTCGGCCACATAGGCGAACTGCCCTGTCTCAGCCGCCAGAGGCACCGTGTTATTGGAGCAGCGACCTGTGTACCAGCCGCGTGGCGCTTCACCTGTGACTTCAGTATGCAGGCGGATCGCTTCTGCGATCTGCGCGCGCTCGACATCTTCGGGCATGTCCTTGTGCTCGACCCACTTTAGACCGTGGCTGGCGATTTCCCAACCTGATGCTTTCATGGCAGCCACTTGTTCCGGAGCACGCGCAAGGGCGGTGGCGACACCGTAAACCGTCAGCGGCAGATGACCCAGCAAACGGTGCAAACGCCAGAAACCAGCGCGCGAACCGTATTCATACAGAGATTCCATATTCCAGTGCCTTTGGCCCGACCAAGGTGCGGCACCTGTAATCTCGGACAAGAACGCCTCGGAGGCTGGATCACCGTGAAGGATGTTGTTCTCGCCGCCTTCCTCATAGTTCAGCACGATCTGCACGGCTATCTTGGCCCCATTCGGCCAATTGGCATTCGGCGGGGTTGCACCATATCCGGTCATGTCACGGGGGTAGCGGGTCAAAGCGTGGATTCCTCTTCGAAGTTAATTTTCTATAAAGCAAAGCAATCAGTTTCTTTTTCAAAAAATATGCGAAAGAGCCTCTTGTTTGCATAGCTTTGCGGTTCATGTTCCTTTCTGGCACTAAGTTGGAGCATATCAAAGGAGCAGTGCAATGACCGGATATCTGACAACGCATGTCCTCGACACCGCGCGCGGTTGTCCGGCAGAGGGTCTAAAGATTGAGCTTTTTGCAATCGAAGGCGACACCCGCACACACCTTAAGACACTGGTCACCAATGATGACGGGCGCACAGACGAACAAATCCTGCCCGCCGACAAATTCGCGACAGGGACTTATGAGTTGGTGTTTCATGCGGGCGCTTATCTCGATGCGACAGGGGCACCGCCCGAGGATCCGCGTTTCCTTGAGGTGATCCCGATCCGCTTTGGCATGTCCGAAGCATCGCATTATCACGTGCCGCTGCTGCTTTCGCCCTTCGGATATTCGACATATCGTGGCAGCTAGGCCCCGCGCACGACGGCACTGATCCGTTCAATCACGAAATCCATAAAAAGTCGTGTCTTGGGGTCCTGCCTCCGACGGTGCGTAAACAAGCACGCCATCTGGATCGGCAAGGGGGGCGTCTGGGTCGCGACTGGCACCAAGCGGCCCACTTTGAGATGCTCTACCACCTCAAACATCGGCTTCATTGCGATGCCGTTCCCGCTGAGCGCCCAATCAGTCAGCACATCGCCATCATCAGATTCGTAGCGCCCCTGTACGCGAAACTTCTTTGGGCCCTTCGATGTCATCAAACGCCATTGGAATTCGGCCGCGCCCGGATAGCGCAGGTTGAGGCATTCATGCTTGTCCGCAATCAGATCATCACCGGACGCCGGATTGCCATGGGTCGCGATATATGCAGGTGAAGCACATAATATCCGCTCCACATCAGCAATCTTACGAATGCGCAGATTGCTGTCCTCCGGCTCACCCAGAAAGAACGCCAGATCGAGGCCCTCAGTCGTCAGATCAACCTTGCGATCAGTCAGACGCAGACGGATGGTGATTTCAGGATAGAGCGCGAGGAAGTCCGGCACATGCGGTGCAATCAATCGCCGCCCGACCCCCAAAGGGGCCGCTACAAATAGCGCGCCTTTGGGGTTTTCAGTGATGTTGACGACCTGCGTTTCAGCATTCGCCACGCTGTCCAAAATCTCGCAGGCGCCACCATAAAACGCCCTACCCTGTTCTGTAGGGGTCAGGCTGCGAGTAGTGCGTTGGAAGAGGCGCACGCTCAGATGCCCTTCCAACTGCGATATCCGGGCCGAGGTTACGGCAGGCGAAATCCGCAGATCTCGCGCAGCGGCAGACATGCTGCCGAGCTCATAGACACGGACGAAAGTGCGGATATTGTCGAGGTAAGACATTTGCTTGTTTTTTTTGATGCTGTTTGGTCTCTACAAGCAATAGCAGAACAATCCATCCGCGCATAGGATGCGATGATACCGACGCCAACACGAGGAAACGCCATGTATGATCTTGCTATTTTTTGGGACTGGATTGCCTTTTCCGTCCGCTGGCTGCACGTCATTACCGCGATGGCTTGGATCGGCGCGTCGTTCTATTTCATCGCATTGGATTTGATGCTGAAGCCCGCGCCCAACATGCCCGAAGGGGCATCCGGCGAAGAATGGGAAGTGCATGGCGGCGGCTTCTATCATACCACCAAATACATGGTCGCCCCTGCCGAGATGCCCGAGCATTTGACGTGGCATAAATGGCAAAGCTACGCCACTTGGTTGTCGGGTGCTGCCCTTTTGATGATCGTCTATTGGGTGGGAGGCGAGCTGTTCTTGCTTGATCCGACCAAGGCCGATCTGAGCTTGTTACAAGGCATCCTGATTTCAGGCGGATCGCTGACAATCGGTTGGCTACTTTATGACGCGATGTGCAAATCTAGGCTGAGCGAACAACCGACTTTGTTGATGCTCCTGCTCTTCGTTATCCTTGTCGCGATGTCATGGGGTTACAACCAGATCTTCACGGGTCGGGCGGCGCTGCTACACCTTGGTGCTTTCACAGCCACCATCATGACCGCCAACGTGTTCTTTCAAATCATGCCAAACCAACGGATCGTGGTCGAAGACCTTAAGGCTGGCCGCACGCCGGATGCGAAATACGGCAAGATTGCCAAGGTGCGGTCGACGCACAACAACTACCTCACCCTGCCGGTCGTGTTTTTGATGCTGTCGAACCACTACCCTCTGTCTTTTGGTACGCAATATGCCTGGATTATCGCCAGCCTGATTTTCCTGACGGGCGTCACCATCCGGCACTACTTCAACACCATGCACAAGACCGGCAAAGGGCCGCATTGGACGTGGGCGGTTACGGTGCTGCTGATGATCATCATTGCGTGGCTTTCAACCGTGCGCACTGGGGACACATGGCAAGAGGCTGAGGCGCGTGAATTGACTGCTTATGAACAGAAATTCGCATCAGCCGCAGGCTTTGATGATGCTTATAATGCTGTCATCGGCAACTGTTCGATGTGTCATGCCCGCGAGCCCGTCTGGGGCAATATGCAATGGGCGCCCAAAGGGGTCTATCTGGAAACGCCCAGTGATGTGGCGCGCCACGCCAGCGAGATTTACCTGCAAGCGGGCGTGAGCCACGCCATGCCGCCACCAAACGCGGTTCAGATGGATGCAGAGGCTCGCGCCACTCTCGTTTCTTGGGTGCGTGAAGTGCGCAACGGCGGCTAATCACTTAACCGCCGCCGCATCAAAATTACCGTTGCAGCGAAGCCTCTAACCAAGCTTCCATATCTTCGGTCGCTTCAATCTGCACTGTCGGTTCTTCTTCGTCATCATCGTCGCGGACCGTGTTTTCCAGTCCGAAGAAGTAGACCAAGATACCCGCATCACGCAGACCGCGCACGTAGGTACCACCAAGGATCTCAGTCTCCAGACCAACCTCCCCGGTAAAGCCTTGGCCACCGTTCAGATCGACACCTGCCAGCTTACGGTTCAACACCAGCGCATCTGTGATCAGGATGTTCTCACCCACGATACGGAAGGTCATCTTGCCTTCGTCAATCGTCAGCACCTGTGCGTCAACCTCGGTATCAAGTTCGACAAACGCGATCGTTGCAAGCAGATCGAAATTACCACGGCGGAAGAAGACATCGCCATTAAGGATGATATCCGTGCCGTCCATGACCGGACCAGAATACGTTACCTGACCGCTGGCGATCCGACCGCGTGTGATATCAAGGATACCATCACCGGTCACACGCACGTCGACCTCTTCGGCAAAGCTGCCGGTTGAGTCTTCGAGGATCATATCCAAGCCATCCCGACCGCCCGGATCATTCACATCCGCATCGATAGAGTCGGCCTGCAAGGCGATCTCGTTACGCGTATTGATCAACCCAATCTCGATTTGACTGCCATCGTTCAGTGCCGTGATCTGAGAGGTCAACGGGCTGCGCGCAACGCGTGTGCCGTATTGGCCCGGCTCAACCAGCATCAACTGAACTTCGTCAGCGATGTCGACCGACGCCCCACCAACCTGATTGATCCGTACCAGATCCTGCGCAACGACGCGCAGGTTGCCTGGCGTACCGATAAGGTCGATCTCAGCAATGCCAGCGGCAACATCAAGATCAACATCGCCTGTATCTGCAAGAACGAAGGACGATGTCAGATCACCCACTGTTTCGCGGTAGAAGATATCGTTTTGTCCAACCAGACGCACGTCCGCACCGTCAGATGTATCCATCTGCATGATTTGGCCGGTTTCACCTGTCAGCGATCCACCCAAACTGAAGAGCGAGATCGTATCGCCGCTGACAAGCCCCGCGTCAGCCGTAATATCGCCCAGCGCCGAGAGAACCACAGACTGTGTACCTGTTGCCTCTGACAGCACCATGCGACCACCAGTGAAGAGATCGATATTGCCATTTGGTGTGGCCACGCTCGCGACATTCAGATCGTCAGTTTCACGGATGTGCATGTCGCCGTTGTCGACCACCGCATCCAGCGTATCCAAGGCAACCGCCAGACCATTCGGCCCTGTTGGCGCCAATGCACCAACACGCAGGGTCGTCACCGCATCTGCCGCATTCGCGATCAGGTCAGTATCTGCATTGCCTGCATCGCTGAGTGTGCCACTAACCGTGAGGCGAAGCGCATCTGCACCGGTCGCCGTCGTAGCCACCGAAGCCACCCGCATGTTTCCGGTGATGTCGATTGCGATCTCGCCAGAGCCTGCATTCACTTCCGTGCCATTCGCCTGAACGAAGTTGCCAGAGATGATCTGCACAGGACCTGTGTTGGTCAGGATCGAAGCATTCGCTTGCATGCTGGTGATGTTCAGGTCAATCGACCCGTTCAGCGCTTGGATGCCAGCCTCGCCTGCAAGCAGGGTCAGTGGCGCGTTGACAGATTGTACATCGATGCTTCCAGTGCCACCGGCAACGATACCTTCGATGTCCGTTGCACGGTTTTGCAGCAATAGATCAATGTCACCATCATCTGTCTGCGCATCCAGCGTACCTGTTGTCACAGTAACCGGCGCGCCGTCTTGGCCGATATTGCCGACCACATCAAAGCGCACTTCAGCGCCGCTGACGGTACCACCAAACAGATTTCCACCAACCATCAATTCGACGATAGAGCCTGCGTTCGCATTCTGAACGATGTTCCCGATGATCAAATCATCGATCTCACGCACCCAAAGCGGCGTCGGGCCAGTGCCTAAGCTGCCATAGCTTAGTTCCGTGATCTCGGTCACCAGTCGGCGCGTCGGCTGCCCGGCGTCACCGCCAGAGGTAATAGAGAGCGCATCACCCGCAATGTCTGTGCCCGTGCCAGTGGAAACCACGCCGCCACTGGTCAAAAGCGTCATTGCGCTAGTGCCCAATCCATCAAGACCGAACTGCAATGTGTCAACACCAGTCAACTGCAAAAGCGTATCCGTTTCAACCAAGCCACCTTGCGCCCCGCGCAGCGATGCAAGAGGCATGTCGACTTCATGACCCTTCACAAAGACGCCACCGCTTGTTGCTTCCAGCGTGATATCGCCGGTTGCGCCATCAGCTAGGCGCAGACCCAGCAGCGCTGTTCCTGTGCCGATGCTTGCGCCTGACAGGTCAATGTCATTTGCGATAATCCGGGGCACATCTTGTCCAACGGAATCTGTGATTGCACCTTGTGATACAATTGAGGCCTGACCACCGGCGAAAATACCTGCAATCGGCAGCGCACTCGCTGTTGGTGACGACAACCAGACATCAAGCCCAGAGCGCGCTTCGAGCGTACCGCCGCCAAGAACCTCAACCGAGAACGGTGTGGTTTCAGAGCCGATAGCACCATCGTTCCCGCTTTCCAGCACAATGACAGACCCTGTCACTGCAACGTCGCCCGCATCAGATACGTCCGTCAGATTGCCATCAATCTTGATCTGAACCTCGCCCGGGCTGGTCACGCCAGACACGGCAACTTCTTGTTCAGCACCAAGGAAGACTTCACTGGTCGTTGTTGCGATGGTCAAATCGCCAAGAGGGCGATCATTTTCATCCAGACCGGTGAAGGCAACATCAATGTCCTCTAGCTGGCGAATTTCCACAGCCGCACCAGTGGTGTCACCGCCGCCATCCTTGAACGCGTCGTATTCAGCGAGCGAAAGCGATCTGCCATCGGCCAGACGGAAAGTGACATCGTTACGTTCGGCAGACGCAAGCGCCAACAGTGCCTCAGTGCTGACGTCAGAGCCCCCAGGAAGAGAGATAGGCGCGGTCAATTCACCGACACTGGTTTGCGCGATCAGTGTGATGCTACCTGCCGCACTGACGTTGGCATCTTCGATATTCACGACTGTATCGCCTGTCTGGCGAACCAGACCTGCACGCAAGGATCGCGTCAACTCGTCTTGTGACCAAGTGCCTTCGCCCCAGACCTCGTCAACCTCGTCCTCAGCCAATGTGTATTCATATCCGTTGATCTGCGTCGCAGCAGCGTTCCAAAGCTCATACCCTTCCTGACGATCGGCGACATATGCATTCACCTGTTCGTCTGTCCAACCACCAGAGCGCAAGGCAGCCTCTGTGCCTGCGTCAAGTTGATAAGTCAGGTTGCCTGCACCATCGCCACGCATTTCCCAATACTCGGCATATTCCACTTCGCGGCGCGCTTTCAGTGCCGCGATGGAATCCAGTCGTCTTTGCGCCGCCCCAGAGCCGTTCAGTGCCAGATCACCCGTCCACAGTTCCAGAAGTTCTGCTTCGTTCTTGGCATCAGGCTGTTGAATATCGTTGCGATCAAGGATCGCTCCTGTCAGCGCACTGAGCGTGACATCACCCGTTTGTGACACAACAGATTGCACACCAAGGTCACCATCCGTTTCAGCGATAGACACATCGCCGCGCGCGATTGCGGTCAAACGACCTTCGCCCACGGTGTTCACGCGGAATGGTGTTCCATCTGCACCCAAAGAACCCTCAGTCGCCGTCAGGTCGATGTTTGTGCCAGTGACTGTACCGGAACCAACCTGCAGGATGCTATCCTGCGCTGTCAGAACCACGTTTCCAGAGCTTGCTGCATTCACAGCAGATGAGGTGCGTGTGGCGGTTGCGCTTACAAGGTTCATGTTGCCGTTCATCTCAGACACGATGATGTTGTCCTGCGCTTCAAGCGTCAGCGTACCGGTAACTGTTTGATCAAGGCGGAATGCCCCTTCGACACCACGAATACTGCCGCCACGGGCCGCAAGAGACGTGACATCTGTATTGAGCTGAATCTGCACGCTATCTGTCTGGATCGAACCTGCAGTACTGGTCACTGTCGTAGTGCCGATCTGGTTGTTGACCACATCAGTAAAGACGATGTTACCAGCTGACTGCAGAGAGATTGATCCGGTGTCAGCACCCGAGAAAAGAATGGAAATCGGGTAGTCCGCTTTCAAGCGGTGCGTATAGAATTGGCGGGTCGTTGTCTCGATTTCATATTCATCATAGATCCAGCCGGAACCTAGCTTGTACCAGCGCACGGAGTTATGCGTCTCCCGCTCGTTCAGGCGCCCTGTTCGGTTGTATGAATACCGTTGCCCTCTGAACTCATAGTCGTAATCCCCACCCGTTGTCAGTGAAGTCGTAACATACGGTGCGAAGCCAAGCTCGACGGTATCAGTAACGGTGCGTAGTGGTTTGGTCGTCACCGTTG
>Ga0209199_1002657_pt1 | contig 18757 bp, 17 predicted proteins | sample COGITO_mtgs_1105_7_FD_184805 | JGI IMG/M metagenome (GOLD analysis project Ga0209199, IMG submission 184805) | Pelagic marine microbial communities from North Sea - COGITO_mtgs_110523 (SPAdes) (version 2) | ecosystem: Environmental > Aquatic > Marine > Epipelagic ...
ATTTATCTATTGGATATGCTTTTGATTTTAAGGAATTAAAAGCTAAAGACTATAAGGGAGTATTTGGGGGTGTTTCATTTACTTCTTCTTTTTATGATGATTTATCAATTTTATTTGAACATAATTCAAAAGGAATAAATACCGGTTTTAAGCTAAATCTTATTTCAAAGTTTAATTTAATGTTTGGTTTTTGGAATCTTGACAAACCCACTTTTGCGTTTAACTATTTGTTCTAATTAAGTCGCTATTTTAGGAAAAGAAATAGGTTAATTGAAATAATTTATTGGAGAAAAATATCCCTAATGGGATTTTTTTAATTAAAAACAGTTTAAGACTTTTATAAAGTTATTTGTTTATGAAAACCTAAAGATTTTATAATTGAAATTAATTAAGACTGCCGGTGGTAGTCGAGATAAAATAATAAAGTGATACTTAAAAAAACTAAAATATACATCGCAGGTCATAGAGGAATGGTAGGTTCTTCGGTTTGGCGAATTTTAGCTGCTAAAGGATATTCTAATTTAATTGGGAAGACCAGTAAAGAACTTGATTTAAAAAATCAACAAGCCGTTTTAGATTTTTACAATAAAGAACAGCCAGAGGTAGTTATTGATGCTGCTGCAAAAGTTGGTGGCATACTTGCTAATAATGATTTTCCATATCAGTTTTTAATGGAGAATCTACAAATACAAAATAATTTAATTGATGGAGCTCACAAAGCGGATATTAAGAAATTTATTTTTTTAGGGAGTTCTTGTATTTACCCAAAATTTGCGCCACAACCTTTAAAAGAGGAATACCTTCTAACGAATTCTTTAGAACCAACCAATGAATGGTATGCCATAGCAAAGATTACCGGAGTAAAAGCCTGTGAATCGATACGCAAACAATATAACAAAGAGTATGTGAGTTTAATGCCTACCAACTTGTACGGTTCTTTTGATAATTTTGACCTCAAATCCTCGCATGTATTGCCAGCGATGCTTCATAAATTTCATAAGGCTAAAATAAATAACCATTCAGAGGTAATACTCTGGGGAAGTGGAACTCCTATGAGAGAGTTTTTGTTTGTAGATGACATGGCAGAAGCGGTGGTATATGCTCTAGAAAATAATTTACCAGAATACTTGTACAATATAGGTACTGGAAAGGATATTACAATTAAAGAACTAGCAGAGATCATTCAAAAAGTTACAGGGCACCAGGGGAAGATTCTTTGGGATACCAGTAAACCAGATGGCACGCCAAGAAAACTATTGGATGTTTCCAAAATCAAAGAACTGGGATGGCAATATTCAACAGAGTTAGAAGACGGCATTAAAAAAACATATTTATGGTTTTTAGATAATATAGATACAATTAAAGAAATTAAATTATGAAAGTAGCATTAATTACTGGAATTACAGGACAAGATGGTTCTTATTTAGCGGAGCTGTTATTAGAAAAAGGGTATGAGGTGCATGGAATTAAAAGAAGAGCCTCTTCACTAAATACTGATCGTATCGATCACTTATACCAAGACCCTCATCATCCTAATCAACGTTTAAAATTGTATTATGGAGACTTAACAGATGCTATGAATCTGACAAAAATCATTGAACAATGTCAGCCTGATGAAATTTATAATCTAGGTGCTATGTCTCATGTGAAAGTTTCATTTGATGTTCCAGAATATGTAGGAAATGTAGACGGGTTAGGTACTTTACGTATTTTAGAGGCGGTACGTTTACTTGGCTTAGAAAAGAAAACGAGAATCTACCAAGCTTCTACATCCGAATTGTATGGAGGAATGCCAGAGAATAAAAATGACAAAGGATTTTATGATGAGAATTCAGCATTCTATCCAAGATCTCCATATGGTGTTGCTAAAATCTATGGATTTTGGATTACCAAAAACTATAGAGAAGCTTATAATATGTTTGCGTGTAATGGAATTTTATTCAATCATGAATCTCCTAGAAGAGGAGAAACATTTGTAACTCGTAAAATTACTCGAGCGACTGCAAGAATTGCATTAGGATTGCAAGAAAAAATCTATTTAGGAAATTTAGAAGCTAAACGAGATTGGGGGCACGCTAAAGATTATGTGCGTATGATGTGGATGATATTGCAAGCAGAACAACCTGAAGATTGGGTAATTGCCACAGGAAAGACCACTACAGTAAGAGACTTTGTAAGGATGGCATTTAAAGAAGTGGGTATCGAATTAGAATTTACAGGTACAGGAGTCAATGAAAAGGCATCTGTTGTAAAATGTATCAACCCTCTGTTTCAGCTTGAAATAGGGAGAGAGGTGTTATCAGTAGATCCTGCCTATTTTAGGCCAACGGAAGTAGATTTGTTAATTGGAGACCCTACCAAGGCAAAAGAAAAATTAGGTTGGGTGCCAGAATATGATTTGGCATCGTTGGTAAAAGACATGATGCAATCGGATGTAAAGTTGATGCAAAAAGAGCAGTATTTAATTAAAGGAGGTTATAAAATGTATAATCAAGATTAATAAAGTTTTACTTAGGTAGTCATAAACAAATAAATATAAAAAAATATGAAAGCTGTTATTTTAGCTGGCGGATTAGGAACAAGAATAAGTGAAGAATCTGCATCGAAACCAAAACCAATGATTTTAATTGATGATAAGCCAATAATTTGGCATTTAATGAAACTGTATTCAGAATATGGTATCAATGAATTTGTGATTTGCGGTGGTTATAAATTTAATGATATAGCTAATTATTTTCTTAACTATCAAAAAAATTTAGAATCTTTTACTGTGAGCTTAGGAAGTAATGAGTTGGAAATACATCAAAGTCATGAAGAAAACTGGAAAGTAACTGTTGTTAATACAGGGTTAAATACAATGACAGGAGGAAGATTAAAAAGAGTTCTACCTTTTATTAAAGACGAAAAAGCCTTTTGTTTTACTTATGGTGATGGTTTGTCGGATATTAATATTAAAAAATTAATTGATTTTCATTATGAACACGGTAAAATGGCGACAATGAGTGCAGTTTATCCTCCGGCTAGATTTGGAGCAGTAAAAATAGATTCTAATAACAGTATTTTATCTTTTACAGAAAAACCTTTAGGTGACGGTGGGAGAATAAATGGTGGTTTTTTTATCTTATCTCCTAAAGTTGTAAACTATATAAAAGATGACACAACTATATGGGAGAAAGACCCTCTAGAGAATTTAGCTACAGATTTTGAATTAAAAGCCTACAAACACGATGGATTTTGGCAACCAATGGATACACTAAAGGATAAAAGAGATCTTGAAGATAGAATTAAAACAAATAATGCGCCATGGATGAAATGGAGAAATTAAAAAGCTTTTGGAGAGGTAAAAGAGTTTTTATAACAGGAAATACTGGATTTAAAGGTTCTTGGTTATCTTTAATCATGTTAAATTCAGGAGCTGAAGTAAAGGGTTTTTCTTTAAAACCTGAAAAAGATAAAAGTTTATACGTTAAGCTTAAATTGGAAGACAATTCAAATAGTATATATGGAGATATAAGAAACGAAAAATTACTAACTGATGAATTACGTTCATTTAAACCAGAAATCGTTTTTCATATGGCTGCACAGCCACTAGTAAGAAGGTCCTATATAGACCCATTAGAAACAATTAGTACTAATGTCATAGGAACCTTTAATGTAATGCAGGCGTGTCGGTCAGTTGAGAGTATTAAATCAGTTATTTCAGTAACTACTGATAAATGTTATTTAAATAAGGAATGGGATTACTCTTATAGAGAAAATGACAACCTTGGAGGTCATGATCCTTATAGTGCCAGTAAAGCATGTGCAGAAATAATAACTTCATCAATGAGAGATTCTTTTTTTAAAGATAGAGAAACTGGAATCTCAACTGTAAGAGCTGGAAATGTTATCGGGGGGGGTGATTTTTCTGAAGATAGATTATTTCCAGATATAATAAAATCAATTGTTATTAAGGAGGAACTTATTATTCGAAATCCTCAAGCAACAAGGCCATGGCAACACGTTTTAGAACCATTATTTGCTTATATTGAATTAGCAAAAAACCAATACAATTCACCTAGAAACTTTTCTGGTGCATGGAATGTTGGTCCAGATGCTCAAAATGCAAAATCTGTAGGGTTTATTCTAGATGAAATCAATTTTTTATATTCAGATTTGGTTAACTGGAAAAATTCAGAGGATGATGAGCCTCATGAAGCTCAATTGTTACAGTTAGACAGTTCTAAGTTTAAAAATAAAAATGTTTGGGTTCCGAAATGGAATTTATCAGAAACAATCAAAAGAACTATGGATTGGTATCTTTCTGATTTTAATGAAGTTAATGTGCTTAAATTATGCGAAGAAGATATTAAAAAATACTTAGCTAAATGAATATTTTAATTACAGGAGGATCAGGATTCATAGGAAAAAGATTAGTAAAAGAGTTGTCAAAAAATAACACTATTTGGCTAATTTCAAGAAAAACTAAAACTAACCCAAATAAAAAAACACTTAATTACGATGACGTTTTAGGTTTTAATAAGAAAGATTTTATTGAAATTCCAAAAATTGATGTAGTAATTCATTTAGCAACTCATTTTGTTAGTAAGCACTCTGATGATGACATATCTAAAATAATTGAATCGAACATACTTCTGGGAGTTCGATTATTAGAATTATGTAACCATTTTGGGTATACAAAATTTATTAATGCATCTTCATTTGCTCAATCTATAGACGGTAATTCTTCTTTACCTCAGAATCTTTATGCAGCAAGTAAAGAATCCTTTACAACTTTTTTAAATTATTATGCAAAAAGTTTAGAGTTTAATATAATTAATTTGGAATTTTTTGATTGTTATGGTTCAAATGATTCAAGAGGTAAGATTTTTGATCTGGCAATTAAAACATTTACTGAAAATAAATTATTTAAAATGTCTCAAGGAGATCAAGAAATTTGTCTCATTCATATTAACGATTTAATTAGGGCAGTAAAAAAAGCAATTAGCCTATTTGAAATCAATAAAGGTATTTCAAATTACACTCTTTTAAATGATGATAATAAGTATAAGCTTAAAGAGCTAGTTTTTGAACTAAAAAATATTTCACAAAGTAGCTCTGTAGTAGAATTAGGATTTTATCCCTATCGGAAAAACGAAATAATGGATCTTAAAAGTAGGTATTCAAAGTTACCAGGTTGGAATCCAAAAATAGATTTAAGTCAAGCCGTTAAAAAAATAATTGAAGATGATTATAACAGATAGTGAAATAATAGAGGGAGTCAAAATTATAACCCTAAAGCAATTTAATGATGAAAGAGGTCAATTATTAAAGCCATTTATAAAAAGTTTTTTTCTTGAAAAATTTAATTTTGACACAAAAGAAGTTTGGTTTACTTTCAGTAAAAAAAATGTTATAAGAGCTATGCATATGCAAGTAGCACCTAAACCTTCAAATAAAATTGTTGGACTCATTCAAGGGGCTGTCACGGATGTGTTATTAGATACTAGAAATAACTCTACAACCAATGGTCAATCAGAATCTTTTGATCTTATTCATTCTGTAGATAGTCTTACTTTTTTGTTTATCCCTGTAGGTGTTTCTCATGGTTATAAAGTTAATCAAGAGAATTCGGTTGTAATGTACCTAGGAGATGAATATCATGACGCTAATTCTGATGTTGGATTTAAGTGGAATAGTTTTGGATTTGATTGGCAAATTGAAAATCCAATCATTTCAGAAAGAGATTTGAAACTACCTAAATTTATTAAGGCATAATGTTTTTTAAAAAAAAAGAATATAACAACCAATTTTATCTATATGCCCAAAGTTTTATAAATATTTTATTTCCATTAATTGTTTTTTTTTATTTAATACCAATTGTAGGAAAAGAAAAATTTGGAGTCATCATATATTATCAGACAATTACTTCATTAATAGCTTTATTTATTGATTTTGGATTTGATATTCTAGGGATTCAGCTAATTTCTCGATTCAATACAAATTACTTATCTAATAAAATACTTGTAAATACATTATTTTTTAAATCAATTTTAATAATTATATCTCTCATAATAATTCTTTTATTTATACCCTATAATTCAATTTTAATATATTCACTTTGGGTTCCAATTTTTTCCGTTTTCTTTCCTCAATGGTATTTTATTGGAATGAAACTATTGAAAAAGGCAACACATATTGCAATTTTACATAAAATTATAATAATTATATTGTTAATTATCTTTGTTAAGACTCCTATAGATTTTAATAAAATTCCTTTAGCGTTTTTTATTTCAACCTTAATGGTGATAATATATATTTTTAGTTTTAAAATTTTTGACTTAAGACTAAATCAAATTAGTTTAAAACACACAAGGTTTCTATTTAGATATATGTTTAAAACCTATATATCTACTTTGTTATTTTTAGTTGTTAAATCACTTCCAAAAGTCTTATTAGGTAAATTAGGGTTATTTGAATTCGTTACCTATTTTGATTTATCAGAAAAATTATCAAAATTTTTAAAAATACCAAATCAAATAACAACAAGATTATTAATTCAAAAATTTACATTAAACTTTAATTATAAAACCCTCATTTATTTTTTTAAAAGATCTTTAATGTTCACTTTTTTTATGCTTTCAGTTTTTAACCTTCTGCTAGAGAAAATAATTTTTTTTTTAGATTTCCCACTAAATCATCAATTGATTTACAGCTGTAGATTGTTATCAATAGCTGTTTTTTTTGTTTTTTTAAACAATGTCTTAGGACAACAAGTTTTAGTTTCTTTAAACAAATTAGAAGCATATTTTAAATCTTTATTTTATAGTTCTATAATATCATTAATAATTTTTCTTATTCTTTATAATTTAAATTTTATTAATCCCATTTCTTTAGCTTTTAATTTAGTCTTTATGGAAATCATGGTTTTGATATATCTTTTAGTAAATTATTTTAAAAATAATATATATGCTAAAAAAACAGTTTGACGCTTTTGATCGGATGTCATTGTTAGATAGTAATCATGTAGCATTAGTAACAAAAATCAAAAACACTCTAGATAGAGTCTATTTACCTAGAGTAGTAATAATTTACGGGTCCTTTTCAAAAGGCGAAGGTACATGGGATACAGACGGGATTACCCCTTATAATGATATAGATTTAATTTTTATTGATAAAAACATTAAAAATGAAGATATATCAGAGTATAAAAACATCCTTTTTAAGGAACTAAATACAAAGTTCATAGACATATCACTATTTACTGAAAAAGATATACTTAAACTGAATCCTTCAATTTTTTCCTTTGATTTATTTGAGAACGGATTAGTTATTAATGGTAATTTCGATTTATCAGTTTTCACTTTTCATAAATCATTAATAACAACAAGAGATATTGATATTTTGTTTAGAACAAGAATATGGACCTTTGTAGGCTCTTACCCAATTGGGGGATTTACCAACATGAACACCAATGATCAGATTTTTTTTAATTATCAAATGTCCAAAGCAATCTTTTCTATAATTGATTGTTTATCTGTACTAAAGCAAGATTATAATAGTACTTACAATAATAAAATATCTTGGGCATTAAAACAAGATGAGTTTAAAGATTTTCTAGAATATATTAATTTTGCAGATCAAATTAAATTAAAAGGTCTGTTAAGTTTTAAGTTTTCCGAAAATAAAACCCTTTTTGTAAATGTTGGAAATAAATTTTACAAGATATTTCAGATGGGCTTACAAAGCCATTTTAACAATAAACTTAATTTGCCAGATTTAGTTAAGTATGTATATGGAACGTCAATAAAAACAAATATTTTAAAATTATTATATTTTTTTAAAGGTGTAAATGGATTTAATCTTTATAATTTAATATTAGCACAATATTTTATTTTTGAATGCACAGCAGGTTTTAGAGATAATTCTAAAGATCTAAAAAAAATTATGTATAAATTCAATCATCATAAATCGAATCTTGACAGTTTTCGAATTGATATTGCCACTAAAAGAACAGAAAATTGATTATTTATATATTATTAGATGCTTTTCGAGGTGATTACTTATCAGAAAAAACTACACCTTATCTGCATTCATTAGTTAATGATAAAAAAAATTATGGTGTAAAATATGTAAAACCCTCACATTCCTTTTGTGAAAGGACTGAGATATTTTCAGGGATAGGACCCTTAGAATCCGGATATTTTACTGCCTTAGGAAATAACCCCAATCTTTCACCATTTAAAAATTACAAGTATTTTTTTAAAATTCTACATCTCATAGAAAAATTATTATTTAGAAATTCACTTTTTATTAAAATTTACAGAAAGTTATTTTCAATTTTATTTTCACATATAGGAATTAAAATGAAAATTTATAATATCCCTTTTAATGAACTTCATAATTATTACTTAACTGAGGATTATGATGATATTAGAAATCATAGTTTTAAATCCAATATTTTTAATACGATAAGAAAATACGATTTATCTAGTTATTTTGAAACATTTACATCTTTAAGAGACAAAATAAGTCTGTCGGACGAAGAACGAATGGATTTAGTTATTGAAAATTTAAATAATGATATAGTATTTTTATATATCGGAGGACCAGATCAAAAAGGACATGCACACGGCCCAGAAACTCCTGTATTTAAAACCTATTTATCAGAGCTAGACAAGAAGATAGGGCTATTTATTAATGATATTGATAAAAAAACAAATAATCAGTCTACTATAATTTTAAATGGTGATCATGGCATGAGCCAAGTTAAATTTTTATTCAATGGTCTTCAGAATATTGATAATTTTTTAAAATCTTATAATTTTACAAAAAATATTGATTATAAAATATTTCTAGATTCTACATTGATTAGATTATGGTCTTCTAATATTGAATTATTAAACCTAGTAAAATCAAATCAAGATCTTAACGAGTTTGGTAGTTTTGTATACAGTAATTCAGAACCCGAATTTAAAAACACTTATGGTGATATCATTTGGACTGTTAATCAAGGTGGGTTAATTATTCCTAACTATTTTCAAAAAACAAAAATTAATGGAATGCATGGTTATATACCTGAAAATAAAGATGATTGGGGAACACTAATTATTAAAAATCCAAAGGGATCATATTTCCCAAAAGAAAGTATTGATTTAGTTGAAATTAATAATATTTTAAAAAATGAAATTGAATCAAGATATTAAAGTAAGTGCTATTATCTGTTGTTATCATGGAGTTAAAACCGTGTATAATGCATTGTGTTCTTTACAAAAACAATCTTTAGAAAAAAAAAAATACGAAATAATAGTTATTGATAATGGATCGATTGATGGCTCAAGTTCTGAGATTGAGAGGTTTTTAAATGATTTTAATCCTTTAAATTTTAAAGTTTTTAAAATTTCAAATGAAGGACTAAGTAATGCAAGAAACTTTGGATATAGTAAAGCAAAAGGCGATTTTATTTTTTATATGGATGATGATGCATATGCGGACAAAATGTGTCTAGAATTTATTTTTAAATCATTTATGAGTAATGCTAATGTAAATGTGCTTGGAGGAACTGTGGGTATTTTAAATGATAAAAACAAGTTTGCTAATTTATATCATAATAGTATTTTTCGATACTGGATGGAAGGAATAGGCATTATTATTGGAACTAATATGTCTTTTAGAAAATCACTTTTAATCGAAACCGGAGGGTTTGTAAAAGATCTCAAATATAGGGGTGATGAGTCTGTTTTTTTTGAAAAAAACAAAAAATATATTGTAAGTCAAATTAATAAATCTGTTTTAGTTTATCATACTCAGCCAGAAAAATTAAAATATTTCCTGAAGTCTAGATATGAAAACGGATCATACAAAGCTTATCACGCTTTAGAGTTCAATTTTTTAGGAATAATTGATAAATTAAAAACATTTATCGTTTTAAATATTAGAATTTTAACAGGATTAATTTTTCCAATAATATTGTTGTTTCCAGAAACTTATAGATTCAGTGACTATATTTTTAATTCGATAGTAATATTATTCCTTCTGCGACATTTACTTCATAATGATTTGTATGGGAGCATAACTATTTTTTTAAAGTCTTTACCTTTAAAAAATAGCTTTTTATATATTCCATTTATATCATTTTTTATAATATTTGGTTCTGTATTAGAAGATTTAGGTTATGTAAAATCTTTTTTTAATAAAATACTTATTCATAAAAATAATGGATAGAAATAAAGTATCTTATTTATTTATCAATTTATTCTCTTTTTTCAAAAGATTTTTTTTAGATCCAATAATTTATGGCTATTTAACATTTATTCCTTTATTTTTTGTTTTAGGTAGATATATTTCAAAATCTGGATTAATACTTTCATTGTCGTTAATGGCCATTCTCATTTTTGGCAATAATAGTTATGTTTTATATTATTTAATTCCTTTTTTTTTAATAATTATTTTTAATAATAATTTTAAAAAAATTGATTTATTTTATCTTGTCGACTCAACAAAATATTTTCTTTTGTTTGTTATAATATATGCATTATTTCAGGTATTATTCAATTTTTTTCAATTTGAAATAAATTGGATTTATTCAGATTTATCAATTGTAAACGCGAAAAATATTTTTATTCCTAATCGAACAATTAAACCATTTTCAGTTTTTTCGGACACAACTACATTTACGTTTTTTTGCTCTATTTATTTGCTTGTATTTTTTAGGCAAAAAAAATATTTTTGGAGTTTAATCGCTTTGGCTGGATTTTTAATTTCTGGAACAAGAAGTTTTCTTTTAGCCTTTATTTTAGCATATATAATTATTTACTTATTTAACATAAAATCTAAGATTAAAGTTTTTTCATCTTCAATTATATTATCAACCATTTTATATTTTTTTTTAATCTATTATAGTAAATTTCTTCTTCAATTTTTTGCAGAATACTCATCAAGATACTTGTTATATGGCACGATGTATGGAAGATATGAAACTATATTGAAAAGATTAGAAGACTTTGAATTAATTAATATTTTAATTCCCTTAAAATTTGACTACTTAAGCGATCCAAATTTAACATTTGATAATTTACACCTAACCTTGGTTGCTAATTTTGGAATAGTTGGATATTTATTATTCTGGAAGTTTTTTAAAGTAGAAAAAGATGATAAAATTACTACTTTCTTTTTCAGTTATATCATAATATGTGGTTTTTTTGTAGATATTATTTATAGTTTTTATTTGTTTTTTTTAGTTGCCATTGTAATTTTTTCAAAAAAAAAATATGCTTAAAATTCTTTTAATATGTCCTCTTCCATCTCCTCACTAGGTAAAGCAGTAATGACAAAATATGCGATTGATATTGAATTTGATAATTCTGAAGAAGAGTTATTTTCTATTAAAATATTTCTAATTATTTTAATAAGTCATTAGGTAATAATAGACTTAGTTATAAAAAGAATATTATTAAAACTAAAATTTAAAAATTATTCATCTCATTAACTTAAAATACATGAAAATTGGAATATTAATAAAGGAATTTGAAAAGCTAGAAAATTGGGAGCTTAGAATATTTGATTATTTATTGAATAGTGATTTCTTTGATTTGGTTTTATTGATTAAAGATGGAAGAAAAATTAGTTCTAAAAACTCAAAAAAACTTATAAAAAAAGCAATTTATAATAAAAATTTTTTTGGAAAATTAATTTTTCATACACATAGTTGGTTTGAAAGAAAGATTTTTAAATTTAAAAAATTAGAAAATAAAGAATCTATAATATCTAGGCTTAAATTAATTGAAACCATTGATTTATCTCCAAAATCAAAAGGTTATTTGGATATTTTTGATAACAAACATGCTAAGTTAATTAATAAATATAAATTGGATATTATTCTCCTTCATGAATTTAATATTATTAAAGGTCCAATACTAAATTCTTCAAAGTACGGCATATGGTCTTTTCACCATGCTGATAATTCTATCAACAGAGGGAGACCAGCGGGTTTTTATGAAACTTTTTTAAACCAAAAATATGTTGGTATTACTTTACAGCAACTTTCAGAAACATTAGATTCAGGACGGATAATTGATAAAGGTTTTTTTAATACTCATTGGTCTTTCATAAAAACAAACAATTTGATTTTGGAATCTTCGGTTTCTTTATTAATAAAGAATCTTGAAAAATTAAGAAATAGTAAGTTTGAAACTATTGAATCAATGGTTTATTATAATCCATTATATAAAGTCCCAACATTTACAGTTGCTTTAAGGTATATTTTAAAATTTTATTTCACATTATTAAAAAAAATAATTCAATACTTAAAGTCCCAAATTATAGGATTAAGATATCATTCTTGGACTTTAGTTTTAGGTAAAGGAAATTTTTTAAATTCAAATTTATATAAGTTAAAAGCTTTAAAAATATCTAGAAATGAGTTTTGGGCAGATCCATTTATATTTTCATTTAATAATAAAAAATATGTCTTTTTTGAAAACTTTGAATATAAAAAAAACAAAGGTAAAATATCTTGTTGCGAACTAGATGGGTTAGAATTAAAAAACACTAAAGATGTCTTAGACCTTGAATATCACTTGTCTTATCCATTTATTTTTAAGAAAAATAATGATATTTTTTTGATGCCTGAGTCATCAAGTAACAATTGTCTAGAAATCTATAAATGTGTAGATTTTCCAACTAAATGGAAAATTCATAAAACTAAATTTGAAGGACAAAAGATAATTGATGCAACAATTTTCGAGGACAATAATGGGGATTCATGGTTGTTTTTTAATAAGCAGGCTTCAGAATATTCTTCTCCACATGCTGAATTATTTATTTATAAAATAGAAGATTTTGAAACTTTTAATTTAGTTCCTCATTCAAAAAATCCAATTTATATAGATTCCAGGGTAGCCAGAAGTGCTGGTCCTATATTCAAACATAATGAAAATTTTTGCAGGCCCTCACAAGCAAATATATATGGATATTATGGACATGCTCTAAACATAAATAAAATTAAAAAACTAACTCTGAATGAATATGAAGAAGATAAAATTACAACTGTTTATCCAAATTTTTTTAAAAATCTATCTGGAATTCATCACCTTCACCAAACTGAAGATGATTTATTTATTTTTGATATTGCTTGTAATGCTAAATTATGAATAAAATAAAAAATACACATATGGTCAAAAGAATTCTAGTTGTTGGTCAAACGCCGCCACCTTTTGGAGGCCAGGCACTCATGCTTCAATCTCTGTTAGAGTTAAAATTTGATTATGTGCAATTATTCCATTTAGACATGAAATTCTCGAAGGATTTTAACCACATGGGGAGCTTTAAGCCATATAAATTTTGGGTTTTATTCAAAACAATTATTTTTGCATGGTTTTACAAATTTTATTTTAAAACCGATATTTTATATTATGCTCCGTCTGGACCAAACAAGCTTGCAGTTTATAGAGATATTCTTTTACTATTTCCAATTAGGTTCTTGTTTAAAAAAACTATTTTTCACTCTCATGCTGGAGGTACATCTCAGGTTTATAATAGTCTTTCTCCAATATTAAAATTTTTTTATAGAGTTTCATTTTTTAAGCCTGATGGGTTAATAAAGCTGACAAATTATTCTCATGGTGACGAGGATCTTTTAAGGCCAGAAAAATGTTTTATCGTTCCTAATGGTATTAAAGATCATTTTTATGATATTGCTTTTAAAAGTAATAATAATTCTAAAGTTAATATCTTATATGTTGGTGCCATGTATCCAGAAAGAGGTATAAATGAATTAATAAACGCTTGTCATATTTTAAATAAAGAAGCGATAAATTTTCACCTAAACCTAATGGGTGTTTTTTTTCAAAGCTCATACAAAAACGAAATAATAGATTTAATTAATAGGTATAAATTACAGAGCAAAATTTCTTTTTTAGGGTCAAAAACTGGGTTAAAAAAGTGGAGAATTTATAATGAATCAGATATTTTATGTTTTCCAAGTTATGTTCCATCTGAGTCATTTGGATTGGTTGTTGTAGAAGCAATGCAATTTAAAATTCCTGTAGTTGCTTCAAATTGGAATGGTATAGCCAATATTGTTGATAATAATGAAACTGGTTTGCTGTGTGATCCGAAAAGTTCAATCAGTCTGAAGGATAATTTAAAAATATTAATTTTGGATAAAGATAAAAGAATCAAAATGGGTACAAGAGGTCGGGAAATATTTCTAGAGCGCTATGGATTAGATCAATTTAAATTAAATATGCAAAATGTATTCAGTGACATTTAATCTAACCTGATTTTTGAAAAAAAATTAATATATATATATAAATTTTAAAAATATTACTTTGAAAATATTAATAACTGGAGGATCTGGATTTATAGGTGTCAATTTAATCTATTTACTTTTGAGTAAAAACATAAAAGATTTTATTAATGTTGATAAACAGAAACCTTGTCAAGATGAATTAATAAAGTATTGGGTAGAGGCTAATATTCTAGAAACAGAAAAATTGAATGAAATTTTTGAAAATTATAATCCAACTCATGTTGTTCATTTAGCGGCTAGAACAGACACTTCAAGTAATAAGTTGGCTGATTATTTTGATAATACTGAAGGTACAAAAAGTTTATTGAGTTCGATTGAGAGATCTAGTAGTGTTGTTAATTCAATTATTACTTCAACACAATATGTATACAAATCTACTGATACAATGTTGCCAAAGACTGATGATCATTTTGAACCCCACACAGCATACGGTATAAGTAAAAAAATATCTGAAGAATATACAAGAGATTCTAAAATGAGGTCAGCCTGGACTATTATAAGACCTACAAATGTTTGGGGTCCCTGGCAAATGAGATATCCTAATGAATTAATTAAAATTTTAGACTTGGGTTTGTACTTTCATCCAGGAAGCGAAGATCCAATAAAATCATATGCTTATGTGAAAAATGTTTCTCATCAAATTTATATGATTTTGTTATCCCCAATTAAAGAGGTAGATAAACAAGTATATTACGTCGGGGATTATCCAATACACTCAAAAGAATGGTTAAATACTTTTTCGATTGAATTAACTGGAAAAAAAGTTAAAATTTCACCAAAATGGATTCTCTTTTTAGCATCTTTTTTAGGAACTTGTCTTAATAAAATAAATATTAGGTTTCCGTTAAGTATATTGAGATTTCAAAATATGATTGATAGTTACGATACTCCGATGAAAAAAACAATTGATAAGTTTGGTCTTTCTCATCCAGATTTAAAATCAAATGTTACAGAAACAATTAATTGGATAAAAAATGAAGGAAAACAATTTTTTCCATACTGGAGAAGAAAATAATATGAAAAAATATTTTAATGTAGCACTTGAGTTTAATCACTCTTTGATACGGGATATAGTTAGAAATTCTATAGAAAAAGATAGAAAAGGGTATGTATGTATTGTAGATGCAAATGTATTATTTAAAGCTCAGAAAGATCATAATTATTGTGATATTATAAATAAATCTATTGTAAATAGTTGTGATGGAAGCTCTATTGCAATGTTGGCAAGCTTAGTATATAAAAAACAAATGAGGGCTTGGAACGGACCTGATATTTTTAGTTATTACATAGAAAAAAAACACAAACAATTATTGTTGGGAAGTAATAATGAAACACTTGATCAAATAAAAGATAGGTTAAAGAAAAAAGGGTTCGATGATAATCATATTTCATCTTTGTCATTACCATTTTTGTCAGTTGAAGATTTTGACTACGAAAAAATCTCTATGAAAATTAACAATATTAAACCTGATATTATTTGGGTTTCATTAGGCGCTCCAAAACAAGAAATATTTATGAGTAAACTTTTACCATATTTATCAAAAGGTATTATGTTTGGTATTGGAGCTGCATTTAATTTTTATACTGGTAAAATAGCTTTACCAAATTATCAAATTGGAGCCTTAAAATTTATTTGGATTAGTAGAATTCTTAGTGAACCAATAAAACAACTTACAAGAATTATTCCTTACATCATGATAATGCCTAAATTGTATTTTAAAGAAAATAAAAATAAAAATAAGTAATCTATGGGTTTAAATTTACTGATATCTGGTTCAACCGGATTTGTTGGTTCAAACCTTTCTTTATACCTAAAGAAATTAAAATCATACAATATTATTCCATTTGATAGAAAAATTCAAAAAATTAAGATTACAAATATTGATACAGTTATTCATTTAGCAGGGAAAGCTCATGACTTAAAAAATGTAACACAACCCAATGATTATTTTGAATCTAATTATCTTTTAACAAAAAAAATATTTGATGCATTTATCAATTCATCGGCAAATGTATTTATATTTATAAGCTCAGTTAAAGCCGTTGCTGATTCGATTGAAGGTGTTTTGACAGAAGATATTACACCAAACCCAAAAACTATTTATGGTCAATCTAAACTAGCTGCAGAAGAGTATATATTATCTGTGAAAAATAAAATAGATAAAAGAATATATATCTTAAGGCCTTGTATGATACATGGTCCAAAAAACAAAGGAAATTTAAATTTACTTTACAAATTTATTTCTGTTGGTATACCTTATCCATTTGGGATTTATAACAATTGCAGATCTTTTTTATCTGTAGATAATTTATGTTTTGTTATAAATGAATTGATTAATAATGATAAAATAGCTTCTGGGATTTACAATATAGCAGATGATGATTCGATTTCAACTATTGATTTGGTTAAACTAATTTCCGGAGTATTAGGTAAGCCAAATAGGATTTTAAAATTACCAAAATCATTTATTAGCTTTTTAGCAAAAATTGGAGACTTTTTACCAATTCCAATAAACTCAGAAAGGCTTCAGAAATTGACTGAAAATTATGAAGTTTCAAATTTAAAAATCAAAAATGCAATCAATAAAAAACTACCTTTATCTTCTACTGAAGGAATAAAAAAAACGATTACCTCATTTTTAATAAACTGTAAATAAAAAAACACTTTGATTATTACAGTTATATGCATGCAAGAAATAAAACAATTTGAAAAAAGTTTTAAAAAAAAATAAGTTTTGAAAAAGATATAGTTTTAATTAAAAATATTACATCAAACAATGTTTATAATCAAAATATTTTAATTTTAAGTGGGGCTGGAACCATATGCTCCAGCTATATCAAACACATTTTAAAATATAAACTCGCAAAAATAGTAGTAGTTGATATTAATGAAAATGGTTTAACGGAGTTAACCCGTGATTTAAGAAGCTCTAACTTATTAGATCATAAACCAGAATAACCTATTCAATAAATTTATTAAGTGATACTTTTATAAAATTTTTAATTCTGATACTTGGAAAGTTGTCGCAAACTTTTCTGCTCATAAGCATGTCAGATCTGAAAAAGATAAAATTTCAGTAGAAGCTTTAATTAAGAATAATGTTTACGGACTGTAGTCGATTCACTTAAATTAATAATTTAATATACAGTATTTTACATAATTTTAAATGGAATTATCATTACTAAACGGCCATGAGGTTTTCAAATTTATAAGCTAACCGTGTAACTTAAAAGGTCCTTTTATAGAGTGTGATTTTATTAATCATAACACAATTTTCTATAGTTTTCACTTTCTTTAATAAACTTTTTGAATTATCTTATCATATAATTTTCCTATTGTAAAGAAAATTGATTTTTTAATAACCTTATTTTTACCAATCAATTAGTTTTATTTTATTTACGTTTATTTTTCTAACGAATGTGTTAACAAAAACAATAATAAATAGTAATCTAAAACTTATTAATATTTCAATCGTTAATTATGAATAAAATCATTGTATTAATTTCATTAATTTTATTGACTCCATTATTACTTTTAATTTGTACTTTAATAATAATTGAAGACCCCTGGTCAGTGCTTTTTGTTCAGGAAAGAATTGGGGTTAACAATGATATTTTTAAGATAATAAAGTTTAGAACAATGAAAAGAGATGCCCCTAATGTATCAACAGATAAACTTAATAACCCACAATATTTTATTTTAAAAACTGGTAAGATCTTAAGAAAATTAAGCCTCGATGAATTACCAAATCTTTTTAACATTATTAAAGGAGAAATGAATTTTGTTGGACCAAGACCAGCTATGCCTAGTCAAACCGAATTAAATGTTAAACGGGAAAAACTTGGCGTACACAAGTTAAAACCTGGAATTACTGGCTGGGCCCAAATAAATGGAAGAGATGAAATAAGTATTGATAAAAAAGTTGAATTGGATTATTACTATTTGCAAAACAAATCTTTCTTTTTAGATTTGAAAATCATATTTCTAACACTTTCTAAAGTTTTAAAAACATCTAATATTTCTCATTAATGATTCAAAATATTTTTAAAACGATCATCTTAAAAGATCCTCCAATTTATTTTAAAATAGGATTTGATATTTTGATAACCATGTCACTGTGGTTTTTTCTTTTTGATTATTTCAATATTAATGGACATAAAACTTTAGGTGTTTACCTTTTCCTTTTGATATTAGGAAACCTCTTATTTAAAATTTATAAATCAACTTATCGTTATTTTAATATTTCAGATTTATTAAAAATCTTTTTTATTACAATTGTGTCTTTTATAATTTCAGGTGTATCTACTAAACCTGAGTTCGGCGAGAGTTTAATTGTAAATTTTCTTTTTTCTTCAGTTATAGTTATTGTTATCCCCAGACTATTATTAAAACTTTTTTTTTCTTCAAAAATCGACAACCAAAAGACAAAGGCCCTCATATACGGCGCTGGGGAAAATGGAATTTAT
>Ga0209199_1002669_pt1 | contig 18695 bp, 15 predicted proteins | sample COGITO_mtgs_1105_7_FD_184805 | JGI IMG/M metagenome (GOLD analysis project Ga0209199, IMG submission 184805) | Pelagic marine microbial communities from North Sea - COGITO_mtgs_110523 (SPAdes) (version 2) | ecosystem: Environmental > Aquatic > Marine > Epipelagic ...
GTGACATGGTTAATTTTGAGAAGATCGGAGTGACTGTGTCAAGCCGCCATACTTAACTTGCCACAACATGATATTGTATTGGCATATGCGGTTTTGGGTCTTCACCCAAGATTTGCGCTGCGTGAACAGGCCAGTAAGGTTCCCGCAGCAGTTGTCGGCCCAAAAGTGTAATGTCGCAAGTGCCACTTTTTATCAGATTGTTGGCTTGTACTGCCTCAGTGATATAGCCGACTGCCATGGTTGTTATGCCGGTTGCAGCGCGAAGCTCTCCTGCTAAGCCAACTTGATCGGACGTGCGTTCGCCGATGCTCGCCCGCGCCTTTGGTGTTGCTCCGCCTCCAGAACAGTCAATCATATCCACGCCTACATCTTTAAGCCATTTTGCAATTTGTATATTTTCTTCGATACCGTTACCACCTTCAATCCAGTCATGAATGGAAATACGGGTCGCTAAGGGTAGATTTTCGGGCCAAACCTCACGAACAGCTTCAGCAGTTTCCAATAAAAACCGAGCTCTGCTACGTAAATCGCCACCATAGGCATCACTGCGAGTATTAACTAATGGAGTAAGAAACGAGTGCTGCAGGTATCCATGTGCTGCATGCAGTTCAAGGATTTTATATCCTGCTTCCAATGCACGTTTAGCTGTTGCGACGAATTTTGCTTTCATTGCTTCAATATCTGTAATGCTCATTTCATTTGGAGCTTTCCAAAGCCGCGTTCCATCAGCATCGAAAGGTTCACTGCTTGGTCCAACTGTGGGCCAGCCTAGTGGATCATCATCGGGTATATGGGCGCCACCGTTCCACGGCACATGGGCGCTACCCTTACGGCCCGCATGTCCTATCTGAATGGCAGGCACAGCTCCCAAACTCTCAATAAATGCATTAATTGGCGCGACTGCCTGCATTTGCACCTCATTCCAAAGTCCAGTACAGCCTGGACTTATTCGTCCATCAGGTGAAACTGCGGTAGCTTCACAAATTATTAAAGCCGCTCCACCCATAGCCCGTGCACCCAAGTGATTTCGATGCCAGTCATTCATTACACCATCAACAGCCGAATATTGACACATTGGGGCCATCCCAATCCTATTTTTAAGATTAATATCTTTGATCTTTAGTGGTGTAAAAAGTGCATTCATTACTTCAACTTTCTATCGTACTTTTATCCATAAACATTTGATTTTTTTGGATAGGAGTAATTTTAAATTTCTTTTTTATCCTGCACGATATTCATACTGGCAACTCCAGAAAAACCAATTTCAACCGTAGCAAAAGGTCCCCCCTGGCACATTTGTCCTAGATCCTTAGGGTCTGCTGCATCTGACGTTGAAAGTACGAGTTCAGCAAATTGTTCAGCATTGTCTTTAGGACGGTAGCCCAAGAAGCTTGCTTTATGGTTGTCAACTGGAGCTTGGTCATTGTTTGACACCCCATAGATAATAGAAAATCCAGTAATTGGTGCGTTTATGGCGCATTGAACTAGGTGGATCAAATCATCATAAGATAACCAAGTTCCTAACGATCTTGGACTGTTGACCTGCGCGGCAGATAAAATTCTTAAATGCACACTTTCAATGTTTTTTTTCTCCCAGTAAAGGCTACCTAAATCTTCTGCAAAACACTTCGCTAAACCATAATATGTGTCAGGGCGATGTGGAACCTCGGTATCTATTTTTTGTGTCTTTGGGTACATTCCAACAGCATGAATTGAACTTGCATAGATCACACGTCTTACGCCTCTACGTGCGGCGGCCTCCCAGACATTATAAGCACCTATAATGTTTGAGTGTAGGATGGCATCCCAGGCAGCCTCATCACCAATTGCTCCAAAGTGGGCTACCATATCTGCCCCATCTAGCACCTTTTCCATTTGATCTAATGTACCAAGATCAGCCTTTATATAGGTTTCTCCTTCGTAAAGCGGACCGATATCTTCAATCCAATCAGTAGAAACTAGTTCATCACACATCTTGGTAAGTGGTTCTCGCAAGTAGGATCCGAGACGGCCTGCAGCACCAGTTAAAACAAGTTTTTTCATTATATTATTGCCTTTTCTAAGAATGGGTTGCCCTCAGGAATACGTGAATACGCAAAAGGTGTAAGGTCAATGGTGCGATAAGCGCCATAGGTTATTATCTCTGAAATTCCACGGCCCATAGCCATTGACTGTTGTAATCCATGCCCTGAGAATCCGTTTGCAAAAATGAAATTTTCAATTTCGTGGTGGGGGCCAATTACAGCATTTTGATCAAGGGTGTTAAAGGCATAATGCCCTACCCAGCTATTTATTACTTTAATGGCTTCAAATTGTGGAATGCGGGTGGCAATAATTGGCCAGATCTTATCTTGCCATATTTGATGGTCTTGGATGAAGTCATCGTACTCTATTGCCGGATCGTCATTAGGTGGACAACCAGCTAGATAATATTTCCCCTCTGAACGGACATGCACGCCGGACGGGTCTACTGTTAAAGGTAGATCACATTCCAGAGGAGTTTCCGCATCAAAGACGAAGGTAAAACGTTTTCGGGGTTCCACTGGTAGGTTAAGGCCCGCCATCCTTGCTGTCTCGACCGCTCGGGGTCCTGAACAATTCACCAACGTACCACAAAAAACCTTTTCGCCTGAATTTAATAAAATATTATTGACATGTGTGCCAGAGCAACCGATGGCCACTACTTCGTTCTCAATGTATTCCACAGCATTTTCTTGCGCTGAACGCTTCCACCAATCAAAAATGGTTCCGCCATCAAAATAACCTTCATCAATGAGGTTATGATTACCTGCCACAATATCATCCAACATATAAAACGGATAATCATCTTTGATTTGACTGGCGCTCATGTGTTTTGTACCTGCGCCCAGCTTGGCCTGTATTTCCTGACACTCTTTTAACATTGCCGCAGAATTTGTTGTGTCAGCTAGATACATATAACCAAAGGATTGGATTGGTATGTCTGGTACTCTTGGGTCGTCATTAAAAAAACTTCTGAAGTTATTTATAAATTCTGCACCAAATTGACTGATTTGGATGTTTGTAGGATTAGAAAACTGTTGGCGGATGCAGGAATTGGTATGGCTGGTAGAAGCAAACTCATAGCTCATATCGCGTTCTACTACCAAAATAGAACCGCCAAAGTCTGTATTTTGAGATAGCCACCACGCGACTGAGCTGCCGTAAATCGCACCTCCCACCACAACGACATCATATTTTGTCTTTTTGGGGGTACTTTTTACGTTTGCCAATTCAAAAAACCTCCCCGTTTCGTGCACGTTTCATCACGTCTTTTACAATATCTGGATCAAGGCCGTAGGCTTCAATTGCAGCTTGCTCGGAAATATACCCAGCCGCCAGGTCACGCCAAATTTCAGGGTTCTTTCGTTCGGACAAAGGCCCGTACCCGGCGCCGCCTGGGAAAGCCATCATAACTCGGTTACCGTGTGGCACGAATTGTTTCCCTTTCCCCTTCATCGCGGTTCCATTATCCAGGGCTATTGTTGTGGGGGCACCCATACCCCCGCCTTGCCGTCCATTAGCAGGGTGATTAAGTCGGTCAAACATTGCTTGAATATCAAACTCGTGCCCTTCTTGTGCGCCAACTTCCATAAATTGTCCCAATCTTGTGCGCCAACTTCCATAAATTGTCCCAATCCACCACGATGACGTCCGACGCCACCACTGTCTGGTCGTAGTTCTTTTCGCCAAATAATAACTGGCCCGACTTGCTCTGTTGCCTCAACAGGCATTGTCATAACGCCACTGGGAAACGCAGTTGCGTTCATTCCATCAAGTCTTGGGCGAGCTCCTGAACCTCCAGAATTAAATGTCAAAACTTCTGCTCGTCGGGCGCTGACAGGGGCTTGGGTATCGGTGCGTGGCCTTAATGAAACTTGGAAGTTGCATAGACAGCCTGCACCTTCGGCTGGCACTAGATCAGGTATTAATTGGTCTAGAGCCGCATAAACTGCATCGGGTACCATGTGGCCGATTACGTGCCGCAGCGCGACAGGTGCTGGGTGCAATGCATTAACTATAGTATTTTCTGGAGCTATTACTTCAAAGGGAGAAAGGCTGGCTGCATTGTTTGGAATATCAGGGGCGACGGCGCATTTTATCGCATAACAGGCGTACGCTTTGGTATAAACTAGTGGACAGTTTATACCTTTTTTATCGATACTTGAGGTACCATTAAAATCGCAAAGAATTTTATCTTTTTGGATTCAGGGGCGACGGCGCATTTTATCGCATAACAGGCGTACGCTTTGGTATAAACTAGTGGACAGTTTATACCTTTTTTATCGATACTTGAAGTACCATTAAAATCGCAAAGAATTTTATCTTTTTGGATGCTTAACTTGACCCTTAAGTCCACTGGATGTGAGTAGCCGTCACTGCGCATCTCACCCTGAGCTACTCCCCGGGTGAGTGAATTGATCCTTTCTAGTGTGGCCCTTTTGGAATTTGTTAAAATGAAGTCCGAAATGCCACAAATGTCATTTAAAGAAAACTCGTCCATCATCTCAAGCAAACGGCGATGACCAATTTCATTGCAGGTCGCCAAAGCATAAATATCGCCGACTAACTGATCAGGTTCACGCACGTTTCCACGAATAATTTTTATCAGTGTTTCGTCGACTTTTCCTTGGTGAATAAACTTCATAATGGGAATATAAAGACCTTCTTCATAGACGCTATTAGCGTCCGCTCCAAAGCCGCGCCCACCGATATCCACAATGTGCGCAGTACACGCAAAAAATCCAACAAACCTTTCATGATGGAAGCTTGGTGTTACGATGGTGATGTCATGGAGATGTCCGGTCCCTTCCCAGGGATCATTTGTTATATAAACATCTCCACTCGAAAAGTTTTCTGGACCAATGCGACGGATAAAATGCGCTACTGCGTCAGCCATAGCATTGACATGTCCGGGCGTGCCTGTGACCGCTTGTGCCAACATTTTTCCGTCTTTATCATAGACCCCTGCAGACAGATCTCCAGCTTCACGAACTGAAGTAGAAAACGCTGTGCGGACAAGTGCTTGGGCCTGCTCCTCCACCACTGAAATTAACCTGTTCCACATGACCTGATATTGCACATTTGAGGGTTGGGCTTTTGTTGATTTAGGACACATCTGGGCGCTCTTTTTCAGTAATATCGATTGAGCCATCATTCAAAGCCGTGGCTATGCGGGAGGCAGGCACAATAACAGTGGTTTCATCTTCAGTAATAATTGCAGGCCCTGCAATCTGGCTGCCGGGTTTCATTGTAGAACGGGGCAACTCAGCTGCCGTTGTTACTGCTTCTACAGAAGGATCAAAAAGTTCTCTGGTTTTCTCAGTGGTCAGGCTCTGCAAGGTTTGAATTTTTGGTACCGGAGTTACCGGCAACTCAGCTGCCGTTGTTACTGCTTCGACAGAAGGATCAAAAAGTTCTCTGGTTTTCTCAGTGGTCAGGCTCTGCAAGGTTTGAATTTTTTGTACCGGATTTACCGTCTGAGCTGGTGTGGTTGCATTTACTGACCAAACTGTAACTTCCACATCCATTCCATCTACAACACGACCGAACAAGAGTTCATATTCTCTTTCAAATAGTGCCTGATATGTATTTACGTCAGGAGCTTTGGCTTGCGCTTTTGTTAGTTGGACTGGAATTTCCCAGCCTTGGCCAGAGTATCGCATGTATACTTTATATTTGGCTTCAATAGGGGCTAAAGCGTTACAACTTCGCACAAAGGCCGTGGCTTCTGACTTCAACTCGTTAAGTATTAACTTAATTGCTTTTGCGTCAAAGTCTGAGAGACGCATGAATTGGCTGCGGTTGGCTTCGAAGCTGAAGGGAGCGTATAAAAATCCAATAGCAGACCCCACTCCGGCGCCCGTGGGAACCAACATCCTTTTGATACCAAGTTTTTCGCATAATCTGCCTGCGTGAAGTGGTGCTGCTCCACCGAAGGCGATCATTGTAAATTCACTTAAATCTTCGCCATTTTCTACGGCATGGACACGTGCAGCATTCGCCATATTTTCGTCTACCACCTCTGAAAGGCCAAAGGCTGCCATTTGCGCAGTCACTTCGAGCGGGTCGCCCAAATGTAACTTTAAGGCTTTTTCACTGGCTAACGCATCCAAGCTGATACTGCCGCCTGCAAAATTTGTTGGATCTAATTTACCGAGTATTAAATCTGCATCAGTGACGGCTGGTCTTGTGCCGTGGCGTTTGAAGCAGGCAGGCCCTGGCTCAGACCCCGCACTTTCTGGGCCTACGCGGATCTGGCGCATACTATCTATCTGGGCCAGCGAACCACCACCGGCACCGATCTCAACCATATCTATTACAGGTATCGAGATTGGCATACCGGATCCTTTTTTGAATCTATATGTCCGCGCAACCTCAAAAACACGTGCAGTTTTGGGAGTTTGGTTTTTAATCAAACAAATTTTTGCGGTAGTACCACCCATGTCAAAAGACAGCACCTTATCTAACCCGTGACGAGCGGCGATATGTGCGGCAAACACAGCGCCACCAGCAGGTCCAGATTCAATTAGCCTGACAGGAAATTCAGCCGCGTTTTCGAGGCTAATAATCCCACCACCTGAGTGCATTAAAAAAATTGGACAATTTGCATGCTCTTTGGCTAAGCGCCCTTTGAGACGACTAAGGTATGACTTCATCAAAGGCTTAATATATGCGTTGGCAATTGTGGTGTTAAAGCGTTCATACTCCCGCATTTGTGGACTTACTTGTGACGACAGCGACACCATAGCCTCAGGCATACGTTGAGCCAAAGCTTTTGCAATCATGCGTTCATGTGTATCATTTGCATAGGAGTGAAGAAGACCGACTGCGATACTTTCAAACCCTGCCGCCTTAATGTCGTTAATTAATAAATCCAATTTTTGTTGGTTGAGTGGTATGAGGACCTTCCCGTCAGCCTGCATACGTTCTTCTATCGTATAACGAAAATTGCGAGGCAGGAGCGGGTCTGGTAGAGTAAGGTTCAAATCATACTGTTCAAAACGGCTCTCCGTTCGCATTTCGATGACATCACGAAAGCCTTTGGTAGTTATTAGGGCAGTTTTTGCGCCACGCCGTTCTATTAATGCATTTGTTGCTAATGTGGTGCCATGTATAATCTGACTAATGAGTGACGGATCCACACCTGACTTTTTACAGACGTAAGACATGCCCTCAATTATCGCATTTTCTGGGGCCTTGTAAGTAGTTAATACTTTGGTGGAAATTACTACGTCGCCGTTCTCCAAGACTACGTCAGTAAATGTGCCGCCAATATCGACGCTTAGTCGAATACTAGAGTTGAGCATAAAACCCTCCAAGTTGAAAACACGATACCAAAAATAGTAAATGCATCAAGTCGTTCTAGCACTATTTCCACTCAAATTTTGTAAATAAGTAAATCTTTTTGGTTGTTGGTTTGATCGCCTATCCGTTATCAAAAACTGTGTTTGGTGAACAAGTAACTATGGAGTGTCGCGTAGTATCTTGTGTTTGTCGCTGAGCGCACTCTCTGCTCTGCAGTGTTTGGATTACAGCGGTGGATAATAGCAGTTCAGGAGCAAAAGATGTTTCAGGTTTTTCCAACGGCACGTTTGAGGCCGTCCCCGTTTTTTAATTCGGTTATGGCTGAGGGTTGCACTAGCGCATCCATTTACAACCGGATGATTTTGCCTGCCAGCTTTGGTGACAAGGAAAAAGAGTATTGGGATCTCATAAATGGAGTTGTTATGTGGGACGTTGGCGTGGAGCGTCAAGTTCAGTTAGAAGGACCGGATGCAAGTAAACTAGCTCAAATTTTGAGCCCGCGCGATCTATCAAAATGTAAAATTGGACAGGGAAAATACGTGCCAATGTGCAACCATGATGGTATTTTGATTAATGATCCAATTATGTTGAAGTTGCGTGATGACCTATATTGGTTTTCAATTGCTGATAGTGATATTTGGTTTTGGGCTCGGGCTATTGCTGCTGAACGTGGCTTGAACGTCACGATTAGTGAACCAGATGTCTCTCCTCTTGCAGTCCAGGGTCCAAAAGCGCCTGCTGTCGTATCTTCTATTTTTGGTGATTGGGTTCATGATTTAAAGTATTTTTGGTTTTCTGAGACAGAAATTAATGGAATTCCAGTCGCTGTGCAGCGTTCTGGTTGGTCAAAACAGGGTGGCTTTGAGATCTACCTCCAAGATGGCACCCGCGGCGATGAACTGTGGAGCATCGTTAAAGAGGCTGGTCAGCCTTATGCAATTGGGAATGGGGGCCCGACATCTCCAGAGCGGACTGAGAGTGGTTTGGTAAGTTGTGGGTCTGATAGTGATGACACGACTAATCCTTTTGAAGTTCGATTGGGAAAATATATTGATCTTGATGTTGAGCGTTCTGGTTGGTCAAAACAGGGTGGCTTTGAGATCTACCTTCAAGATGGCACCCGCGGCGATGAACTTTGGAGCATCGTTAAAGAGGCTGGTCAGCCTTATGCGATTGGGAATGGGGGCCCGACATCTCCAGAACGGACCGAGAGTGGTTTGGTAAGTTGTGGGTCTGATAGTGATGACACGACTAATCCTTTTGAAGTTCGATTGGGAAAATATATTGATCTTGATGTTGCAGATGACGTTGTCGGTATAAAAGCCCTCAGACTTATTAAAGCTCAGGGACCAAAGCGTCATCAGCTTGGCTTAGCCCTTGAAGGAAATATTGCAGATCCGCTCTCATTCCATTGGGAAGATATCTTAGTTGACGGTAAAAAAGTTGGAGATATGACCCAATGTGTTTGGTCACCGCGACTTAAAAGGAATATAGGGTATGCTTTGATTTCATGTAGCTGCAAAGTGGGTGACTCCGTAACATTGCTTCGTTCGGCGGGGCGTGAAATCAAGGCTAGCTTAGTTGATTTACCCTTTTTGTGAGTTCTCTGACTAACGTTGAAAAGTTGAGAATCAGTAGTTTTGCATTGGCTTGTCATTAGACAACTTTATTTAAAATTTGAGCGAAAGCTTGACCCAGGCGACTTTCAGTGTTTCTTAAACTTTAATCTGACTTATGGGACAATTTACTTATGAAAAAAGTATATGGATCCGCCAGCGAGGCCATGGATGGTTTGTTGTTTGACGGGATGTTTATTGCGGCAGGTGGCTTTGGACTGTGTGGTTTGCCAGAAAACTTGCTGAATGCAATCCGTACGGCGGGCACTAAAAACCTCACATTTGCATCTAACAATGCTGGTGTTGATGATTTTGGAATTGGTATCCTACTTCAAACCCGACAGGTTAAAAAAATGATTGCCTCTTATGTGGGTGAGAATGATACATTCATGCAGCAGTATTTATCTGGAGAATTAGAGTTGGAGTTCAATCCACAGGGCACACTGGCTGAACGAATGCGTTCTGCCGGCTGTGGTATCCCCGGGTTTTATACAAAAACAGGTGTTGGTACTGTGATTGCAGATGGCAAAGAACATAAAGATTTCAATGGCGAAACATATATTCTTGAAACCGGTCTTTTTGCAGATTTATCGATTGTTAAGGCCTGGAAGGCTGACGAAACAGGAAATTTAGTGTTTAGGAAAACAGCGCGAAACTTTAATCCAGCGGCTGCAATGTGCGGCAAAGTGTGTGTTGCAGAGGTTGAGGAAATAGTGCCGACCGGTAGCCTTGATCCTGACCTAATTCACTTGCCAGGGATCTACGTTCACCGATTGATACAGGGTGAGCATGAAAAACGTATTGAACAACGTACACTGAGGGTAACATAATGGCCAATGATAAAACGGGCTGGGATCGCAATCAAATGGCAGCTCGGGCTGCTCTTGAGTTGGAAGATGGTACCTATGTTAATCTGGGAATTGGCATTCCAACTTTAGTTTCCAATTATATCCCTGAGGGTGTGGAAGTGACGCTGCAATCGGAAAATGGTATGCTTGGAATGGGGCCTTTTCCTACTGAGGATGAGGTTGATGCTGATTTAATTAATGCTGGAAAACAAACAATCACAGAACTTCCCCAAACAGCCTATTTTGATAGTGCCACTTCATTTGGCATGATCCGTGGTGGAAAAATTGCTATGGCCATTTTAGGTGCGATGGAAGTTGCTGAAAATGGTGATCTGGCAAACTGGATGATCCCAGGAAAGCTAGTTAAAGGGATGGGGGGCGCTATGGACCTAGTTGCAGGTGTGCGTAGGGTAGTAGTAGTCATGGATCATACCAATAAAAAAGGTGAGAGCAAAGTTCTCCCTGCGTGTACTTTACCGCTTACTGGCGCTGGTGTTGTCGACCGTATCATCACCAACCTTGGAGTACTCGACGTTGTCGAAGGTGGTCTAAAGATTGTTGAAACGGCTGAAGGCATAACGGAAGAATATTTGCGATCCGCCACACTTGCAAAAATAGTGTGATAGCGACTTTAAATACTCTCAAAATAATTGGGGTAGGCTCTGTACTAAAAACCAATTACTTTAATGGGCTGCAGGCTCAAAAGGTCGAAAGATAGGCTGTATTTTTTAATAAGTGTTCGTATTAGGTTTGGATCAAGATTACTTTCTTGCGTATTTTTTAATAATTCTAAAACTCGTATTTTAGCTTTCTCTTCTAAAGTTTTTTGTTTGCCATCGCCCCATTCATCAATAGATCTTCGGTCACTGATTTCAGGATATAAGAAATCAGATTTCATTCTGGCATAAGTTTCTTTCTGACCCAAGAAATGACCTTCCCCGTGGACCACTTCTGATATTGACTCAATGGCTAACGTTTTTTTTGATACATTAGGTTTCACATTTGCTCTTAAGAGTGAGCCCAGCATATCGTTATCAATGACATATGCCTTAAGTGACGCTCCCATGAGGCCGGCCTGTGTTCCGGCTGCCTGGGTAATAAGATTTGCTCCTGCTTGTATCGCGGTGTTCACAGTTAGAGACTTTTCAAATCCGGATTGAGCATCTGCTGACTTACTATCTGTTGCACCAGCGATAGCTGAGCAAGGTAAATCCCAGTATCGCATAACTTGCCCACACATAGCAGTAGCAAGGGCCTGTTCTCCAGACCCGCCTGAAAAACCGCCAGTGCGTAAATCAGTAATCATCGGGCGTGGGCCAACAATCACCTTCGCTTCAGGATCTACACAGTAAGCGTAGACCGCTCCTGCCAACGCTTCAGCTAATGTTTGCGCAACTGAACCCGCTGTTGTTACTGGGCTTGATGCACCTAACTGGCCAAAAACATTAGCATGAACTGGGAAGCCTTTTTGTATTGCTACCTTCATGACTGCAAAGCTTTCAGCATGAAACCTTAATGGCGGTACGGCGTGGTTGATGTTGAAAGACACAAACGGTTCAGCGCGAAATTTTGCCTCTGAGCCAGCAATTGAATAGCAAATTTCTGCAATCTCCTCCACGTGCTCAGGTTCTGACGCACTGGTCATGATGTGTTTTTGTGTTCCAAGAATACAGGCGAAAACTGTATTTAGATCAAGGTCGCGGGGAGTTTTTATCTCTCTTGCAACCAAAGACCGTGAAAAAAACTGAATGTGATCTAACTGATCGCATAAACGCGCACTATCATAAAGATCACTGAGCGTTGAGGCGCGATAGGTATCTGTCTGAATATCAAGAATATAAGGAGATGCACCTCCAGTTCCAACAAAACTTGCCAATTTACCTACTTTGAGGTCATCCTTATTTGATCGACCGTAAAGAGTTACCAATTTAGGTATCTTTTGTAAAACTTCATCGATCAAACTATTTGAAAAGTGGATGCGATCTCTAATTTTTTGACAACCAAATTCTAATAATTTCTGAACTACCGGTTTAGGGCATTCAGAGAACCCTACGGTGCACATAATTTCAATGATACGATCTCTAATTTTTTGACAACCAAATTCTAATAATTTCTGAACTACCGGTTTAGGGCATTCAGAGAACCCAACGGTACACATAATTTCAATTGCGGCATCTGAAATTTGTTTAGTTTCATTCAAGTTTAATGGCTGATAGGTTCCGCCGGTTGCCTTTAAACTTGGCTTTGCTTCGTCTTCTGTTTCGTTTTTCCTACGACCTCGCCGTGCCATTACTTCACTTCGCCTTTAGTTAAATATTTTTTTGCTTGCTGGTAAAAATTTGGTGGCATTATATCTCCGTATTATCTGAATAGAGCAAAATTCAAGTTGGCCGTAAAAGTTGATATTTGTAGTTTATGTCGGATGACCTTTTTTTATAATTAAATTACTTTTCTGAATCTATCTATCAGATATTTTCCAGCGTGGGTTTATCCAGGGCGCGCGATTGTCTTTTGGAAGTGGCGCACGACCCAAAATATGATCTGCGCCTTTCTCTCCGACCATGATTGATGGTCCGTTCAGGTTACCATTGGGAATTCGTGGAAAAATCGAGCTATCAACAACGCGTAATGAGTCTACTCCAATTACACGGCATTCAGGGTCGACTACGGCCATGGGATCATCTGGTCGACCAATTTTACAAGTACCGCATGGATGATAGGCGCTCTCAACGTGCTCACTGATAAAAGTATCTAACTCTTCATCACTCTGTACATCTATGCCTGGCTGGATTTCTTTGCCTCGAAAGGGGTCAAAAGCAGGTTGGCCGAATATAGATCGGGTGAGCCTTATGCAGTGCCTGAAGTCTTCCCAATCCTGTGGCTGAGACATATAATTAAAAACGATTTTTGGCTTATCTTCTGGGTTAGATGAATTTAGCCTGATCGAACCCCTTGAGGCTGACCTCATAGGGCCTACGTGGGCCTGAAAACCATGCCCCTCTGCTGCAGCTTGTCCGTCGTATCGTACCGCAATTGGTAAAAAATGATATTGAATATCGGGATAACTGACGCCGGGTTTGGACCTTAAAAATGCACATGTCTCGAAGGCATTTGATGCCCCTGGACCAGATTTGTTTAGCAACCACTCAATTCCAACGCGCATTTTTCCAAACAGGTTCCAATACTTAAATAGAGTAATTGGTTGGGTACACGCTTGTTGAATGTATAGTTCTAAATGATCTTGCAAATTTTGTCCCACTCCTGGACGATCTGCAATCACATTAATACCTGTTTCCTTAATATGTGCTGCTGGACCAATGCCTGACAACATCAGCAATTTTGGAGAATTGATGGCTGACGCTGCTATTATGACCTCACGCCGTGCATGAACTATATAAACGTCTGATCCGCGCTGAACTTCAACGCCAACTGCACGCTTCCCGTCCATAATGATACGTCGTGCTAAGCAGTTGTGTAGATCTAGATTTGATCTTTTTAGGGCAGGTTTTAAATATGCATTAGCCGCTGACCACCTTTGACCCTTCCAAACCGTCTGCTCCATTGGGGAAAAGCCCTCTTGCTGCTCGCCATTATAGTCTTTGGTTAATTCAAACCCGGCTTGAATTCCTGCATCCACAAAGGCCTTGTGCAGTGGGATATCTCGCTTGCCGCGGGTAATGTGAAGGGGCCCATTTTTGCCACGCCATTCGGGATCACCCCCTTGGCCACTGACCCGGCTTGAATTCCTGCATCCACAAAGGCCTTGTGCAGTGGGATATCTCGCTTGCCGCGGGTAATGTGAAGGGGCCCATTTTTGCCACGCCATTCGGGATCACCCCCTTGGCCACTGTCATGCCAATTCTCCATACGAAGAAAATATGGTAAAACGTCCGCATATGACCAACCCTCCGCACCGGTGTCTGACCAATTGTCATAATCTCCTGCATGGCCCCGTACGTAGACCATGCCGTTAATAGAAGATGAGCCCCCAATCACCTTTCCCCTAGGGCAGGCTAATTTTCGACCACCTAGATGTGGTTCTGGTTCTGAAAAATATCCCCAATCATACCGTGGCATGTTCATTGGGAAGGATAGTGCACCTGGCATTTGAATTAGAGGGCTCGTATCAGTTCCACCATATTCAAGCACTAAAACAGAATTTTTTCCGTCTTCGCTAAGACGAGATGCTAACGCTGAGCCGGATGAACCCGAGCCCACAATCACAAAATCTGCTTCCATACCGCCTCCTTGCATTTCGTAATTTGTCATATTCAATTTTGTAATCAAGGTGAATCCATTTATTTATAACTTTTTTTATCAAATCTTTGAGGGCAGTCATGTTAAGCTTATAATTTATAATTAGTTTCAATTTGACGTTAAATTGAACCAAATCTATTTGGCCAAACTATTCTGTGGTTTTAGATAGTATTGTTTAAACATTGAAAATTTAATAGTGATAAAGCTGTCTAACAAATTACCATATTTTTTATTCTGCTTAAAATTATAGTTAAGTATTTTAGATTGGTTGAGAAATGTCACAAATGTCTGGCGGTCAAGCCATTGTAAAAACCTTAATAGCTCTTGGTGCGAGACAAAGTTTTGGGGTACCAGGAGAAAGTTTTTTGGCTGTTTTAGACGCCTTCTGCGACATACCAGATTTTAAATTCACTAGCTGCCGAAATGAGGGTGGAGCCGCATTCATGACTGAGGCTTGGTCCAAATTGACAGGCGAAGTTGGACTGTGCTTTGTGACCCGTGGCCCTGGAGCGACGAACGCGAGTATTGGCGTACATTCCGCAATGCAGGCATCAACTCCAATGATTTTGTTTATTGGTCAAGTTGGCTTGGAGCACCAGGGACGTGAAGCCTTTCAAGAGCTTGATTATCGACAAGTATATGGATCCGTCGCAAAATATGCTACAGAAATTACCGATGTTACCCGTACAGCTGAGATTGTACGTCGAGCATGGTCGATAGCAATTTCTGGTCGGCCAGGCCCTGTTGTCATCGCGTTGCCAGAAGATATTTTAACACAGATGGCTGAAATTCAAATCCCAACCAGGCCGATAATCCCGCCACAGGCTGGAGCGATGCCGGTCGAAGTGATGAAAGTGTCAAAAAAACTAAAAGCGGCTAAACGCCCAGTTCTATTAGTTGGTGGTGGTGGATGGACGGCCCGCGATAGGGCGGCCTTGAGTCAATGTGCAGTAAGATTGAATATTCCAGTAATAACTGCTTTTCGTTATCATGATTTGTTTGATAACAAACTTCGGCTTTTTCTGGGTGAGGCGGGAGTTGGAATGTCAGAGAATACTAGGCTTGCCCTTTCTCAGTCTGATTTAGTCCTAGCCATCAATGTAAGGTTTGGTGAAATGACAACTGACGCCTTTACTCTATTTAACGAAGAGCGTGATGATCAGTGGATTGTTCAAACGCATCGGTCTGGCGATGAGTTTAATAAATACGTCTCGCCTGATTTAAGCATGATTTGTGATCCGAGCGCGTTACTAAACGATTTAAATGATATTTTGACGCCTTCTGATTTAACAATTGATAGTGGATGGGTTTTGGCAGCGCGTAAAGGTTTTGAAAAGTCTCAGAAAGCTAAAACCCAGCCAAGCCCTGTGGATATGGGTCAGATCACTATTTTGGTTGAAAAACTCCTGCCTTTAGATGCTATAGTGACAAATGGAGCTGGAAATTTTGCTATTTGGCCAAATAAATTCATGCAGTTTTCAAACGAGCAGCGTTTGCTGGCTCCACAATCTGGCGCAATGGGATATGGACTACCGGCTGCTATTGCTGCCAAAATAGAGTATCCTGAACGTTGTGTTGTTTGTTTTTCAGGTGATGGAGATTTCCAGATGAATTGCCAAGAGCTGGGTACGGCTTTGCAATCTGATGCTCGCCCCATCGTGCTTATTGTTAACAATAGTACATATGGAACTATACGGATGCATCAAGAAAAAAACTATCCATCAAGAATAAGTGGTACTGATTTAGTAAATCCTGATTTTGTTGCGCTGGGTAAAGCTTATGGGTTTTATACTGAACGCATTGAAAAAACTGAGGATTTTGTAGCTGCTTTTGCCCATGCTTTGGCTAGTCCGACTGGCGCAATACTTGACCTTAATGTGGCGACTGAAGCTATAACTCCTAGTCTAACAATTGATGATCTGCGCCGAAGCAAAACTCTTTAGAGTTCCAATGCCAGGCGAGTGCCTTGATCTATAGCCCGCTGCGCATCCAATTCTGCTGCCACATCAGCTCCACCTATCAAGTGGGCTTTTGGGAGGTGCTTGGCCAAGCTACGTTCCGGGTCTTGTCCTGCACAAATCACTATTGTGTCTACTGCCAGCACTCGGTTTTCGTCTCCAATCGAGATATGCAACCCATCGTCGTCTATTTTATTATAAGTAACGCCAGACATCATCTGCACAAGCACTCGGTTTTCGTCTCCAATCGAGATATGCAACCCATCGTCGTCTATTTTATTATAAGTAACGCCAGACATCATCTGCACGCCACGTTTAGTCAGATTTTTTCTGTGAATCCAACCAGTAGTTTTACCTAAACCTGCGCCAACTTTTTTTGCTTTTCGCTGAAGCAGGTATATTTTGCGGGCTGCAGGCTTAAATTCAGCAACCATTCCTTCGACACCCCCACGTGCTTTCATCGACATATCAATTCCCCACTCCTTCATGAAATTAGGAATGTCTTGGCTTGTCGAAAAACCAGTATGTATTAAGAACTCACTGATATCAAAGCCAATACCGCCTGCACCAATTACAGCCACTGATTTGCCAACTTGCGTACCATTGATCACATCAAGATATCCCACCACTTTTGGGTGCTCTATGCCGATAATCTCTGGTGTTCTCGGCATAACGCCAGTGGCAAGTATAACTTCATCAAAACTAGCCAAATCTTTTGGTCCTGCTCGCAAACCAAGCCTTAAAGTCACACCACTAAGAGAAATTTCTTTGGCAAAGTATCTAATTGTCTCATAAAACTCCTCCTTTCCTGGTATTCTTTTTGCAATATTGAACTGACCACCAATTTCTTCTGCAGCATCAAAAAGCGTTACCTGATGCCCACGGCGCGCAGCGGTTGTTGCTGCAGCAAGGCCGGCAGGGCCTGCACCAACAACTGCTATTTTTTTGATCACCGTTGCAGGCTTTAGTACCATTTCTGTTTCATTGCAGGCGAATGGGTTAACCAAGCAAGATGTAATTTTACCATTAAATATCGCGTCTAGGCACGCCTGATTACAGGCGATACAAGTGTTGATTTCATCGCCTCTTCCATTTGCAGCTTTACTAACAAAATTTGCATCAGCCAAAAATGGGCGTGCCATTGAAACCATATCTGCGTCACCACGTGCTATTATCGTTTCGGCGACATCAGGCGTGTTGATCCTATTTGAAGTTATGACGGGTATAGGCATTTCTGATCGCACCATAGCAGTTACCCAGGTAAAAGCAGCGCGTGGAACTGAAGTTGCAATTGTGGGTATACGCGCCTCATGCCAGCCAATGCCAGTATTAAATATTGTTGCGCCTGCAGCGGCAATTTCTTTTCCAAGCTTGATGACTTCCTCAATGGTGGACCCCCCTTCAACTAAATCAATCATTGAAAGCCGATAAATTATGATAAAGTTTTCTTTAACAGCCTGCCTCACCTGCCGCACTATTTCGACTGCTAGTCGAATACGATTATCATAACTCCCGCCCCAGGCATCAGTGCGGTGATTAGTTCTTAGCGCGATAAATTGATTTAGGAAGTAGCCTTCTGAGCCCATTATCTCCACGCCATCATATCCGGCAGATTGAGCTAAAATTGCTGCACGGACAAAATCTGAGATTTGGGTTTGAATTCCCTCTTCATCTAATTCTTTTGGTTTTACAAAGTTTATTGGCGCTTGGATTGGCGATGGTGCTACGGCGTTAGGATTATATGCATAACGACCTGTATGCAAAATTTGCATAGCAATTTTTCCGCCCGCTTTGTGGACAGCTCTAGTTACTATTTTATGTTTTTGAGCTTCCTCTGGTGTCGTCATAATTGCGGCACCCTGACCCACAGCACCCTCTGGATTAGGGCCAATTCCCCCTGTCACAATTAAAGCTACGCCACCTGCTGCACGCTCTGCATAGAATGCTGCCATACGTTCAAAACCATTTTTGGCCTCTTCAAGCCCTAGGTGCATTGAACCCATTATCACTCTATTTTTTAATTGGGTAAAGCCTAAGTCGAGTGGTTGGAATAGATGTGGGTAGGACTGACCAGTCATAACGGACCTCTCCTTTATATGAGCAGTTTGTAATCAAGTGGTTTAGCTTGGCTTTGCAACCCTTCCGTAGCGGAAGTCTAAAAACATTAATCTTATTCTAAAAGGCCTGCTTCACTCAATACCTTTTTGGCAACTCGGAAACATTCTAGCGCCTGGGGAACGCCACAGTAAATGCCTACTACATGAATGATTGCGCGAATTTCTTCTACTGTCACACCGTTATTAAGGGCGCCTTTACAGTGAATTTCCCATTCTTGCATTTTGCCTAATGCGCCTATCATAGAAAGGTTCATCATTGACCTTGTTTTGGCGTCTATTGTATCATCACCCCAACCGAACCCCCAACACCATGCAGTCATTGCTTCTTGAAACGGGCGCGTAAAGCTATCTGCTGATGCTAGGTTTTTAGCAACATAATCTTTTCCGAGTGTAGCCTGACGCTGCTTCAGGCCTTTTATAAAAAGATCTTCATCAAAGTTACTCATTATTTATCCTTACATTTTAGTATTATGTGTATTTACATGAATTTAAAAAATACATCATTAACTTTGCAATATTAATTAATGACCTGAAGATCTATTTTTTGTCACAAATTGGTTTGTTTAGAAGTGG
>Ga0209199_1002673_pt1 | contig 18656 bp, 16 predicted proteins | sample COGITO_mtgs_1105_7_FD_184805 | JGI IMG/M metagenome (GOLD analysis project Ga0209199, IMG submission 184805) | Pelagic marine microbial communities from North Sea - COGITO_mtgs_110523 (SPAdes) (version 2) | ecosystem: Environmental > Aquatic > Marine > Epipelagic ...
ACCAGCTTGCGGGCGGTTTCACGGCTTCTTTGGGCAAGGGTCGGGTCAAGCGCAGCGGCGGCATCCAATTTCAAGATTTCGTCAATCAGCATCTGGGTTGCATCTTGTTTGATCTGGGCGCGATTTTCCACGGTATCTTCCAGATTCGTTACCATGCGTAAAAAGGCGGCGCGCTGGTCAACCTGATAATTAGTAATGGCCTTGCCATTTACCTTGGCAACAATTTCCAGCGCAGCATTGGCTTGCGACATGCCGGTGCCCAGCATAAATAGCACGCAAAAGGCAGACATCAGGTTTGTTTTTTTCAGCATCGCAATCATGGTTTCTAATTTGTCCAAGACGTTACAGATTGAGGGTGGCAAAGCCCGCCGGATCGCATCAATTTTTACCACTATAAATCAGCTTTCATCGGTTCGGGCAAGGATAATGGCACCAATCAAAGAGATGGCAATTGCCGGTGTCCAGGCCGCAACCGACATTGGCACTTGCAAGGATGATCCCAAAATTTGCATGAAATAGCTGAAGATGAAAATCACAATTGCCAGAAACGCACCGCGCAGAAACAACCGGCTTCGCCGACCGCGCGAAACATTGGTTAAGGTCACGCGCGCTGCAAGCATGGCAATGCCAATCATCAATAGCGGCACTGATAAGGTCTTATAAAGGTGAAACCGATATTCGCTTGCCGGAATTCCTGCCCGTTCAAGCGCGTCGATAAAGCCCGGTAACAGATAGACCGAAATTGATTGGGGGCGAAGGCCGGATTGTCGCAGATCAAGTGCATCAAGTCCGGTTGGTAAAAGCAAATTGCCAAGATCGGTCTTTTGCCCATCGGTCTGCCATCGTGACGCCCGATCCAGCATCCAGCCCTTATCGGTCAATTGCATGCTGCTGGCTTTATACAGCGCTTTCATGTGGATATTGTCATGATAAAGATAAATGACCGGATGAATAATGCTTGCCGTTTCGGCATTTAACGCGTCACCGCGAATAATCAATTTTCCGCTTTCCAGCTTATCGCGAAGCCATATCCCACTGGTTGAGACCGAAAAATTACTGTCTGATTTACCAAAAACTTTGGCCATTTGCGCCTCATGGCGTTTCGATGTAACGGCTCCGATGGGGTTGATTACGGTGACAAGAAGCATGCCGATGATAAAGGCTGAAAACAGCGCTGGCCCTAAAGCGGCCCAGACCGATTGACCGAAACCACGAACCGCAACAAATTCATTACTGCGGTTCCATGATGAAAAACACAGCATCGCCCCTGCCAACATGGCAAAGGGCAGGATCATTTCAATGACCGCTGGCAAGTTTAACAGCGCCATTTTGAGGAAATTAATATCGGGCGGGGGAGATGTTAAAACACTTACGCGGCGGACAAGTTCGACCGTTTGAATTAGGCTGATGATCGAGGCGAGACCGAGAAGACAAAGCGTGATCCAGCCGACAAAACGCAAGGCGAAATAGCGAAACAGGGTTCCAAATGGCGCAAATTGGCTCATGTCAGCGCCTCATTTTGCCCTGTTGCATCGATCGTTTCACGCGGTTGGCGAAGCAGCCCAAATGCGATGATGATTGGCGCTAAAACGCTTAGATGGATAAAGGGCCAAAGATTGGCATTATTGGTTACCCAGCCGCGCGATATCACCACGGCGATAATCACCAAAACACAAACGCCGATATTCAGACTTGCCCGTCTTGTCCATAAATCGCGCCTGATCTGGCCGCGTAAAATAATGGCGGCTGACAATAGGGTTAAGCCTAGCCCTAGCCACGGCGATGCAATGCGGTAATGGCCTTCGGCATGCCGCTGAAGATAATATTGCGGAGACTGGGCGGCATCCGGCGACAGCAAATTGCTGATGCTGTCTTCATTGATATCGATTGTTGCGCGTTCGGTTTGTTGGCTGCTGTTGCGGGTGATGGTTACTGAATGCGTATCAAACAGCAAGACAGCACCACTTTGACCTTCGGCATTACGCTCGGAACGTTCGCCATTTTGCAAAATCAGGGTTGGGCCGCCGTCACGTTCGATAAATTCTCCTGATTGCGCGGTCATTGTGATGATCCGGTCGGTGATGCGGGCATCATGGATGAACAGATCGCGCATGATATCATCATCAGCACGCGACCCGATGAACATGGTCATGTCATCGACAACCTCGATAAACACGCCGTCGCGAAGCAGAATTGTTGGAATGCTGTTTCGCAATTTGAATTGTAGATCTTTATAAACGCCAAAAGATGTTGGCAAAATATAGACGGTATTTACCGCCAGAAAGGCCGTCAGCAAAACACCAAGCGCGATTGGCGCCTTGGCAAGCTGCAGCGGGCTAAGGCCAATTGATTGCATCACCAATAATTCACGATCGGCAAGAATGCGGCTAAACACCCAATTTACGGCAATAAATCCGGAAATCGGAATGGCGATCATTAGCCATAGCGGCATGGATGCAACCGACATTACGAGGAAGTCACCAACTGCCGCGCCGCGATTCACCACCAATTCAAGAATGCGGATTGTTTGAAACAGCCAAATGATCCCAACAAGCACTAATGTCAGTGCCAGCGTGGTTCGTAAAAGCTGATTGAAAATATACAGATTAAACTGCATACAAGACCCCATCCATTGCCAGTGGTTTCAATAGCACAAATGGCCATATAATGGCAAAACCTATAGCATGACCAAAACGGTCGGATTGACAGTCACGGCCGCTGCCTGTTCTAACTAGATAAACCAATAGTTCGGAGACGACAAAACAATGCCTGTTAAATTACAGCTAAGCTTCGCAAAAACCGCGCCAAAGGGCGATTTCACCACGATTTGTTTGATTGGCAAAAATGGGGAAATTATTCCGCATCTTGAAAAGGATGTTGCCGCCTATCTGATTGCGGCGATGGCCACAGCACAATTTACCGGTAAATCTGGCAAAAGCTTGGTGATTTATGCTGAGCAAAACAGCTATTTGCTGATCGGCACTGGTGACAAGCTGGCGGCGGGTACCGAGGCCGAAAATTTAGGCGGAAAGCTGTTTTCGGCGCTTAATGGAACCGCGTCAAAGCGCGGCTGGCTTCCTGATCATAAATTGGATGATGCTGTTCTGGCTGATATTTGTTTTGGGGCAAATTTGGCGTCCTATCATTTCGACAGCTATTTCACGGACAAAGGCAAAGATGATGTCAGCGTTCAGCTTGCTGTTGGTGGTGATGCGTTGAATGCTAACAGTGCCGTGATCAAGGATCGAGAGGCGCTTGCCAATGGTGTGTTTTTGGCGCGTGATCTGGTGTTTGAACCAGCCAATAAATTGTTTCCTGCTGAATTTGCGTCACGCTGTTCGGCGCTTAGCGCGCTTGGGCTTGAGGTCGAAATCCTTGACGAAGCGGCGATGGAAAAGCTGGGAATGGGTGCCCTTTTGGGGGTCGGGCAGGGTAGCCGGCGCGATTCCTTCATGGTGGTGATGAATTGGAAAGGCGGCGGTGATGAAGCGCCCTTTGCCTTTGTTGGAAAAGGCGTCACCTTTGATACAGGCGGCATTTCGATAAAGCCTGCCAAAGGCATGGAAGATATGAAATGGGATATGGGTGGCGCGGCGGCAGTAACCGGCGCAATGTGCGCCATTGCTGGCCGGAAACTGGCAAAAAATGTTGTTGGCGTCATTGGTCTTGTTGAAAATATGCCTGATGGTAACGCCCAGCGTCCAGGCGATGTTGTGACCGCAATGTCGGGCAAGACCATTGAAGTGATTAATACCGATGCTGAGGGCCGGTTGGTTTTGGCCGATGCGCTGCATTATACTGAAACCCGCTTTAAACCCGAGGCAATGGTTAATTTGGCAACTCTGACCGGCGCAATAATCGGGTCGCTTGGCAAGGAATATGGCGGGCTGTTTGCCAATAGTGATGATCTGGCCAAACAACTGGTCGCTGCAGGCGAGGCCACCACCGAACGGCTTTGGCAGATGCCGATGGGGCCAGCTTATGATCGCATGCTGAAATCGCATATTGCCGATATGAAAAATATCGGTGGGCCTTATGGCGGTGCGATCACAGCCGCCTGCTTCCTAGCACGATTTGTCGAGAAAACCCCATGGGCGCATCTTGATATCGCTGGCAAGGCATGGTCGGACGCGACAACTGCTATCGTGCCGAAAGGTGGCACTGGATACGGGGTGCGGTTGCTAAACCGGTTAATTGATGATTGGCAGGGGGCCACAATTTTGGAGCAGGCTGATGAGGCTGATGGCTAAAAACAAAGCTTATGCGGCAGATTGATTTTTATCAAATAGGTCAAACCGGGTTGGAGCCGGTGCTTTTGATGCTGCTGAAAAAGACGCTTGCGGCAAAAAAGAAAGCCTTAATCCTCTGTCCGATGCCAGCGGCAAGCGCTCTTGATGACGCGCTTTGGAGTCATGATGCCGGATCATGGATTGCCCATGGTCTGGACGATGCCGATGGTGCTGACTATTGTCATGTCTGGATTTCGACTGATATGGCTGCCAATCCGATAAAGGCGGAATTTCTGTTCCTGCTTCATGGCAGTGTGCCAATAACATGGGACGGCATTGCCCGCAGTTTCTATCTGTTCGACGGGCGCTCGGATGCGCAATTGCAACAGGCGCGCGATCAATGGAAAGAATGGCAGAACCTCGGCGACAGTAAATTGGGCTATTTTTCCCAAAATACCCAAGGCGGATGGGATAAGATGGCCTAAAGGCGGATCAGTTTGCCGATGGCTTGTAGTCTTTCTGCCATGCAACTGATTTTTGGCTTGTGCCATGGCCGGTGCTTGCCGTATTAAGGCGGCATAGATTCCAGCTTGAAAATCGGCGTGGCTATGGGCCATGCCCTGTAAAACCAAAGGATGCATAATGGCTCTCGAAAGAACCTTCTCAATCATTAAACCTGATGCGACCCGCCGTAATTTGACCGGCCAGATCAATGCCCGTCTTGAAGCGGCTGGTCTTCGCATTGTTGCGCAAAAGCGGAAACAATTAACCCAAGGCGAAGCCGAAGCTTTTTATGCTGTTCACGCTGAACGCCCATTCTACAACGATCTTGTTGCCTTTATGACATCGGGTCCGGTTGTTGTTCAGGTGCTTGAAGGCGAAAACGCGGTTCTTGCCAATCGTGAAGTCATGGGTGCAACAAACCCGGCTGATGCGGCTGACGGTACAATCCGTAAGGATTTTGCCGAATCAATCGAGGCTAATTCGGTTCACGGTTCAGACAGCCCAGAAAATGCGGCCATCGAAATTGCTTATTTCTTTGCCGGATGTGAAATCACATCATAGAGCATCATTGGTGACTATTAAAAAAGGCGGGGTTTTGCCCCGCCTTTTTTGATCTGGATAGATGCCGATAGAGCAAATTCAAAGCTAGATCAGCGTTGCCGCCATGATCACCAGCGTCGCGATAATCGCGATGATGCTGATTTTCGCCGCAAACATGAAATTTTGATAGATTTGCAGATGCGCCTTGTCCTGCTTGTCGAGTGATTTTGTGTCCATAATAAATGCCTTTTCCCCAAAACGATAACCTAGTGGGCTGATTGACCTGCAACGCCCTATATCGCCATATAGATGATCCTAGATTTATGACCGAATAAGCGGGGCAAATCAACCGGACATTTTGACGATTTTACCGATGCGATGAACCGTCAGGCCAAATCACGCTTAGGCCAAATAACACAAGGCGCTAAAACATTTTGTATCTCTGCCGGGGCGCCGGCCAGCGTTTTTGCATGCCAGATAACCCCATCAGCTAACAGCGTCACATTCTGCGCGGCCAAGCTCACCAAAATAAAAGGATAAATTTGATGCTCAAGCTGAAGAACGCGGTCAGCAAGCACCATGGCAGTATCGGTTTCTGCAACCGCCAGTGACGCTTGCAGAATCAGCGGCCCGTCATCAAGCGCGGCATTGACCAAATGGATTGATACGCCATGCGTTTTAACGCCAGCATCAATCGCACGTTGATGCGTGTCCAACCCTTTGAAAGCAGGTAATAATGATGGGTGTATGTTAATCAGCTTTCCGGCAAATTTATCAACAAAAACAAACCCTAAAATAGCCATATAGCCTGCTAGAAACACATAATCAGCATGGCAATCTTCGATAGCGGATGCGATGGCTGCATCATGCGCAAGGCGGTTGTCAAAATCGCTTCGTTTCACCACTTTGGTTGCAAGCCCCCGCGCTGCGGCAAGGGCAATGCCGTCACAATCCTTATTGCTGATCACAAGGGCGATGGTGGCATTAATTTTATATTTTTCAATGGCATAAGCAAGGCACAGCATATTGCTGCCACGCCCTGAAATGAGAACGGCAAGCCGGATCATGCCTGCCCAAGCCAGTGGTCGCTATTTTCCAGAATGACAGCATCACCGCCATCACGGCTGACAAGCTTGCCGATCATCAGGGCGTCAGGCTCAGGACCATTTTTCAAGGCTTGAAGCACAGCATCAGCCTTTTTGGCCTCGACATAGATGATCAGGCCGATTCCACAATTGAACGTGCGCGCCAGTTCAAAAAGTTCCATCCGGCCTTGGTCGCGAAGCCAGCCGAATACCGCTGGTAAAGGTGCGGCAGCGCAATCAAGCTTGAATGCCAGCGTGTCATCATAGACGCGCGGCGGGTTTTCGATAAGACCGCCACCAGTCACATGAACAATGCCATTCACAGCGCCCGTTGCAAGCGCGGTTGCCGCTGCCTTTTGGTAAATGCGGGTCGGTGCCATCAATTGTGCACCAAGGCTGCCTTGATCAGGGGCAAAGGGGGCTGGCGCATCAAGTGCGGCACCTGATATTTCAATGATCTTGCGAACCAGTGAAAAGCCGTTGGAATGAACGCCTGATGACCGAAGACCAATCGCCACATCCCCCGATTTTGGCTGGCCGGGTGACAATAATGTGCCGCGTTCAACCGCGCCAATACAAAAACCGGCAAGATCATAGGTGCCAGCTGGATACATGCCCGGCATTTCGGCTGTTTCACCACCAATCAGGGCACAATCGGCCTCGACACAACCATCGGCAATGCCAGCAATGACTTCAACAGCCATATCGCGTTCTAATTTTCCTGTGGCAAAATAATCAAGGAAAAACAGTGGCATTGCGCCTTGAGCCAAAATATCATTTGCACACATGGCAACAAGGTCAATGCCAACGCCGCGATGTAGTCCGGTGGTTTTGGCAAGTTCCAATTTGGTGCCAACCCCATCGGTGGCTGCAACCAAAATGGGGTCATGGAAACCGGCTGCCTTGGTATCAAACAGACCGCCAAACCCGCCAAGGTCGGTGCTGGCACCAGCGCGTTTTGTGCGCTTGGCATGCGGGGCAATATCCCCTATCAGCGCATCGCCTTCGTCAATATCCACACCAGCGTCGCTATATTTCAGGGATTTAGGTTGTTTTTGTCCGCTAGACATGCTGGCCTCGATGATTAGGAATGATATAACATTTTTAGTAATTACTTTCGGCAGTTTCAAAACTGGCAGAGAATCAACCCGCATAATAGGCATTGGACGACATGCGCGCAGCATTTATCTTTCACTTAATCACACTATTTCGTCACCCGTCCAGACTGCTGGTGGTTTTGGCGCTTGGTCTTGCCATCAGTGAACCGGCTTTGGCGGCCAATAATCGCTGTGATGAGCCGATATTTGGTGTTGCTGGCGTTCGCATTGACCAACGCGCCGAAAATGCATCAAAAGCGCGCGATATGGGACTTCGCAATGCCGCCGAACGCGCCTTTGCAATCGTTCTGGATCGATTGCTGCCAACCGCCGAGGGTCAGGCGCAATTCATGGCGGCGCATGATCTTGATAATTTTTCCGATTTCACCCATATCGTCGAAGAAAATAATCTGGAACAACGCTATATCGCGACGCTGGATTTCTGTTTTGACGCGGCACGTCTGCGCCAAGCAATGATCGCTGCCGGATTGCAATGGTCGGAACTGCAAAGTCCGCGCATTCTGGTTGTGCCTGTCTGGAAAGGCCCTGATGGTGCGCGGGCATGGTATCGTGACAATAAATGGCTGGCGGGCTGGTGGGATGCGGTGGCGTCTTACAGCGGCCTGTTATCATTGCGCCAGCTTGAACGTAATTTGATCAATGAGCGCCAGTTTCGCGGTGAAGATCTAGCCGATGCCAATCCGGTCAAATTGGCTGCTGCTGCAAGCCTTGTCAAAGCCGAACAAATTATGTTGACGATGGCCGCCCTCGATTATGATGGCTCAAAGCCAGTCATCACGATTACCGCACGGCTATTTGATGAAAATGGCCATTTGCTAACCGATATTCTCTATGGCGATCAGATGATATTGACCAATCTGGATCAAGAAGGTCTTGACGAAATGCGCCGGAAAATTATCGCCAAGATGGATTCAAGCTGGCACATGGCCAATCTAATCGATGGCGCTGTCGTCGATTATTTAACGGTTTTTATGCCGGTTTCGTCGGTCAAGGACTGGGCAAAGCGCCTGACGGCATTGAATGAGGTGGCAGTGGTTCAAAGCTATGACATCTTATCGCTTGATACAAAGGGCGGACAGGTTGTTTTGCGGCTTGTTGGATCGCGCGAAGCCTTGGGCAATGCGCTTGCCGCGCATAAGCTAGAGCTTGTCGATGATGATGGTCGTCTGCTTATCAAAGCGAAGCCGAAAAACAGCTAGGGCGATGGATCAACTGACATGAAACAATTACCGCTTGAATTGCCGTTTCGCCAAGTGGCTGGGCGTGCTGATTTTATTGTCAGTGATTGCAATGTATTGGCCGTGGCCTCAATCGACCAATGGCCGGATTGGCGGGGCAGTTGTCGGGCGCTAAATCTTGTTGGGCCATCAGGCGCGGGAAAATCGCATCTTGCCGCAATCTGGCGATCACTTATCGGTAATAGCCATGACTTTGTGACGTTGGCAGCAGAACAGATGCCGCCCGAACCCGCCTTTTATGTTTTTGACAATATCGAGTCCGATGACAAATGGAATGAAGAAGCCTTATTTCATTTCTTCAATCGCTGTGCGGCTGATCAGGGCGGGTTGCTTTTGCTGTCACAAACGCCCGTTGGGCAAATGGAGTGGCAATTGCCCGATTTGCGGTCACGCATGCGGGCGGTGAATATGGCGTGTATTGATTTGCCTGATGATGATTTGCTTTATGCGCTGTTGGATAAATATTTTGCCGATCGGCAAATGCTGGCATCGCCGTCACTACTGACTTATCTTGTGGGGCGCATGGAACGGTCATTCAGCGCCGTTCAAAATATTGCTAGCGCGCTTGATCGGCGATCAATAGCCGAGCGCAAACCACTGTCAGTATCCTTGGCGCGCACCATGTTTGACGAATTGCCATAGCTAGGCGCCATAGTCATTTCGGCCTAGCCGTTATTTTCGATGAGAATGATGCGACCCTTTTTGACGGCAAGGGCAATTTCACCCTGTTTCAGGCGCAATGCCAGTTCACCGAAAATTTCGCGCCGCCACCCACTTAATGCGCGAATCGGTGCGTCATCATCACTTGCCAGCAATTCCAATTCTTCTGCTGAGGCAATCAATCTTGGCGCGATATCATGCTTGTCGGTCACATGTTTGAGCAGCACCCGAAGAAGCTCCATCACCGCGGCAGGTGGGCGTTTTGCTGGGCCGCGTTTTTCTGCTTCGGGAAGCGATGATGGCGGCATGGCAGCAACCATGTCCAAAACCTTGCTAATCGGGGCAACCAGCTTGCCATCTTTGCCCCCCGGAAAGTTGCGGATATTGGCATAATCTTTCCGGTCTTTCGGGTTTGATCCGGCAAGATCAATCAAGGTTTCGTCACGAATCACCCGGTTCCTTGGCAAATCACGACTTTGCGCTTCTCTTTCACGCCATGCTGCCAGATGCATCAGCCGCAATAATGGTGCCGGACGCATATTCCGCACTTTGAGCTTTTGCCATGCGGAATCGGGCGCGGTGATATAAGTCGCCGGATCATTTGATTTGGCATATTCTTCATCAAGCCAATGGCTGCGGTTTCCGGCTTCCAGCTTGCTCCGCATCAGGGGATATAATTTCGCAAGATAGATCACATCATCAAGCGCATAGACAATCTGGCGGTTGCTTAATGGACGTTTTGACCAATCGGTAAAGCGTGAAGTTTTATCAATATCATGGTTCAGCATGGCCTTGACCAGCTTGTCATAGCCAACCTGATCGCCAAGCCCGCAAACCATTGCCGCAATCTGCGTGTCATAGATTGGCTCGGGCAGGCTGCCCATCAGATGCAAAAAGATTTCCATATCTTGATTACCAGCGTGAAACACTTTGGTGATATTTTGATTACGCATCAAATCCCAAAGCGGGTTTAGGTCAAGATTGAGGGCAAGCGGGTCAATCGCAACAGCATCAACGCCATCGCTGATCTGGATCAAACATAATTGAGGATAATAGGTGCGCTCGCGCAGAAATTCGGTATCGACCGCCAAAAATTTGGCATTTTGGAATTGTGTTAAGATGGCGTTAAGGTCGTCATTTGTGGCGATAGGGGGTGCTGCCTTTGGCACATTTGCGTCATCGCTGCTCGCTTGGCTGGCATGTCGTTTCATTTATTACCTCGCTTCGTCCCCGATGATATACGGCAAAAAGCACGCTTCTGAAAGGCAAACCTATTGATTTCGTCGAATAGCGCTCCTAAATCTTAATCATGACAAAAATTCAAAACCCATCTGCAAAGATCAAAAGCGCCACAACAGCTCTCGTGATGTTGGTAGGCGCCCTCGGCCTCGGCAATCAGGCTGCTGCCGCAACAGTGACGCCGCATCGCGCATTTTATGAAATGCAGCTTGGTGTCGCTGATCAGAACTCCAATGTGCAATCTGTTAGTGGCCGGTCGGCATTTACGCTTGATCGTGATTGCGATGGATGGCGGTCTAACGAAGAATATCTGATTGAATTTGGCGGCCAAGAAGGCGGCCGCGACCGGATTTTGTCTAGCTTTGAATCATGGGAATCCAACAACGGCGATATGTATAGTTTCGAGATCAGCGAAAATAGCAGTTTTGAAGTGGCAAAAGATTTTGGTGGCTTTGCAGAAATAAAATCTGGCGGCGGCGATGCGTATTTTTCAATGGCTGATGAGGTGGCGGTGGCTTTGCCAGCCGACACTTATTTTCCAATGCGGCATTTGAATGCCATTATTGATAGCGCCGAAAATGGCAAAACCATGCTTGCCGCGTCAGTATTTACCGGTGCCAAGCCTGATGATGCGCTGTTATCGACCAATACGGTTATTGGCGGATGGCGCGGTGAAGAGGCGGCCATTCAAATGGGTGAATTTGGCCAAGATGGCTATTGGCCAGTTCAGGTTGCTTATTTCAAACCGGCGGCAACAGCGGCCGCACCTGAATATGAAATTCAATATTCGATGCAACCAAATGGCGTGATTCGGCGTTATGTCATTGATTATGGTGATTTTACCATCATTGCCAAATTGTTAAAGCTGGAAAGCGTCGAAACGCCAACCTGTCCCTAATGGCCAATTGCTATTTCTGATAGCCATTGATGCGGTGATTGCTAGATGGTCGGATCGGTGGCGAGGCAGGCTGTGCCTTTGGCCAGCGTAAATGCGTCTTGATTGGCTTTTTGCAATTTTGTTTCATTGCGTTCAACCAAAAGATAGCCGGGCCATTTACGCGGCACATTCTGGTAAAGCCGGTCAAGACCGGCAAGGCGGCCGCCAAGAATAATTACATCCGGATCAAACATATTGATGATCATCGCCGTGGTTCGGCCAATGCGGTCATCCAAAACCTGCAAAACGCTTGACGCGACCAGATCGCTGGCATCGGCGGCGGCGGCGATCGCTTTGATATCAAAGCGTGTCTGGGTGATGTTGTGATATTCGGTTTCCAGCCCGCCAAGTGACAAAAAACAATCAAGGCATCCGCTGCGTCCACACCAGCAATCGCGCCCATCAAGTTCGTGCGGCACTGGCCAGGCAAGCGGGGTATGACCCCATGCGCCAACAATGCGGTTGGCACCGCGCCATAGTTTTTGACCAAAAGTCACGCCGCCAAAAACATGATTATCCAGATAAAGGGCGCAGGCAACGGCGCTGTCTTTTGCTGCGCCAAAACGACTTTCATAAAGGGCGAGGGCTTGTCCGGGGCTTGCCAAGGCAACAGCACGTCCCAGGCTGGCTTGTAGGCTTGCCTTTAAATCTGTGCCCGCAAGACATTTCAGGCCGTCAGGCGGGCTTGGCTGGCCGATAAAGCCACCTTGCGCGCTAACCGCAATAGATTGGGACATATCGGGGTGCGCTTTGGCGGCGCTTGCAACCAGAGAGCCGCAAATTTCCAGCAAATTTGACATTTTGTCATGGTCAAGGCTGTGACTATCTTGCCAAACAAAATCACCGCCATCTTTTAGGATGGCGGCGTTTATAACGCTATTTTCAATTGATAGCCCTAAATACATATCCGGCCTTTTGGCCCGATTATCCGGCTATTTGATTTTTGATTCGCGGAAGATGACATGCTTGCGCGCGCGCGGGTCATACTTCTTCAGCTCAAGCTTTTCAGGCTTGGTGCGAGGGTTCTTTTTGGTCACATAAAAGTAACCAGTGTCAGCTGTGCTTACGAGTTTGATTTGCAGGGTCGCTGGCTTTGCCATGACACATACTCCTAAATTGGGGGTCTTTGGTTGGACCCATCTTGGAAAACTGCGCGCAAATTGGGGTAAATCGCGCCAAATGTCAAGCGCAGATCATCGTCTTTTTTGTTTCGACCCTTTGCTATGCCCTGACGCATTGCGGCCATTGCCCGACTTTGTTCTGGTACCGCGCTCTGATCTGTTGGCGCTATGTTTTTTTGCATATTTTGCTGATTTTCGTCCAGATGTCTCGCTTTGCAGGCCGCCTTCAACCCATTCCAAAAGAATGCCGCCCGATACTGGCGTGACCTCGGTCACTTTGACTCGCAAAGACAGCCCCATGACAAAGCGCCAACCATTATGCCGCCCATCGAGCGATTGCGCGGCTTCATCATAGTCGTAAAAATCGTCAGGAAAGCCGTTCAGCGGCAGTAATCCGTCAGCGGCACCATCTTCAAGCCGGATAAAAGCCCCAAAACCGGTAATGGCAACAATTACGCCATCAACCATCGCGCCAAGCCGCGTTTCAAACAGGGCAGCGGCAAAACGGTCAATGGTACGGCGTTCGGCTGCGGCTGCATTGGCCTCAGTTTCGGAAATATGCGTGCAAATTTCGGCGATCTGGTCAAGTGGCATGCCGTTTAAACCGTCCTTTGGACCTGTTTTCCGGCCGGCGGCATCGACAAGCGCACGATGGACAAGCAGATCAGCATAACGTCTGATTGGCGAGGTGAAATGTGCATAATTGCGAAGTGATAATCCGAAATGCCCGATATTATCGATGCTATAGACAGCTTTTGCCTGACTTCGCAAAACCGCCTCATTCACCGTTAATGCATCAGGGGTGTTTTCGGCAAGCGCGAGAATCTTGTTGAAATGATGGGGGCGAAGCACCTGTCCGGTGGTGAAATTGCCACCAACAGATTCGGCAAGCTTTGAGAGTGTGGCCGCTTTTTTTGGGTCGGGCGTGTCATGAACGCGAAAAACGCATGGTTGGCGGCTGGCAATCAGGCTGTCGGCCGCTGCGACATTGGCCGCAATCATGAAATCTTCAATCAAACGTTGTGATTCGGTTTGCGATCTTTGGGAAATGGCAATGGCTTTGCCGGTTTCATCCATAACAACGCGGCGTTCCTTTAGGTTCAATGCCAAGGGTTCACGGTCTTGCCGATCTTGATCGAGCGCCCGCCATGCGCCAAATAATGCGTGAAGGCAGCCATGCGGTACATCGCAATCAGCCTCATCCATCACCCCATCAAAAACCGCCTGAACCTGATCATAGGTTAATCGGGCATGTGACCGGATCAAGGCGCGTTCAATATGATGCGACAGGCGTTTGCCATTTTTATCAATCTGAATTTCGGCAACCATCACCGCGCGGTCTTCATGCGGTCGCAGCGAGCAAAGATCATTCGAAATCGCCCCGGGAAGCATTGGCACAACACGATCGGGAAGATAAACCGAATTGCCGCGTTTGCGCGCTTCCTGATCAAGCGCGCTGTCAGGGCGGACGTAATGCGCTACATCGGCAATGGCAATAAGAAGACGCCAACCGCCATTTTCGGCTGGTTCGGCAAAAACCGCATCGTCAAAATCCCGCGCATCAGCCCCGTCAATCGTCACAAGCGGGTGATCGCGCAGGTCACGCCGGCCTTTTACCGGCGGGATTTTCAAGCCCTGTGATTCGCTGATTGCCGCATCGGGAAATTGATGTCTGATGCCAAATTCGGCAAGGGCAAGCGCGCTAAACGCACCAGGCGATCCGGCACTGCCAAGATTGCTGATGACCCGTGCATTTTTGCCAATATAGCCGCGTGAGGGCAGCAATTCAGCCTCGACCAGATCGCCAGCCTTGAGGGTGATTTTATCATGTGTCGTTAAAACAAGGCTGTCACGTTTGCCGCGATCAGCCGGTTGCAGGCGAAACCCTTTGCCGGCGGGAACAGCAACGCCAAAAAGACGCTTTTGCTGGCGATCAAGAACGCGGATGATGCGCGCCTCATATAAGGCGGGACCAACACGGGCAAGGCGAGCAAGCACCTGCTGGCCAACAGCGGGCGCACGTCCTGCGCGGCGGCTTAGAGTGACGCGGATTTCGGGCTGGTTTTCATCCTCATTTCCGGCCTGACGCGCCATGCCATCGCCATTATCGTCAAAATCGATGAGCTCAAGAACGGCAATTTCAGGTAAAGTGTCGGGGGCGGCAATGCCGCGGCGATCGCCGGCCAGAATGCCGCGTTCAGCCATATCGCGCAGCATCCGGCGCATCGAAGCGCGTTGATCCTGCCCAATTTTAAAGGCGCGCGTGATGTCGCGAAGGCTTGGCGGGACAGCACAGCTGTTGATATAGTCAAGAACCGATGCCTCATCGGGCATAGCCAGTTTTTCTGGCGCATTATCTGGGCGGGAGTCACCCGGTTTGTGCGCCATCTAGACCGCTTTCTGCTTGTCAGCCGTTTTTTTGGCAGCGGCTTTTTTGGCAGTAGCTTTTTTGGTCGCTGTCTTTTTGGTCGCTGTCTTTTTGGCGGCAGCTTTTTTCTTCGGTGCCGCTTTCTTTGCTGTTGCGGGGCCTTTGGCGGCTTTGGCGGCGAGCAATTCTAGGGCTGTTTCAAGGCTGATATCGGCAATGTCATGCGCTTTGCCCAAGGTGGCACGAAGCTTGTTATGTTCGACATAGGGGCCGAACCGGCCTTTTTTGACATGGACTTCACCGCCAGATGGATGCGTGCCAAGCAATCGTCCAGCCTTTTTGGCGGCTTCAGCAAGAAGATCAACAGCACGGTTTATGCCGATTTCAAGAACGTCATCATCGGGTGCAATACTGGTAAATTTTCCCTGATATTTTAGATAGGGGCCAAACCGGCCAAGACCAGCTTGGATCATATCACCGGTTTCGGGGTGTGGCTCGATATCGCGTGGCAACGCCAGCAAGCCAAGCGCAGCTTCTAAATCCAGCGATGACGCACTTGTGCCTTTTGGCAAGGAGGCGCGTTTTGGTTTTTTGGTTTCAGGGTCGCCAATTTGCACATAAGGCCCATAAGGTCCGTTCCGCAAATAGACAGGAAGACCCGAAGCCGGATCAGGCCCAAGCTCTTTATCGGTTAGGGGCGCGTCACCATCAGCATTGTCATTCTGGTTTGCTAGCTGGCGGGTGAATTTGCATTCCGGATAGTTTGAGCAACCAACAAAGGCGCCGAATTTGCCAAGCTTTAGACCAAGACGCCCATTATCACAATTCGGGCAGCTTCGTTTTAACGCGCCCGTTTCATCAGCCTGAAAGAAATGTGGCCCCAATTCTTCGTCAAGAACATCAAGAACATTGGTGATGGTCAAATCTTTGGTGCCGTCAATGGCAGTTTTGAAATCACCCCAGAAATGCGCTAGCAGCGTTTTCCAATCAAGATTTCCGGCCGAAACTTCATCAAGCTGGGTTTCAAGCTGGGCAGTGAAATCATATTCAACATAGCGATCAAAGAAATTGCCAAGGAAGGTCGAGACCAACCGACCCCGATCTTCGGGCGTGAACCGGCCTTTATCCTTGATGACATAATCGCGGTTTTGTAAAACCTGAATGATCGACGCATAGGTTGATGGACGGCCAATGCCTAGTTCTTCCATCCGTTTGACAAGGCTGGCATCGGTAAAGCGCGGTGGTGGTTGGGTGAAATGCTGTTCCGGCGTGACGCTATGGGTGGTAAGCTGATCACCTTTGGCCATGCTTGGCAAAAGGGCGGTATTATCGTCGCCATCACCATTGGCCTTGTCAGCATTGCCATTGTCTTGGGCGGCGTCTTTGCTTTCGCGGTAAACTGATAGAAAGCCGTCAAAAACCATCACCTGACCGCTGGCGCGTAGGGTAACGCTGTTTGCCGCATCACCGATATCAATACCGGTCTGATCAAGCTCGGCTGATTGCATCTGGCTGGCAATGGCGCGTTTCCAGATCAATTCATAAAGCCGCGACTGGTCATGATCAAGAAAGGCGCGCATTTCATTTGGGTGGCGCGCAATTTCGGTAGGGCGGATCGCTTCATGCGCTTCTTGCGCATTTGCCGCCTTGGTTTTATAGACGCGCGGCGCATCTGGAAGGTAACGCTTGCCAAAATTCTTGTCGATATTCTGGCGGATCGAGGCAATCGCTTCGCCGCCTAGCTGGACACCATCGGTTCGCATATAGGTGATCAGGCCGGTGGTTTCGCTGCCAATATTAATGCCCTCATAAAGCTTTTGCGCGATCTGCATTGTGCGACTTGCGGAAAAGCCAAGCTTGCGCGAGGCTTCTTGCTGAAGGGTTGATGTGGTAAAGGGTGGCTGCGGGTTGCGGCGCACACGCTTGGTCTCAACGTTTTCAACAGCAAGCTTTGCGGCTGAAATGGCGGTGACGGCTTGGGTGGCGTGGGCTTCGGATGTGATATCAAGCTTGCCAAGCTTGGTGCCGTCCAAATGGGTGAGCCGCGCCGTGAAATTATCACCACTGGCAAGGCCGAGTGCCGCTTCGACACTCCAATATTCCTGTGACTGAAAGGCTTCAATCTCGGCTTCGCGTTCGCAAATCAGCCGCAGCGCAACCGATTGCACGCGCCCAGCAGATTTTGATCCGGGCAATTTACGCCATAAAACGGGTGAAATTGAAAAGCCAACAAGATAATCAAGCGCACGCCGCGCCCGGTAAGCATCAATCAGTTCAACATCCAACTGACGCGGATTATCCATAGCGGCAAGAATGGCGGTTTTGGTAACCTCGTTAAAGACAACCCGCTCAACATCAACACCATTTAGATGATTCGTGCCTTTCAACTGTTCGAGAACATGCCAGCTAATGGCCTCGCCTTCGCGGTCAGGGTCAGTCGCAAGGATCAATTTATCCGCACCCTTTAGCGCGGCAATGATGTCTTTTAGATGCTTTTCAGAGCCGCTTGAAATCTGCCATTTCATCTCAAAATCATTGTCAGGCAGAACGGATCCGTCCTTGCTTGGCAAATCGCAAACATGACCATAAGACGCAAGCACCTTGTAGCCATCACCGAGGTAACGGTTGATGGTCTTGGCCTTGGCTGGAGATTCGACAACGACGACTTTCATCACTTGTCCCTACTATATTGTGAAGGGCTTGCGATAAAGGCAAAAATGGGTTTTGTCAAAATTTCTCGTGGTTTTTTTGGAATTTAGCCTGTTTTGAGGGCATTTCAGCCTGATCGCATGGCTGGTTGACTGTTGTTATTGGCCGCTGATGCGCCAATCAAATCCATCAAAATTCAAATTGGCGTGATACGCGATTGCCATAATGACGGGTAAGCTGACCCGCCAATTCCAACTCAAGAATGGCTGCCCAGACAACCGCCGATGGCTGGTCGCACCACGCAATCAAATCGTCAACATCAACCGGCTCGCCGCCAAGCCCTGAAATGATAATCTCGCGGCATTTTAAAATGTCTTCGTCGGAAAAAGTTGTTTGTGGCATTTCCACCCATATTGTCTTTTTCGGGGGAACTTCGACGGTGCGGTTCTGGCCTACCGCCTCGATGATATCAGCCGCATTTTGCGCAAGGCTGGCAATAATCCGTTTGCGTGTTGGAAAATTACGCGGGGTCGGCGCGGTTCCCGGGCGCATCTCGGCCAACAGCAATCCTTCGTCAACAATCTGCTGAAACAGGGCGCGATTTTCCGGTGGATAGATAATATCAATGCCGCCAGCAATCACCCCAACCGTGCCCGTTGCTATGGCACCGCGATGGGCAGCGGCATCAATACCGCGTGCCATGCCCGACACAATCACATAGCCTGCCTCGCCAAGTTCGCGCGCCAGCGTTTCAGCATGGCGAATGGCATTGATCGAAGCATTGCGCGCCCCAACAAGCGCAATCATCGGTTTGTGCAGCAAATGCAGATTGCCTCGCGTCGATAAAGTGACCGGCGCGTCATCAAATTGCGCCAAACGAAGCGGGTAGGAATCGCTGTCTCGCCAGATCAGTCTGGCACCAGCATCATCATTCGCAGCAAGTTCGGCCTTGGCATCGGCAAGGCTTG
>Ga0209199_1002678_pt1 | contig 18643 bp, 17 predicted proteins | sample COGITO_mtgs_1105_7_FD_184805 | JGI IMG/M metagenome (GOLD analysis project Ga0209199, IMG submission 184805) | Pelagic marine microbial communities from North Sea - COGITO_mtgs_110523 (SPAdes) (version 2) | ecosystem: Environmental > Aquatic > Marine > Epipelagic ...
TGAGTCAACAGTAATTACGCTGAGCGCCTTGCCGCCTTTTTGCTGGCGCGCAATTGTCATGGCTGCGATGTTCACGCCAGCCTCTGCAAATGCCTTGCCATAAATTGCAACGATTCCCGGGCGATCTTGGTAGATCATAACAACCAAGTTTTCAGACATCGATAGCTCGACGTCGTACCCGTTCAGAGAAACTACCTTCTGGTGGTGCTTCGGGCCGATAACTGTGCCGCCAGCTGAAACCATTGTTCCGTCGGACAGGGTCGCTTTCAAAGTGGTGATGTTTCGATACTCGTCGCTTGCGGTGTCCTGAGTCAATCTAACCTCAACACCCCGCTGTTCAGCCAACAACGGTGCATTTACATAGGAAACCTGCTCGGTAACCATGGTCTGGAATAGACCTTTTAGAGCAGCCAATTTCAGCACGGTGACATCGTGGGCAGCAATCTCTCCACGAGCTTCAAATTCAATTGCAGTTATCGAAGTTTGTCCGGCAAGGCCAGCAACCAGTTGTCCAAGCTTTTCAGCCAGAGGAATTCCAGGCTTTACCGAGGAGTCAATTACGCCACCGGCTACATTCACTGCATCCGGCACGAGGTCACCGGCCAGCGCCAAACGCACTGACCTTGCAACAGACACTCCAGCCTTTTCCTGAGCCTCTTCGGTGGAGGCACCTAGGTGCGGAGTTAGTTGGATGTTATCGAGAGTCAACAGCGGCGATTCTTTTGGCGGCTCATTCACAAAGACGTCCAGGCCAGCCCCTGCAATTCGCTTAGTTTTCAATGCTGCGTAGAGGGCATCCTCATCGATAATTCCTCCGCGTGAGCAGTTGACGATGCGAAGATTTGGCTTAGCCATGGCGAACTGATCGGTTGAGATCATGCCGGTTGTTTCTGGGAGTTTAGGAATGTGGATGGTGATGAAATCACTTCTGTGCATCATGGCTTCCATATCCACCAGCTCAACACCAATCTGTTCAGCGCGAGCCTGTGTGACATAGGGGTCGTAGCCGATTAGTGTGGCGCCGAAACCAGTCAATCGCTGTGCAACGAGAGTTCCAATTCGACCTAGGCCAATGATTCCAATGGTCTTTTCATAAAGTTCAATGCCGGAAAACGCACTTCGCTGCCACTTGCCATCCTTCATAGAGGCATGGGCATCCGGGATGTTCCTGGACAGCGACATAATGTGGCCAATTGCCAATTCGGCCGCAGATATAACATTTGAAGTCGGAGCGTTCACGACCATCACACCGTGCTCGGTGGCAGCCTTGATATCAACGTTATCCAGCCCGACGCCCGCCCTGGCAATGACTTTTAGTTTCGGGGCCGCCTTCAGTGCTTCGGAGTCCATTTTTGTGGCAGAACGAATCAGGACCGCGTTAGCCTCAGACAGCGCTGGTAGCAGTTTTGATCTGTCTGCGCCGTCAACATGGCGAATTTCAAAGTCTGGGCCTAGGGCTTCGACTGTTGCAGGTGAAAGTTCCTCTGCAATTAAAACAACTGGCTTTGACACGGGATTACCTAACGACGGAGTCGACTAACGGAAGAACTGCAAGTCTAATAGTTAGTTAGTGCAAGTTACCTGGTGCACTGGCAACGGTCTGCCTCGGCAACTCCGGCTAGCGCCTCTTCAACATGCTCGCCGCAGCCTTCCCAGGTCGGCTTGTGACAACTTGAACAACTTACCTTTGCGCACATTTCTAAAATCCTTTGCTAACGTCTTGCTGCCAGTTTAGCTTTGGAAAAAACTGCGAATGGAGTTGACATGTCCAGAATCAAAAATGTGATTATCGCAGGAGCAGTCGGCATAGCGCTGACCCTGATCGGTTATTTTTTTACGGTTTCAACCGGAGAGGAGTTAGCCGTTGAGACTCCTGCCATAACCGGACCACTGCCACTTCTAGCCTTCGTATTTATCCCGCTGATGTCAGTTGTTGGCGCATCGGTTGCGGCACTCCTGGCCCTTCGAACCAACAACCCTAGGAAATTCGCCCTCGGTGTTGGGTTCCTGGTACTCGGGCTAATGGCGTTTAGCCCATTTATTGCAAACGCAACCGACGCGACAATCATCTGGTTGCAGCTCCTGCACCTTGTGCTGGCCCTGCCAATTCTGATTGCCTATAACCGACTGCCTGCAGTGAAGTCCTAGGTATAAAAAGACACCTCGACAGTTTCACTGCCGAGGTGTCTTTTTTATGAACCTAGTTACCTTGCGACATTACCCTCTTGGTAGTCGTCGTCGTTCTGCAACCAGCTGAAGAGCTTGCGCAGTTCGCGACCAGTTGCCTCGATTGGGTGAGACTCGCCCTTGGCGCGCAGCGCCTTGAACTCTGCCCCACCAGCATCCTGGTCATCGATAAATCGTTTTGCAAAGGCACCGTTCTGGATGTCAGTCAAGACAGCCTTCATGTTTTCCTTGACCGATGGGTCAATAACCCTTGGTCCAGAAACATAGTCGCCGTATTCAGCAGTGTCGGAAACACTCCAGCGCTGCTTAGCAATTCCACCCTCATACATCAGGTCAACAATGAGCTTCAGCTCGTGAAGAACTTCGAAGTAAGCGATTTCTGGCTGGTAGCCGGCCTCTACAAGAGTCTCGAAGCCGTACATGACAAGCTGAGAAGCCCCACCACAAAGAACAGCCTGCTCACCAAATAGGTCAGTCTCGGTCTCTTCGGTGAAAGTTGTCTTGATTGTTCCAGCTCGGGTTCCACCGATGGCCTTGGAGTAGGAAAGACCCAACTCCATTGCAGTTCCGGTTGAATCCTGCTCAACAGCAATCAGGTTTGGGACACCCTTGCCTGCGACATACTCGCGGCGAACCAAGTGACCTGGACCCTTAGGAGCGACCAGGAACACGTCAACATTGGTGGGTGGCTTTATAAGTCCGAAGCGAATTGCGAAACCGTGGCCAAAAACTAGCGCGTCTCCGGCTTCTAGGTTTGGCTCAATGTCCAGAGTGAATAGGTCGCGCTGTTTTGGGTCTGGAGCGAGCACGACGATAACGCTTGCCCACTTCACTGCTTCGCCCGGAGTCAGAACTTTTAGGCCCTGAGATTCGGCCTTGGCCCTTGACTTAGAACCTTCTAGAAGGCCTACGACGACGTCAACGCCGGATTCCTTCAGGTTCAGTGCGTGAGCGTGGCCCTGTGAGCCAAATCCCAAAACGGCAACCTTGCGGCCCTGAATGATGCTGATGTCTGCATCTTTGTCGTAAAAAATCTCTGCCACTTGATTGCTCTCCTTGTTTGTTATTGAATAAACCTTAGCGAAGGACTTTTTCGCTCATTGACTTCGATCCGCGTGAAATAGCAATTGCACCCGACTGAACCAATTCTTTTATGCCAAAAGGCTCAAGCACCTTTATAAACGCCTGGCACTTGGCCGAGTCACCGGTGACTTCAATTACTACAGCGTCACTCACAACATCGATAACTCGCGCTCTAAACAGCGTGACTGCTTCAAGGACCTGAGACCGCGTAGAAGAATCCGTGCGCACCTTGACCAGCATGTGATCCCTCGCGACCGATGACTGGTCTTCAAGTTCCACTATTTTCAGGACGTTCACAAGCTTGTTGAGTTGCTTGGTTACCTGTTCGAGAGGCTGACCGTCCAAACTCACAACCACCGTCATTCTAGAAACACCCTCTACCTCGGTAGTTCCAACGGCCAGTGATTCGATGTTGAAGCCCCTTCTTGCAAACAGCGCTGCAACGCGCGTCAAAATTCCAGGCTTGTTCTCCACAAGCAGTGACAATACGTGCTGAGTCATCTCTACTCCTCACCGTCCCAAATCGGGGCTGCATCTCTAGCGTATTGGACAGCGTCGTTTGAGACACCTGCCGGAACCATTGGCCACACCATGGCATCCCTGCCAACGATAAAGTCAATCACAACAGGTCTGTCGTTGGTCTCCATGGCTAGTTTGATGGCAGCGTCAACCTCTTCAATTTTCTCCACGCGAATTGCAAGGCAGCCGTAGCTCTCGGAAAGTTTCACGAAGTCAGGGACCATGATGGTGTCGGTTCCGGTGTTCAAATCAGTGTTTGAATAACGTGAGTTATAAAACAAGGTCTGCCACTGCCTAACCATTCCAAGCGAAGAGTTATTAATAATTGCGACCTTGATTGGGATGTTATTGATGGTGCAGGTGGCCAGCTCCTGGTTGGTCATCTGGAAGCAACCATCACCATCAATAGCCCACACCAAGCGCTCTGGCTGTGCAACCTTGGCGCCCATAGCCGCAGGAACTGCGTACCCCATGGTTCCGGCGCCTCCGGAGTTGAGCCAGGAGTTTGGGCGCTCGTACTTAATGAATTGTGCGGACCACATCTGGTGCTGTCCCACGCCGGCAGCAAAAATTGCCTCCGGCCCGGATAGCTCTCCGATTCTCTCGATCACATACTGGGGAGAAAGCTTGCCGTCATCGGCATCGTTGTATCCAAGTGGGTAGCGCTCCTTCAGCCCGTTTAGGAAAACCCACCAGTCTTCGAAGTCTGGCTTGGTGGTCTTCATCTGCGATTCAAGTTCAGCAATCAACATAGAGATTACGACTTTGGCATCCCCCACAATCGGAACGTCAGCGTGACGAATCTTGCCGATTTCCGCCGGGTCAACATCAACGTGGATGACCTTTGCACCTTTAGCAAAGCTCTTCACATCTCCGGTTACACGATCATCAAACCTGGCCCCGAGGGTTATCAAAAGATCCGATTTCTGCAGTGCAGTAACGGCTGGAACTGTTCCGTGCATTCCTGGCATGCCAAGGTGCTGCGGGTGCGAATCAGGGAAAGCACCTCTGGCCATCAAGGTTGTGGTGACAGGCGCATGCAAGAGCTCTGCAAGTTTCAACAACTCTTTGCTGGCCTCAGCTCTGATTACTCCCCCACCGACATAAAGAATTGGCTTGTGAGACTTCAAAATCATCTCGGCTGCAGCTTGAACCTGTTTGCCGTGAGGGTCAGTAACCGGCTTATAACCTGGCAAGTCGATCTTTGGGGGCCAAGAGAATTCAAATTTCGCATTCTGGGCGTCTTTGGCAACATCCACCAAAACCGGGCCCGGTCTGCCGGTGGTTGCAATTTCATAGGCGGCAGCAATCACGCCTGGAATGTCGGCAGCATTGGTAACCAAGAAGCTGTGCTTGGTGATCGGCATCGTGATGCCGACAATGTCAGCTTCCTGAAATGCGTCAGTACCAATTGCAAACGAGTTGACCTGGCCGGTTATGGCAAGCATCGGAACTGAGTCCATGTGGGCATCGGCGATTGCAGTCACCAGGTTTGTTGCACCTGGGCCACTGGTAGCGATGCAAACGCCGAGTTTTCCACTGGCAGCGGCATAGCCCTCTGCTGCGTGGCCAGCACCCTGTTCGTGGCGAACCAGTATGTGGCGCAACTTAGTTGAATCCATGAGTGGGTCATAAGTCGGCAGAATTGCTCCACCGGGCAGTCCAAACACTGTGTCAACCCCGAGCAACTCGAGCGAACGGATTAGTGCTTGTGCCCCACTTAGGGTCTCAGTAGCCATGGTTTCCTTTACAAATCAACATTTAACCGCAGTACGCGCCCTCGGAAGCAGAATGAACCAACTTTGAGAATTTAGCTAGCACTCCGCGGGTGTATCTCGGAGGCAATGGCTGCCAGTCTTTACGACGCTCAGCCAGCTCTTCTTCGCTGACCAGTAAGTCGAGCGAACGAGCAGCAATGTCGACTCGAATCAAGTCTCCATCACGAACCAGAGAAATCGGACCACCTTCGGTCGCCTCTGGCGCAATGTGGCCGATACACAGTCCGGTTGTGCCGCCTGAGAATCTGCCGTCGGTCAATAGTAGAACATCTTTTCCTAATCCCGCACCCTTGATAGCACCGGTGATCGCCAACATCTCCCTCATACCCGGGCCGCCCTTGGGGCCTTCGTAGCGAATAACGACGACATCGCCGGCAGAAATCTTGCCCTCTGACAGTGCTTCCATTGCGGCAGCCTCGCGCTCGAACACCCTTGCTGGACCTTCGAAACTTGCAAGATCAAAGCCTGCAGTTTTGACTACAGCTCCGTCTGGGGCAATTGACCCGTGCAAGATGTTGATTCCACCGGTTTTATGAATTGGGTTATTCATGGCGCGAATAATTTTCCCATCCGGATCTGGTGGCGTGATGTCAGCTAGGTTCTCTGCCATAGTCTTGCCGGTTACCGTTAGAACATCGCCGTGCATCAGACCCGCGTCAAGCAGTGCCTTCATCAGAACCGGCACGCCTCCGACTCGGTCCACATCGTTCATGACGTACTGGCCGAATGGCTTCAAGTCACCAAGGTGAGGCACCTTGTCCGAGATTCTATTAAAGTCTGCAAGCTGTAGGTCAACTTCTGCCTCACGAGCTATGGCCAAAAGGTGCAGCACGGCATTTGTCGAACCACCGAAAGCCATCAATACCGCAATCGCGTTCTCGAATGCCTTTTTGGTCATGATCTGCCGCGCTGTTATGCCCTTGTCTATAAGGTTCACGACCGCTTCACCGGAACGCTCTGCCCAGTCATCACGACGTCTGTCAGCTGACGGTGGTGCGGCTGAACCCGGAAGGCTCATGCCAAGTGCTTCACCAATAGAGGCCATGGTGTTGGCGGTATACATGCCGCCACAGGCGCCCTCTCCAGGGCAGATTGCCCGCTCGATTCGACCCAGGTCTTCATCGCTCATCTTTCCGGCCTTGCAAGCACCGACGGCCTCAAAGGCATCGATGATTGTCACCTGCTTCTCAGTGCCGTCCGTGAGCTTGACCCAGCCCGGTGCAATGGTTCCTGCATACAAAAAGACCGAAGCCAAATCAAGCCTTGCTGCAGCCATCAACATGCCGGGCAAGGACTTATCGCAACCAGCCAAAAGCACAGAGCCGTCGAGGCGCTCTGCCTCCATGACGGTCTCGACGGAGTCGGCGATTACCTCGCGAGAAACAAGTGAAAAGTGCATTCCCTCGTGACCCATTGATATTCCATCTGAAACTGAAATCGTTCCAAACTCCATCGGCCAGCCGTTTGCATTACGAACACCGACCTTTGCAGCGTCGGCAAGACGGTCTAGGGACAGGTTGCAGGGAGTCACTTCATTCCAAGACGAAGCAACACCAATTTGAGGTTTTACCCAGTCGTCGTCTCCCATGCCAACGGCTCGGAGCATTCCACGCGCTGGGGCTCGCTCAATTCCGTCGGTAACTACAGAGCTTCTCGGCTTCATGTGATTGGTCATAGTTCAATCTTACGTTTTATATCGCGATACCCTGAAGGAGTGGAAAAACAAGATACGACCAAAGTGCCCACGGGACTAGCGCTCTACAACATTGCAGCCCATCGCGCTAGCCGAGAGGTTATCTACTCCTATTCCACTTCCTTTGGCCTTGCCACCAGAATAATCTCCAAGGAGCTGCGCGCTCATATCGAGAACATCTACGCCCTGGTCCGCGTTGCTGACGAGATTGTTGACGGGTCGGCTGCCGAGGCCGCCGCAATTGAAACCGCAGTGGACCCCGGTCAACTGCTGGCTGACTTTGAAAACGAAACCTACCTGGCCATGAAGCGAGGTTTTTCCACGAATTTGATTATCCATTCCTTTGCGCTCACCGCAAGAGAGGTCGGAATCAAAAAAGAAATAGTGGAACCATTTTTCTTCTCGATGCGTCAGGACCTGACTGAGACGATTCACGATCAGGCATCTTTCCAGCGCTACGTCTACGGCAGTGCCGAGGTGGTGGGGCTGATGTGCTTGGCGGCCTTCGTGCACGGGCACAAATATTCAGAGCATGAAAAAACCACGATGGTTACTGGAGCAAGGGCTCTAGGTGCAGCCTTTCAAAAAGTGAACTTTCTAAGAGATTTGGCATCAGATTTCGAAAAACTGGGACGGAGCTATTTTCCTGGCGTTGATGTGAAGACCTTTAACGATGATGTGAAAAATGCTCTGGTTGCGGACATTGAAAATGACCTTCGTATTTCCGCTCTGGCTCTTCCGCTATTGCCAGCCTCACCTCGAAAAGCAGTGACCGCTGCGCAGCTACTTTTTCAAGAACTCAATAAAAAGATTGCAAAAACCAAAGCCGAGGAACTAATTCAGGCCCGAATCTCGGTTAACAACTTACGCAAGCTAATTTTGCTTGCAAAAACTTTGCTAGGAGCCAAGCCGTGAGTAGTAAAAGCGCCGTTGTAGTTGGTGGAGGAATCGCAGGACTTGCCTCGGCAGCACTGCTCGCAAAAGCTGGAATGAAGGTTCAGCTATTCGAAGCGAACAACAGCCTTGGTGGCAGGGCCGATGTCTGGGAAAAAGACGGCTTCCGCTTTGACATGGGCCCAAGCTGGTATTTGATGCCGGACGCATTTGAGCAATTCTTCAAGCTGATGGGGACCTCAGCCGAGACAGAACTCGACCTGGTAAGGCTGAACCCGGCCTACCAAACCAGAAATGAAGGTCTTGGCGACTCTCTACTGATGCCAGATAACGTCGATGGAATCAAGGAGCTTTTTGATTCAATCGAAGAGGGTTCTTCCAAGGGGTTAGACCGCTATCTCAAGAGCGCAGAGAGTGCCTACGAACTATCCATCAAACACTTCCTCTACACAAACTTCATGGACGCTAGAAGCTTTGTGCAGCCGGAAGTTATCGCCAAACTCGGGCGCTTTCTCAAGCTTTTGATTAAGCCGCTTTACTCATTCTCGGGCGAATACGTAAAGGATGAGCGCCTAAAGAAAATGCTGAACTTTCCGGCTGTCTTTCTAGGTGCTTCCCCCTACGACACTCCGAGCATGTATCACCTGATGACGCACGTTGACATGCAGCAGGGTGTTTTTTATCCAAAGGGTGGTCTTCACACCGTGATTGAAGCAATCGTCAGACTTGCAAAGCAGCACGGTGTCGAAATCCACACCGGTTCACCCGTTTCAAAGATCCTGACCGATGGCAACAAGGCTGTCGGCATCGAGGTTGGCAAATCTGAGATTTTTGCGGATGTTGTAGTTGCGAGCGCCGACCTGCATCACGTCGAGACCAAACTGCTCAGTAAAGAGCACCAGACTTACCCGCAGAAATGGTGGGACAAGAAAACCCCCGGCCCCTCAGCGATGCTGCTTTACTTGGGCGTCAAGGGTGAACTGCCCCAGCTCAATCACCACACGCTGTTGTATACCAAAGACTGGGACTCCAACTTTGCCGAGGTTTTCCGCAAGGCAGACGGCAAAAGCCGAATCCCAACTCCAGCCTCTCTCTACATTTGCAATCCATCGAAGACTGACGATTCAGTAGCTCCAGAGGGACACGAAAACCTCTTCGTGCTTGTTCCCATTGCGCCAGACCCGTCTATCGGCTCTGGCGGTATTGATAGGGCAGGCGATGAGGCTTTTGAATTAGAGGCGGACAAGGTGATCGAGCAGATTGCAAAGTGGTGCGATATTCCAGATTTAGCAGACAGGATCGTTGTTCGCAGATCAATGGGCCCAGCGAACTTTGAAAATGAACTTAATGCCTGGAGCGGAACTGCCCTTGGCATGGCCCACACTCTGACCCAAAGTGCATTTTTTAGACCAAAGAACTACTCCAGGAAGCTCAAGAACCTTTTCTACACCGGACACAACACAATTCCAGGAATTGGTTTGCCGATGTGTTTGATCGGCGCTGAGCTGGTTTATAAGCATTTGGTAAATGACCGCTCTTCCGGACCGATCGCCAAGGAGCTAACAAAGGTCCAGAGGTGGAAGGGAATTAGTTGATTGAAGCAATTACTCCCTTCCTCTACCTAGCAGCACTGCTTCTTTCAATCTGCGGCCTGTTTTTGTTGGATATCCGTCACAAACTGGCCTTCTCAACTTCACCCAAGGCGGCTGGCCTTTCAATCGCAATCGCCGTTGTACTTTTCCTGCTTTGGGATCTGGCCGGAATAGCCCTGGGGATTTTCTTCCGTGGGGATGCCCCTCACCTCTCGGGGTTACTACTTGCTCCTGAGCTGCCGCTAGAGGAGCTTTTCTTCCTGATACTGCTTAGCTACAACGCTCTGCTTGTCTACCTTGGGTTTGCAAGGAGATTGAGCAAATGACCTACCTTCTTTTGACTGCAAGCGTTCTAGTTGCACTTGCTGTCTATGGATTCACAATGCGCAAGTGGCTGGTGTTAAAGCCACTTGCGGGAACTGCTGCAGTCATGTTTTCACTCACCGCAATATTCGATAACGCCATCATCGGAACTGGCATTGTTGCATACGATCCGGAGAAGATTTCCGGCATAACCATTGGGTTTGCACCCATTGAGGACTTTGCCTACACGCTGTTAGCCATTATCGTGGTGCCGTCTCTGTTCAATATCTTTAGGATCCGACTGTGAAGCTTGTTTCAAGGCTCTTTGTGTCATCTCGGCCAATTTCCTGGGTGAACACAGCCTTCCCTTTTGCAGCCGCCTATTACTTCAGCACCGGTTCGGTAACAACTGAACTCATAATCGGAACCTTCTTTTTCTTGATTCCATATAATCTTTTAATGTACGGGGTGAACGACGTTTTTGACTACGAGTCGGATCTGACCAACCCTCGAAAAGGTGGCCTAGAGGGTGCACTGCTGGAACCCAGATACCACAACGCGACGCTGCTCCTGGCAACCTTATTCGCGCTGCCGTTTGTCATCTACTTACTTCTAGTCGGAAAAACTTCTTCGAACATTATTTTGCTGATTGTTTTGTTCTTAGTAGTTGCCTACTCAGTCAAATACCTGAGATTCAAGGAAATCCCGATACTGGATTCTTTTACTTCGGCGATTCACTTTCTAGGACCGTTGGTATTTGGCCTAAGCCTTACTGAAATCAGCATTACAAGCCTGAGCTTGGTGGTTTCAATAGCTGCATTTTTGCTCTGGGGTATGGCCTCACACGCTTTTGGTGCCGTCCAAGATATTCGTGCTGACAGAGAAGCCGGAATCTCCTCTATCGCAACCTTCTTTGGCTCAAAGCTCACTGTTCGCTTGGCTTTCGCGTTTTACCTGTTTGCAGGTCTTGCTCTGACCTACCTGCCTGATCGGTTCGTCTTCGCGAGCCTGGCTACAGTTCCCTACCTCATCGTGACCGCCAGGGAGTTCACAATAACCGACGAAATTTGCGAGCAGGCAAACCGGGGTTGGAAGAGATTTATTTGGCTCAACTTTTTTGCTGGAGCGCTGATTACCGCCCTGTTGATTGGCCCCAGCTAGTTATTAGTCGTCCACCCAATTAGGTGCTTTCTGGAAAAACTCGGATTGCACAACTGGCAACTCAACGCCCTGGTTGGTCTTCTCATTCGGTAGTGCCTGTGGCCTACTGCACACAAGCCGAGATATTTAGCTGAGTTTTTGGCAATGGCAGCGCCGTCAAGCTTCTCGTGACGATATCCCAGCAAACTCGCCCTTTGCTTCCAGGCTTTTCCATGGCCGACATCTTGACCCACCAAAGCATGCGCTATTTCGTGGAGCAAAACCTGGTGAATGGAGTCCAAGGTTGAGTTTTCAATAAAGTGCTTACTTAGGGTGATTCGCCGATTAGAAAAATCACATTGTCCCGCCCGCCTCACAGCCCTGTCAAAGCCAAATGAATACTGAATTAGGCCATTGGCCTGCAACAACTCAGTTGCCAACTGTTCAACCTGAGACTTGGAAACCACAGCAGTCATCTGATTACTGAGGCCCTTCGCAAAGCTCGCTGATGCGCCTCACGGCCTCTGTGATTCTCGGTTTGGAGGTTGCGAAGTTGAAGCGAATAAAGCCTTGGAAATCATCCCCTGGGCTGTGGTCAGGTCCGGCATTCACTGAAACCTTTGCCTCTTTGAGAATCGTGTTTGCTAAATCTGGAATTCCATACGCTTCCAAATCGATCCATGCCAGATATGTAGCTTCCAGTGCGAACATTTTGGCCTTTGGCAACATTGTTGCAACCTCGTGCCTCAGGTGCTCAAGGTTGTCTTGAAGAATAGTCACCGTCTCATCCAGCCAGTCGACACCCTCGGTATAGGCGGTGACCATCGCAAAAGCACCCAGTATGGAAGACCGCCACTGCATTGCCTCTGGAAGGCCAGCAAGCTTGGTTCTGACCGCATCGGACTGTGTTATCAGAAAGCCTGCTTTCAGCCCGGCGGTGTTCCATGCTTTTGAGCTAGAGGTGATTGTCACACCGGTTTCCGTCGCCTGGCTGCCAAGGGATAAATAGGGAGTGAAAGGAACCCAGCTAAGAGGTGCGTGAATCTCATCTGAGATGACCAAGACATCAAACTCCTTAGCAAGCATGGCTATTTCAGTGAGCTCTTGGGCGGTGTGGATTCGCCCAATTGGATTTTGTGGGGAGCAGAGTAGGAATACCTTCACGCCCTGATCGAATGCCACTCTGATGGCTGAAAGGTCTAGCCTCCAAGTGTCACCGTCAAGTTGCAGCGGTGCATCAAACGGCACGCATTCTGCTTCTTTGATCCATCCAAAAAATGCCGCGTAGACAGGGGAGTTTATAAGTACTCTGTCCCCCGGCTGAGTTACGGATTTTAGGATCTCAACAGCTGCCACACCAACATCGGTCGCCAGCTTTATGCCCTTGGGGTCGGCTTCCCAGCCCCATCGCCTTTTCGCGAAACTGGCAAAAGCCGGTCCGATGCCAGGGAAAATCCCCAGGTAGCCGAGGTCCGAATTTAGTGCCATCTCAGAGATCTTGTCTCTGATTGGCTTGGCAACCTCAAAATCCATCTCCGCCACGTGCATTGGCAGTACGTCCGCGTCATACCTCAGCCACTTGGTACTGGAGCGGTTGGCAAAGTTTGAAAAACTGTTTGGGTCTTGCATGCTTCGATTATGCCCTAGGTGTCTACAAAGACATTTACGTTTGCGCTAAGCGCCGAGAATTAGATACCCGGCAATACTGAAAACCACCAAAGCAATCGCCGAGTCTAGGACTCGCCAGAACTTCACGGAAGAAGTAAAGCGCGTCAAGAGTCTTGATAGGTAGCCGAGGCTGAAAAACCATAGGAAACTTCCCACGCTGGCACCAAGCCAGAAAAACCAGCGATCTGCTTCGAACTGGTTTCCGATCGAGCCAAGCAAGATCACAGTGTCTATGTAGACATGCGGATTCAAAAATGTCAGCGCAGCCACGGTACCCATGGCTTTTAACGGGGTCATGGCTGATGCTTGCCCCTGCTCCAATATGTCTGGGTTGAGTGCCCGCTTCACCGAACCAATTCCGAACCAGATCAAATAGGCAGCACCTGCGTACCTCAGGACCAAGAGCAACCCCGGCACAGACTCAATAACTGCACCCAAGCCCAAGATTCCAGCACCTATCAGTGCTGCGTCTGCCACAGCGCAAAAAAGCACGATTGGCAGCACGTGCTGCCTGGAAACACCCTGGCGGAGCACAAAGGCATTTTGCGCCCCTATTGCGATAATCAGCGCAAGTCCGCTGGCTAAGCCGGTAGTTATTGCTAGCACGCATCCGCTTTCAGTGTCTACGACCTGAGCTTTAGCTCGGAAATAAATCGCCCCCAAAGCTTATTGTTTTATTCATGACACTAGAAATTGGAACCGCGGCACCTGACTTCACACTGCTAAACCAAGACGGAGACTCGGTCTCAATAACTGATTTCAAAGGTGAGAACGTAATTGTCTACTTTTATCCGGCTGCGGCAACCCCGGGCTGCACAACCCAAGCCTGCGACTTCAGAGACAACATCAATTCGCTGAAATCAGCCGGCTACACCGTTTTAGGAATCTCTCCCGACAAGCCCGGAAAGCTTAAGAAGTTCCAGGAAAAAGAGGGCCTCAACTTCAACCTGCTGAGTGATGAAGACAGCGCCGTCCAGAAAGCCTACGGTGCCTTCGGACTCAAGCAGATGTATGGCAAAGAATATGAGGGAACCATTAGGTCAACAGTGGTGGTCGACAAAGAAGGTTCCGTGAGCCACGTTTTTAACAAGGTAAAGACCAAGGGTCACGTCGAATTTCTTCGAGAGCAACTCGGCCTCTAACCCCAAAGTCACAGAAGCCCTGTCAGAAACTAGTGATCAGAGCGTTTCAACAGCCGTGTTTTTCTAAGCACGCTCAACCAAAACAAGAGTGCTGAAGCACCCAGGCCCATTGACATAGTCGTGATGATTCCGACCGTGGGATTTATCACGACAATCAGGGTAAGAAGCAGCGGGCTGAATGCACCGACGATTTTCGAAAGCATCATTATGTAGCCCTGGCGCTCTCCGAACTGCTCCGGACCGAAAAACAACAGTGGCAGTGTGCCTCGAATAAACGGATCGAGCCCCACCGATATCCCATGGAGAATCACAAAAGGAATCAGTCCGTTGACTCCGAAGACCAATATCAGCACAACACCAATTGGGTGAGCCATCATTGACACTCCCGCGATGTTGATCGGAGACATGCTGCGCTCAAGCACCACAAGTAGTATTCGCGCCAAAACTTGGGAGGGGCCGAGGATAGATGCGGCAAGCAGCGCCAAGCCGACACCGGCACCAAGCTCGGTAAGCAAAAACGGAAGTGTGGTGTTTACCGAAGCAACCATGAAAGCCTCTAGTGCAAACATGATGGCAAATAAAGCAACCAGTAAATCAAAGCGAATACGGCTCTTTTTTGCAGTAGCGCTGACCTGGCTAACAACTTCTGGCTCTCGGCGATCAAACTTGGGAATAGTCATGTTCAACGGCAGCGCAATCAAAAGGTGTGCAAAAGCCCAGACCAAAACTGCTTGCTGCCAACCAAAGTTCTCACTTACCCAGGCATTGATCGGCCATGAAATTGTCGATGACAACCCAACAAACACTGTGATCCCGGCAATCACCTTGTTCGACTTATCTCCAAAGAAGTTCACAACTGTCGCAAAAGCAGCGTCATAGTTTCCCATCGCTGCACCAATGCCGATCAAAACCCAGGCGGCAAAAAGCATGGTTACCGATGAAGTTGCCGCCAAAAGCACCAGGCCGAGAATGAAAACGATGTTCCCAAATGGAAGCACACGCCTACCACCCAAGATGTCAATTGCTTTGCCAATTCGGGGACCTAAAAAAGCGGAGAACAGCAAAGCGATAGTAAATGCCCAAAAGAAGGTTTCAGTGCGAATGCCCAGCGATTGGGATATTGGAACGGCAAGAATCGCGGGGAGATAAAAGCCAGAGCTCCATCCAATGAACTGCGATACGCCAAGCCGAACTGTTAGTCGGGAGGACGGCTTCAAGCTGAATCCATTTCGTTGGGTGTTGAGATTGTGACAACAGCAGTCGCACGTACCCCAAAGATTACAACCAATTCAAACTTGAACCAAAATTCCTGTAAAGGTGAACAATCTCGGGTCCAAATAGCCAAGCGCACGAGCCACCGCTGAAAGATAAGTGAGCTGATTCAGAGATCCCTTCGACCAAGGCTCAGGCACGGTTGCTTGGTAATTTGATTATGGTTTCGTTTCGCTTAGACTTAACGGCGTGGAGCTGAATATTTGGGCTCATTAAAGTAACCGGGAGAAAACAAATGAAGCCTGAAACAAAACTTGGAAGACAGTTGCAAATCTTCAATAGGTTGGCTGGTGTATTTCATTTAGCCCAGGCCATTGCGCTATTTTTCATCTTGAACGATGAGACTAAAATCCCCGTCATCTCCAGGTTCTTCACTGATACTCCCCAGGGAATCTTTCCCGTTAGTGAGACTCTGTTTGAGTTTCCCATCGCGCTGATTGGCCCAATATTTCTGTTGCTCTCAGCAATCGCCCACCTATTAATCTCATCACCTTTTTACGTTCGTCGTTACGAGCAGAACATTGCCAAGGGCATCAACCCACCGCGCTGGTGGGAGTACTCGATTACTTCTTCTCTAATGCTGGTTGTGCTTTTGATGCTCGGTGGCCTGATTGAGATATCCGCGGTGGTCTTTATCTTCACTCTCAACTTCTTGATGAACATGTTCGGTCTCGTGATGGAGCGCTACAACCAGCTGACAGAAAAAACTAGCTGGACGCCCTTCAACCTTGGAGTTGTCGCGGGAATTGTTCCATGGATCATGGGAGGAATGTATTTCTGGGTCTCTACTAACAACATCGCAGATTCGATTCCGGCCTACGCGCAATTCGGCTTCTTGCTGACCTTCTTATTCTTCAACACCTTCGCCATAAACATGTGGCTGCAGTACAAGAAGGTCGGCAAGTGGAAGCTCTACGAGTTTGGAGAAAAGGGCTACATAGTTCTGAGCTTGGTATCCAAATCGATACTTGCATGGGTAGTAGTAATCGGAACTCTCAACGTCTAAGCCCCAGCGGTTAGACGCGACCCACCAGTCGAAAATCTTGGTACGCCCCAGGGCTTGAACCCGGAACCCACTGATTAAGAGTCAGTATGCTTATGCCCCGATTGCCCCGTAATAGCGGGCTTTTGTTGATCGCTTGCTGCCTTTCGTGCCCAATACGTGCCCAACGCAAAAGATCCCGGGTGTGAATAACTATCTGCAAGGCCTTGAATTGATCACGATGTTTTGCCCTTATGAAATGCGAATTGTGCAATGAAAGCTTGCCTTTACATTCCCGCAATCTTGACGGCCTTTGGGTTTGGTGCTGCACGTATTGCGATCTAGGCACCCTTTTTTCGAGCGACCCGCCCCCACCCCGCGCAAGCACTCAAATTTTCACGCACTCGACAGATTATTTGGAATACCGGTTAGTCTGCCAATTTAGAAAAAAGGGGGGGTACAAATGGCTCTTGTGAAGTGTGCTGAGTGCGGCAAGGAAGTAAGTGAGGCGGCCCGCGAATGGCCAAGCTGCGGCTACTCGTCCGGTTCTTATGGGGGGAGAAAATCTAAAGGACTTGCGATATTCCTTGCATTCTTTTTTGGGGGACTCGGGATTCATAAGTTTTACCTAGGCAAACCCGGACTTGAACCGGGAACCCGCTAACTAAGAGTCAGTGCGACTACGCCCCGCTTACCTTGCAATGGCGGACTTGTAACTCAACTCGCTTGGACTTCGCGCCCAATTAGATGGCCTTGCACTTGCACACTGGGACTACTGGGTAATCTCACCTGGTGCCCACTTGTTCACTAACTCGAGGATGTAGTTACTTGGAGCACCGCCACTAACTGGAAGTGAAATCGGGACCCTGTTTTGAATCACAAACGGGGCGGGAAATGAGCCAAATTGGTCGACTTTTAATTCAAGAGCCTTGAAATCATACTTTTGGAGCAGCGTCGATTCTCTCTCCACTATGTGTTTCGGCCCTCCGTGTGCGATTTGTCCAACTAGCTCTCCCCGCAGATTCACAACAGCGGAGCCACTGGCCCCGCTGTCAGCCGGCAAGTGGTAGGACTGCATTGTGCGATTGAAGTAACTCGCAGAATGAAAACTGCCAACAGATGTCACAAACGGTCCAGTCCTGGACATGTTTGCGGGGTGGCCCACTGTTATCAGCGGTTCAAACTGCTGGAGCTCTGAGGAATCCGCAAATTTTACGGGAGACACACTCATCGGCTTGTCGGTCCTAAATAGAGCTACATCGCCTCGCTCCAACCCAGTCTCGTTGCCTCCTATGTCGCCGTAAATTTCTTCGTATTGCGGGCTCAGAAACTCTTCGCCGTCAATGGAGCTCTTTCCAACTAGTGTGACAACAAATTCCTCTCCCGAGTAGGTCTTCACCGCCGACCTATCACGAACATTCAAATTCGGCACGCAGTGATCGTTTGTCACAATCAACCTGTCGGAAATGGCGAAGCCAGTGCAGTAGCAAGGAACTGAGAAGTCTGTGTTTTCAGTGTTCGCCTTGCAGCTTTCACATCCAACCTCTTTGATCATCATCACAGTGGCCTGTCGCAGGTGATCTATGGCAGGTGTATCAAATTCAGACAGAGGAAAGCCGGAAACGGTTAACCCTTCATCGAAGATTGGAATTTCAAAACTGTCTATATCGGCGGCTCGAAGTTTTGGCCACCGCAGGGAGCTCAGGTCGTACTGAGGAGTTTGGGTTGTGCGCTCAACCCCAAAACTTGCCATTGCCCGCTGATCCACAGGGCCAACGATGTTGCCAACTGCGAGCTTGGAGCCGTCAGCATAAAAGTTCGATAGCACGCCTAGGGCATTTCGGTTCGTGCTTGCTGCGTTTGCCGGACACGCGCTGTCGACTGCCACATTCGGGGAAGCTGAACTGCCGATTGTTCCGACCACCTGTCCTTGGTTGTTAAGTATTGGCCCCCCGAGGCTACCGATGTCACTGTAGTGAGCTAGGAAGAATTGACCTGGCTCCGCGCTGGAAGGATTTTGATTATAGGAGCAGAACCCTGCGTCAGCATTGGTGAGCTGCCATGAACCACTCGGCCTAAGCGCCTTTTCTGGATGGTGAATAGTGACGGTTTCACCGAGTTCTTGAACTTTGCTGTCGGCAATTGGCAGGGGCAAGAATACTGTTTGACCGATCGGCCACGGCTCCCACTGAGAGAAGGGTTGGGTGCGGTCATCGGTTCGAGACACCAGGCGAACTAAAGCGCGGTTACCGTAATCATCCATCGGGAGGAACTCGGACTCGTTTTTCCATATGACCTCCCCAAGTGCCCAGCTTCCGTCAAAAAGCTGAAGTACAGGCCCTCCCCCCGCACGAACGTCAAGGCCAGGTGAGCCGCCGGTGAGGTTGGCA
>Ga0209199_1002686_pt1 | contig 18618 bp, 21 predicted proteins | sample COGITO_mtgs_1105_7_FD_184805 | JGI IMG/M metagenome (GOLD analysis project Ga0209199, IMG submission 184805) | Pelagic marine microbial communities from North Sea - COGITO_mtgs_110523 (SPAdes) (version 2) | ecosystem: Environmental > Aquatic > Marine > Epipelagic ...
ATGATATAGCACAAGAGACAGACTCTCAAGTGTCTGGCAGTCTCTAATTAGTGAGGGAGGATTAAGTTCCTCTCTCTCTTAAAACTAAGGACTAAAAATAGGGTCCCCTTATGACCCCCGACCCTTTCCTATATTAATCTTTAAATATATCTTAAGACACTTTATGTATTAGTGTTTTTAGTTATAATTAATTAAACAATAACAACAAAAGGAGAACTATAATGGCTCTTATTAAGACTGCGGCTAATACGCAGAAACGTGGTGTTGAGACTCCTAGTGCTTCTTATTTGTCACTAAAACCACTCTGGAAGAAAGCTCGTGCTGTACTTCAAGGTGAAGCTCACGCTAAAGCCCACGACGAATATATTGAACAAGATTACTCAAACTTACTATTGCCTTTTAGCCCTAGTATGTCACAAGCACAATACGACTTCTACAAATCAGAGGGTGAACTACCGGGTTTAACAACTCAGTATGCTCGTGTGTTGATTAGTGCTTTATTACGTAAACCATCTACACTAACTTTACCAGAAGAATTAGATTCTGTTAATGCTTATGACTGGATTACAAAAGATATTACCCTTGATGGTGCATCTCTATTTAACTTTTTAGATGCCGCTATATGGGAAGAACTACAAACATCTCGTGCTTGGGTTTATATTGATAGACCTACTGTTTCTGATGCTGAATTAGAAATGATGACACCAGAAGAGAGAATGATGATTTCTCCTTACCCTGTGTTAATCAAAGCAGAGAATGTTATTAACGTACAAGTTAAAACACACCCAGTAACTCGTGTTAAATCATTATCACGTTGGACTACAAGATACATCACAGAAGAATACTCTGATGAGAACCCTTGGCATCCTAACTATGTTGATACTGTTTGTGACCATTACCTTGATGAAGGCGGTTTCTTAGTATTAGATTACTATAAGAAGTCTCATGGCTCACACGAAGTAGAATCACTGAATGGTGTTATACAACAAGAATACGAAGATTCCGCTGATGGTGGATTCCAAAAATATGATACAGTTTATCCAATGAAGTTTGGTGAGCGCTTAGACAGAATACCTGCTTTCCCTTTAAACGGACAGTTAGAACCTGTTGAGCCAGTACTAATGCCTTTGATAGACAGAGAAGTTGCTTTATACAACAAAGTGTCTCGTCGTAACCACCTACTAATGGGTGCCGCTACTTACACTCCTGTTGTTCAATCAGATATGACTGATGAAGAGTTCGAAGAACTAGTAGGCGCAGGTTTAGGTACTTGGCTACGTGTTCGTAAAGATGAGAGTATAACAGTATTAGAAACACCTACTGGTGCATTATCAGACATGGACAGAGCTATTGAAGCTACTGTTACTGAAATGGCTAAGATGGGTATTCGTATGTTATCTCCAGAGCAAGCCGCTTCGGGTGTTGCTTTAGAGATTCGTAATGCTTCTCAAACTGCTCAGTTAGGAACAATGAACGCTAAGATATCTGGCACTATGCAAGAGATACTAGCATTTATGATTAACTGGAAATACGATAGTGATTACACAGGTAACGATATCGAATTCCAACTATCTGCTGACTTCGCCGCTACTGTAGGTGGAGAAGGCTCTATGCGTCTAGTTTCAGAATGGTACCAATCTGGTATTATTTCTAGAGACACGTTTATTAACATTGCTAAGTACAATGACTTCTTACCGGCTGATTATGACGATGAAGAAGCTGTTCAAGCAATACAAACAGACCCATTGACAAACACGCCTAGTGATGATGAAATCAATCTAGACGAAGAATAAACATTCTGGTCTCCCTTCGGGGAGGCCGACTACATCCACGAATTATAGTAATGGAGAAATACTATGTCAATCAATGAAAAGATATTTGATAGGATAGTTGACCACAATGGCGACATCCGCTTATATGAGAACGGTGTTCAGAAAAAGAACCGTGTCATAATTAAGAAACACAGAAAGAATTTGAGAGACCTCTTGAAAGGGGATATCCGTGCTGACGTGAAACCAGAAGTAACTCGCTTCGGAAAAGAACTACTTGCTCACAAAGATAAGAGCATTAAAGAGTTCTCCAACTCACAACGGGTCTTTCACAAGAATAACCTCGATGCTGAACTAAAGAAGTTCTATCGAGTACAGAAGCCTAAGACTAAAGCGCTTCTAGCAGAAATAACAGGACCACAGATTAAAGGTGTTAAGACTCTTAAGAAGAATACCTCCAACATAGCGGCAGGTGAATTGGTTCGAATACAACAAAAAGTTAAAGGTGGATTAGCCAAGGGTTTAACCCAGAATGAAATTATTTCAGATGTTATGAAAACAACTAAGATAACAGAACATCAGGCAAAGACACTAACAAGGACATCGATTACTACAACACAAACAAATGCGTTGAATCAAGTAATGGAAGCTAATGCAGAAGTAGTAAAAGGTTATATGTTTACTGCTATATTAGATGGTCGTACAAGTGCGATTTGTTCTTATCATAACGGACAATTATATGATATCGATGACAGACGTTATCAGCCTCCTTTACACTGGAACTGTCGTTCTACAATGGTGCCAGTCATTAAAGCTAAAGATGAGCTTGAAGCAATTAAATCAAAGAATATTAAATCTAGAAATCTTAAGAAAGTTAGGTCATCAGAACTTGATGGCAAAACTAGTAAAATTAAAGACTACACAACATGGTTGCGAAGACAAGGAACAGATGTTCAAGTAAAGCAATTAGGCGGTGAAAGACAAGCCAAGCTATTTCAATCAGGTCGGCTTAAAGCTTCTGAGTTTGTTTCTCCTTTAGGGAAAGCATTATCTCTACAGGGCTTAATGCGACGTGGTAATAAAACAGTTAAGAGACCTACAGCTAAAAATGATAGTGTTATAAGTTTAGACTTTAATACTCCTGATGAGCTAATGACCTCTAAATCTAATACAGCGGCTTTGAAAGCACACTTTAAGAATGATGCGGCTGAGAATGCTCAAGCATTAGCTTTGACTGATTTTAAAGGTAACTCTTTATCTCAAAAGCAAAGTAGTAGAAGAGCATTTAAGAACAACCGTGATGGTGCTGTGATGAACGCTGAAGGTGCTGACTATACATCTGGCGCGGGAAGACATCTACAGATTCAAGAGCCTGATATTCTTACTGAGCGTTTAGCTAAAGTAACTGCTAGTGACAGTCTTACCGATACACAAAAGAATTACATTACAAACTTTGTTGATGACTTAGGCAGAGATATATCTATCAATCAACGCTCTGTTATTACAGACGTTATGAGACAAACATTTACACGATACAACTCCTCTGGAGAAGCGTGGGGTAAACCTACTTCTGTATTCAGGAAGTTCACACTTAACTCTGTACAAGACTTGGGTACGTTAATGTTTAACCGTTCAGCTGATAGAGGTAAATTATTTGGTGGTTTAACTACTGCTTTAGATAATGACCCTGCAGTATTTATCTATAACAAGAGATACACTATTGGTGAACTAATTGATTCTCAGATTGCAGACAACAGATACATTGATACATGGCGTGGTACAGAAGGTGCTAAACTAGCTAGAAAAGCTTACTTCAGTAATAAAGCTCCTATAGCGGCGTACACTCAACCTATTATTAATCGCTATCCTTCTATGACTAACCTTAAGAATAAACTTATTGATAACATTCCGGGCGTAAAGCAAAAGAGAAAGCTACAAGCTTTATTTGCTAAGAAGCCTCCAAGTGATTCTTGGTTCACAGGCCAGTTGGCTAAACTAAGAGGTAACACTCGTGAGCTATTAGACTTGGAATTCTTATATGCTAGGAAAAGAGCCAAAGCTAAACTTGCTTTAAAAGATAAGTCTATTAACGCTACTGCTAAAGCTATTGAAGCTATTGCTAAAGCTGATGGTGCTGACTATGATATGTTAGCTATTAAGATTGGCCAGTTGTTTGATGATGAATTAGGTGATTTAAATTTATTCCGTTCTAAGACTCTTAAAGAGTTCCATAGAGATGGTAGTAAGATAATTGCTTCCTTTGAGAAACAAGGAATGGTTCGTACTACAACAATAAGAGATATTGGCACATCTTCTCCTATAGACTTGATGACAGGGAGACCAGTTAGTAATACCGCTATGCGTGGTGTTAATGTAACTAGGCAACTTACTGTTGTTAATGGTCCAATGAGACAGCTACAGATAGCTTCAGAGAAAGCCCGTACAGCAAGACGATTCGGTTATCACGATAACAAGAATAAAGTTTATGCTAGAGCAGGTTCTAAAGAGTTCTATGATGCTCGTGGTAGGAAGACTAGTATGCCAGTTGTATCTGAAAAGGTTTATAGAGATTATGACCCTGCCCAGATAGACCGTGATTTGGCTAAGATGCTTAATCATGCTAACTCAGTTAAGTATGAAGTTGACCCTGAGTTCTTTGACTTTACAGAACGCCTTATTTACTTTAAAGATAAACGCGGTGAAGCCAAGAAGTGGGACGACATCAATGAAATGAAGAAGCTCTTTATTGGTCGTGGTAATGATGGTCGTGGTGTTATGGCTACAGCCAAATACTACAGACAAAAAGGACAATCATTCTCTGTTGATGCTTCAATAGATTTCCGAGGACGTGTTTATCATCGTGGTTTACTTACACCTACTAAGGGTGAGGCTGTTAGACCTTTCTTAAACACTGCTAAAGAGATTGCTATTAATGCTGATGCTGTAGAAGAACTACAAGTACAAATTGGTGCACTTATTGGTAATCCTCTAAACACATTAACTAATCAAGGTAGAATAAAAGCTTTTAAAGACAATCAAAAGAACTTACTAGAAATAGGTGAGGCTATGATGTCTCCAACACAACCAGACAGACGTATCAAAGAATTCTTATCTAACCCTCTTGTAGCGGTTACTGAAGATAAGGAAGTTGGTAAGTTAGCTAGACTAGCTCTTGAGTATACTCGTATACATAAGCACATGAATGGTGAAATGGTTACTAATAAGTCTTTATGGACTAACGCACAACGACAAAGACTAGCACAATACAAAACAAAGATGATGATAGAAAACGATGCTTCCTCTAGTGGAGCGCAAATTATATCTTTATCTACAGGTGACAGAGCTTCTGCTGAGTTATCTAATGTATTACAAACATCAAAGAAACAAAGACTCTATGATGAGATTGCTAAACGTACTGTTGATGATGCTGAATTCCTAGCTATACCTGAATTAGCTGAGATGGATTTAGATTGGACTGACTTAATGAAAGCGGCAAAGAATCAAAACATGGTTGCCTTCTATGGTGCCGGTGATGCTACTAAGTCTGCTAATGTTGCTAATCAGTTTGCTAAAGTTCTTGCTAAGAAAGGCAAGATAGCTATATCTACTAAAGAGGTTGACAAGTTTAAGAAAGCTATAGATGCTAAGATAAGCTTTGAAATGGATAGAAAGAATTGGTCTCGAATCGATGAATTACGAGATATCAAGAAACAAGTGGTATTATCTTCTAAAGAAGGTAGTTCCATCACTGACTCACTATATGAAACTGCTCGTGCAGAGTTCAGAGACGGTGTAAAGAATTCCGAGGACATGCACATGTTCTTAGCTAAACTTAAAGATGAATCTGGTGACTTAATTGGTACAAGATTGTTTGATAAGATATCTAAGATTATGAGTGCTAAACTCGAAGAAGAGGTTCCTGTTACTGGTAAATTTATCAAGTTCTGGAAAGACGTTGCAAAAGATTATGTTGCAGAGTCTGGGTCAGTTGACATCCCATGGGTGACATTTGACGGTAAGAAAATGATGCAAAGATACCGAGTGAAAGAACAGACAAGAATAGACTTTAAAGACCCTGTTACCGGGGAAAAAGTCTTCAACATTTATGAAGCACCATCAAAAGACGGTAAACTAATGTCGCAAGCCAGTATACAGGATGCGTCAATAGGTCTTGGTGTTAATGGCAATCACAGCAATGATGCGGCGATTGTTAGACAATTCCACCTTTGGGGGAAGAAGAATAACGTAGATACTGGAACAATCCATGATGCGTTCTTCTCGAACCTTGGTGAAGCGGTTCCCGCTAAATCGGCCTTAAGACAAATCTATGCAGATGCGTTAAAACGAGGCACGATTAAACAGACATTGGCAGAGATGCGAAAATCTGGTATGTCAAGGGCGACATATAATAAATACTATCAAAGAGCAATAGACGACGGATTAATAGACCCACCAAATAAAATTACTCCGAAAGAGTTGCTAGAACCTATACGAGACGGAAACGACTGGTATGGAATCGGTCCATAGATATTTGTAATAGCTATATGACCACTAAACAAACAAACGAGTCTGTGACTCAAATATATACATCAACCCAAGCTGTGCTTGAAAGGAAATAAAATGAGCGATAATCAAATCGAAGAAAACGTAACACCAGTAGAAACACCTGTTGTTGAAGAAGTAATTACTACAGAAGAACCAGCTACACCAGAAGCTCCTAAAGACGACATCGAGTCAATCGTAGAAGAACGATTAGCTAAGATGAAAGCTAACATGGACCGTATGGCTAGTGAGCGTGATGAAGCACTTAAACTTAAAGTCGAACTAGAGTCTAAACAAAAAGAAGAAACTATAGCTCGAATGAAAGAAGAAGGCAAATTACAAGAAGCTCTTGAAATGGAACTTGCTGAAGCAAAAGCTAAACTAGATGTCTACGCAGTAGAAACAACTAAGTTAAAGCGTGATGGTGTCTTAAATGACGCATTAGCCGGCATGGAATTCCGCAACGATAAGTCTCGTGACATGGCTCGCAGAGAAATTGTTGACCAATTGGTTCAAAACGAAGAGGGTGCATGGGTGCACTCAACAGGTTCAAATATTCGTGACTACGTAGAAGCTTATTCTAAGTCCGAAGATAACTCATTCTTGTTCCGTGTTAAATCTAACACAGGTGCAGGTACAGGCAATCCAGCTGGAGCGCCTTCGACTGACAGTGCCAAATCTATTGGCGAAATGTCAACTCAAGAAATTCTAGCTCTTGCCTCAAAAGGTAAACTAGGTAACTTTAATATCTAAAAACTAACGCCAATATTGGCACATAAGGAAAAACAAAATGGCTATTACAAACACAGATTTTCAGAACATTGCTCTTGCAATCTCTGCTTACTCAGACGAAGCTTACACAACAGCTAAGAAATTAAACGGAACAGGCATCGTTGCCGCTGACCAAAGAATTGACGCTTCAGGCGAATCTTTCGTAGGACAATTCCGTTGGTACAAACCTCTAGCGTCAACAGTGAACGTTGCTTCATTGTCTTCTGCTACAGACGGTACATACACAGACATCGCAACAGACGTTGCTAACTTCGTGAAAACAGTTCGTACATTCGGTGCAGAGCAAGTTAACATGCAAGAAGTAGTATCTAAGCAAGACGGTCTAGCGAAAATCGCTCGTGACTTTGCTGAAGTACGTGCACAAGACGAGCATGACGCATTGTTGTCAGTTCTTAAAGGTGTAACAGCTTCAGAAGTTGCTTTAGGCGACTTAGGTGGAACTGGTAACGGCGGAATCATCGATTTCGACACAGACGCAGACGCGGCGGCTACTGGTTTCTTCATGGACGTTAACGCATTAGGTTTACACGGTGCGGCGGCTACTGGTTCTTCAGATGCTCGTAAATTGTTTGATTCATCAGCAATGGGTGCGGCTCGTGGTGAGCGTTTATTCCGTTCTGTTGGAGCGGCATTCAAAGACTACGAACCAGATTTCATGTACATGGTTACTTCACCAGAAGTTATGGCTGAAATGAGAGCGGCTAACTTGGTAGACGAAGACCGTATCAAAGACGGCAACCTTGAGTTCTCAACAGTATTCGGTGGAAAATTCCGTCTAGTAATGACTCGTGCGAACCAAATGATTTCAGGTGCGGCTTCAGGCGACTTGAACGCTCAATCAACTAAGTGTTCATACATCATCAAGCCGGGTTCAGTTGCGGCAACAGCAATCAACATGCCAACTCCAGTAGAAGTAGACCGTGCGGCGGCTTCTTACTTAGGTGGTGGTTCAACTAACGTTTGGTATCGCTGGGGCTACATCAACCACCCAATGGGTTACGACTGGGCTGGTGCATCAAATGCATTCGCAACTAACGCAACTCTTGGCGCGGCTGGTTCTTACACACGTAAAATGGATAGCTTGAACTTAGGTATCCTACCAATATTCCACGCATAAATAAAAGGAGGAACTAATGGCTCTGGTTCTTAATACAAACAGTTACGTAGAAACAGCAGACGCTGATGACTACTTTGAAACTCGTATTGACAGTGCCAACTGGTTTGACGCTGATGACGAAATCAAGGAACAAGCAATTGTTACAGCTAGTTTACTAGTTGATGATAATTCTTGGATTGGTTCTGCTGTTAGTTCCTCACAAGCTTTGGCTTGGCCTCGTAAGAACGCTATATACAATGATTCTCGATTAGGGATGACTATAACTATAGCCGAAGACGAGGTCCCAAGTCGTGTTAAAGTAGCTGTCTACGAACAGGCTTTACATCTGATAAACAACGAAGATTTATTAATGGGTACTACTCAAACTTTTGAAAGTATTTCTGTTGGTTCAATCTCTATATCAGATAGCAACAATGACGTTACTAGAACTCCAATTAAGTCAACACAAGCAACTAAATCTATAAGACCCTTACTAGTTAAAGGTTCTGTAGGTCAGGGAGCAGGTTGGTGGAGGGCTAACTAATGTCAATGAAGGCTAGAGTAAAGGCCGCAGTAGATAAGGCTTTTCTTGCTATAGGAGACTTAGCGGTTTCTGCAACTTTATCCAGCAATACTTCAAGTGGTTATGATTTTGCTTCTGGCAGTATCACAACAACTGCATCTTCTAAAATAGTTAAGGTAGTACTCGAATCCAAAACTAAGCCAACAGGCGACTCAACAACTGCGAAAGCAATGATGAAGTCTGGAACAGCAATAGGCGGATACGATACCTTAACCATAGGTACTGACGTATACAACATATCTGAGTTTACTGATGACGGGTTTGTAATAACCTTATCATTAGGAAAGGAAGGTTGCTAATGTATAACTTAATACTTAGAGATGTAGAAGGCGTTTTCGCCTCAACTACTTGGACTTCTAATAGTATTCCAACTTACCCTGTTGACTATCAAGGGTGTAAGGGTGGAACTAATGGAGAATATGCAATGGTTTCTGTGTTACCTTCGAGTAGCGAAAACTATGCATATGGGGTAAGTAAGCAGTCTACAGGTCTTGTAGCAGTAAAATTGTTTGCAAAGAGCGGTGAAGGTCAGGGAAGATTTATGGCTATGGCCGACTTACTTGACATCGTTCTTGACAACAAAACACTACCTAACGGTACAAAGCTTGGAACATCATATTTAACAGTGGAGGGGGTAGACCCTTCGAACAAAGCACTTTCGAGTGCATCTTACATAATTCCATTTACACATTACGGAGAATAACAAATGGCACACATATCATCATTGGGTGCGGGTATCTTCACATACCTCGACATCTTCAAAGGCACAATACCTGCTTCTACTGATACAGTAGCAGAATGTGCGGCGCTATTCGTAGGCACAGTTGACGGAACTGCAGACGCAGACCACGTCCGTATGCCTTCAGTGCGTGAATTCCCATCAATCGGCACACCTGCAAACATCGTGAACGTTCCTGTTTACGGTCAGAAGACATCTTCACAGGTTCAAGGTCAAGCAGATGCTCCTACATTAGAAGTAACTGTTAACTACGTTGCTGACGACATGACAGAAATCCACAACTTAGTTGGAACTGACTGTGTATTCCGTTTCATGATGGCTTCTCAAGCTGTTACTGAAGACGAAGGCGCATCAGCTACTTTAGCAGTAAACAACACAGAGTTTTACTTCTTAGGTAAAATCGAAGCTATCTTGGTTAACCCTGCATTAACAGACGCAACAACTGCAACTGTTACTTTGTCAGCACAATCAGATTTCTTTGGTCCAGCTACACTAGCACCTTAATAGAATAACGGGGTTCCTCTTCGGAGGAGCCTCACTAAACAAGAGAGTTAACAATGGATAAACCATTTAGTAAAGCTTTTGTCATGAGGACAACTTTTCGCCACATGCGCAGAAGTGTAGATATAAGTATTCGCAAATCGTTTGAGAGATTTAAAGACTTTGATAATGAGTCAACAACAGGTCGTGAGATTATGGAGACATTAAGTGTTCTACATACAGTACGAAAAATGTTAGACGACTTTCAAGCAAACAACCCAGAACTATTTTCAGAAAAAGATAAATTAAATTAATAGGAACAAAACAATGAAACATCTCGTTGGAAAAGCAATAACAGAAAAAGTCCCATTCATGGGCGATGAAGTAGAAGTAAAGAAACTAACTGTTGGTGAGATTTTATCACTACAGAAAGTAATAGCTAAAGTAGGCAACAGTGAAGATGCCGCAAAGCAAATCGGACTCCTTCGTGAAATAATTAAAGTAGCAGTATTAGGTGCTGATGAATTATCAGACGAAGACTTTGATACATTCCCTATCGAAGAACTAAACAAATTATCTACAAAAGTAATGGCATTATCTGGTTTATCGGGTGATGAAGAAGCGGGAAACTAACTCGTTCTGAAGAAACTATATTTGAAATTGCGTATGAGTTAAAGATGCCTGTATATAAGTTACGGGAGGAAATGCCTTATACCGAACTTCTTCAGTGGGTAGAGTATTTTAAAAGAAGACCTATAGGCTACAAGGAAGACCAACGTTCTTTCTTAAACTTACAGGCACAAGGTTTCAAAGGTAAACCTGAAGACGTGTTTGCTACACTTAAGCAAATGAAAGATAATACTCCAGCTGAAGTTAGAGCATTGCCAAAAGGCAAGTTCCTAGAAATGATGATGAAGTCTAAAGATAAAGACGACTCTGGTTGGACCCCACCTTGGATGAACGATGGCAAAAAATAATAGTTTAGTCTCTTTGGAGATTGTGGATTTTAGGCAAGAGATGGAACGGTTAGACCGTGAACTCAAAGAAGTTGCCAATAAAGAAATAGAAGACTTAATACACTATGGAACAGACCAGCTTAAGATAGTAACCCCCGTTGATGAGGGTAATGCTCGTATGGGTTGGTTTGATGAAATAGAGAAAAACAGATATGGCGGCTTTAGTGGTGGCAATATCATAAACGAAGTAGAATACATAGGCAGACTAAATGCCGGATGGAGTAAACAAGCTCCTAAATACTTTATAGAACAAACACTAGTTAAAATCGGCGTTATTACCCCAAGCTGATTAATATATTATGCCCTCGATGGCTTCTCCGAAATGTGAGAAACTTATCGGGGGCTTTTTTATTATAGGAGACACACACAATGAGTGGTGTAAAAATTCGGGTAAGAGCAGATGCGGCTCAAGCCCAAAGAGAAATAGGTAAGGTAGAAAAAGCGGTTGTTAATCTAGACAAACGTGCTACTAATACCGCAAAGGCATTCAGAAACCTAGCATTAGGTATTACTGCGGCTTTTACGGGTGGTGCTTTAACTAAGAGTATTACTAAGAGTGCAGACTCAATGACAGATTTTGGTAACAGAGTTAATCTTGTTACTAGAGATGTTCAGAAAACAAAAGTGGTTATGGACGAATTGTTCAAGATAGCCTCTAGGTCTCGTGGTAGTGTAGATGCCGCCGCTGAGACATTTAACCGATTTGGTTTAGCACTACAGGACTCTAATAAGCCTGTTGCTGAATTACTAAAAGTAACTGAAGCAGTACAAAAGGCCGCTGTGATATCAGGCTCTGGTGCACAATCAGCTAAAGCCGCTATCGTACAGTTAGGTCAGGGCTTAGCCTCTGGTCAGTTACGTGGACAAGAATTAAACTCAGTATTAGAACAGATGCCAAGATTGGCAAAGGCTATTGCTGACGGTATGGGCATACCTTTTGGTAAGCTACGTGAAGAAGCTATGGCAGGGAAGATTACTGCTGAAGCTGTTTATGCGGCTATCTTAAGTGGTGCTGAAGAAATAGACTCAGAGTTTAACACTCTTAATGCTACTGTAGGTGGCCTAGCTACTGTGTTTGGTAATGAATGGACAAGAGCCATTGCTAACCTAGACAAAGCTATAGGTACGTCTGAAGGTATTAAAGATGGTATACTGTTTGCTACTCTTGCTATTAAAAGCTTTGGTGAGAACATTATATCCTTTGCTACACTAGTATCAGGTGAGTTGTTGTTAGCTAAACTCTCAGTTCAAAGATTTGCTAGAGACGTGGGTTCATTCCTTAAAGGATTGTTCTCAGCTGACCTAGACACAGAACAAATAAGTAAGAACATTATTGAAGGCTTTGATAAAGCAAAAGCTAAAGTTAAAAAGGGATTTAAAATCTCTGTAGACTTTGTTGTTGAAAAAGTAGACCTACTAACACAAATGTTCCCAAGCATGGGTACTGCATTAACTGCTGTTAAAACCTTCGGTGAGAATATCACTAAAGTGTTTAAGAACTTGTGGAGTGCTATTGTTGGTAATTCTTATTGGACAGGCATATTTGACCCTAGCCACATGGAACCGGGACAGACACTCGCTATAGGTAGTAGTATACGACGATTCCTAGACAAACCTCTTGACGAAATTAAGTTGTGGGGTTCTGCTTTAGTACAAACCTTTGACAATATAAGCTTTGAAATTTATGATAGATGGCTTATGACTGTTACTTCTATAAGAGAGGTTGGCTTTGCTAACACTTTAAAGATTGAAGTAAACAAATCAAAAGGCATACTAGGTAGACTTTCTAACGCTTTCTCAAATGCTTCTTTCGAGATATATGACACATGGCAAGGTCTTGTTACTAGTGTTAACGAAATAGGATTAAAACCTACTGTAAACTTAACTGTAGAAAAGCTATGGACTGCTTCATTAAGAAGAATGGGTACAGCATGGGATACGTTTAACTTAACGTTAACCGAGGCTTCTGGTTCTGATGAATCATTATTCCCTTCTGCGGCGACAATGGGTGTTAAGTTTGATGCGGCGATAAAGAAAGTTAAAGACAATTTTAACTCGTTTGTTACTTTGTTAAACAACACAAGTATTGTGATAGGTGCTAAAGGCGTATCTAGTTCTTTAAAAGAAAACTTTGATACAATAGTAGAAGACTTTAAATCATACTTAGACTTTGAAGGTGATGTTGCGGGTGCTTTATTTGCAGGTGCTATGCTAGCGGCCTTTAACACAAGCATAAGAAAATTCTTATTTGCTAACGCTATAGGCGCGGCTTTATTAGCTTCTGTTGTTTCACTACAAGATAACCCAGAATTCCAAGAATCAGTTAAAGCAACAGCTAGAGGCTTTGGTAAGCTATTGGGCAAGTATCTTGAAGACGGTGAAGGTGGTTTAGTAGAAAATATTCTATCAGGAATAGTAAAACTAGCTAGCTCTATTGGTACTGGTTTTATAGACGGAATGTTTGGAGAAGACTTTAACTCTAAGTTTGCAGACGTTCTTGCAACTTCAATTACTTTAGTTATAGGTGCTTTTGTACTAAGTGCTAAAGCCAGAGCAGGTTTAGTTGCTATGGGCGTAATGATGGCGAAATTTATCTTTGGTCTTTCTGCTAGAGGTATTCTTGCTACAAGATTGGGTAATCAATTATTTCATGGTATGACTGCCGCCGGTAAGAAAGCTAGAGTTAAATCAGGAGCAAAAAGCTTAGGTGCCAAAGTAGGCGCTATTGCTGGTAAATCTTTAAATGCCGCTATGATGGCAGGGCTAGTTCAATCAAGCGCTGACGCTTTAATCGATGACGATGCTTTTAATGGTTTTGGAGAAACTCTTGACGGTGCTATAGGTGGTGCCGCTCTAGGTGGACAACTTGGACTTATGATAGCTGGACCTCTTGGTGCGGCAATTGGTGCGGCAGTTGGTGGTGTAGGTGGTTTCTTAATTGATGCACTTAACAATCCAGATGTAGTAGCTAAGTTAAAAGGTATATGGGACAGTGCTATGGCATTGTTTGACAAGTATGTCATACAAGCGCCTGTTACTTTAGGCAAGAACATACTACAAGGCTTTAAAGATGCTTGGGCATGGTTGTCTGGGAAACTAGATACTGTTAAAGCCTTCTTTGGTTTTAATAATGGTGAAACAAGCTCAGACGGTAGTAGACTAGTAATACAACCGGGAGAAACAGCACAGGAATACCAAGAGAGAATGAAGAACTTCTCTACAGGTGGTCCAGTAAGTGGTGTCGGTACAGGTACTTCTGATGACATCCCTGCGATGTTGTCTACAGGTGAGTACGTGATGAAGCAATCTGCTGTACAGAAGTTTGGTACAGGCTATATGGATGCTATTAACCGAGGAGTAATGCCTAAGTTTAGAAACCAAGGTGGCCCAATGGGTCGTCGTGCTTTCACAGGACTAGGTATAACAGGACAAAGCAACAGACTAGCTATAGAACTAATCAGAGCACAAGCAGATGGTCGAGAAGATGACCAGTTTGACATCATTGAACAGCTTAAACTTCTTAACAACCTTAATCAATCACAAGTTGATTTATTAACAGAAGGTGGTGAGAAGAATGTTGTTGAAGGTCTTAAAGACACTGACGAAGGCGCTACTAAGGTAGCTCAAAGTTATGCTGAGAACTTCTCTAATGCGTTTAAGAACGGTCTTTCAGAAGTACTACATGGTGGTGATTTGAAAGAAGTCCTTACTGGATTGTTAGATAACTTTACTTCTTCAGTAATTGACTCTTTTGCGTCTAGCTTCACAGAAACTGCTATGGAAAACTTAATGCCTATGATGACTGACCTTTTCAAAGGTATCGGCAACATCGGTGGCAGTGCTGGTGGTGGCTTCGACATAGGTGGCATGATTACTAAAGGCATAAGCTTCTTTTCAGGATTTGGAATGGCTCAAGGTGGTACTGTACCCTCTACGTCTTTCTCACAAGCAGGAAAAGACTCTGTCCCAGCAATGTTAATGCCGGGTGAAATGGTATTGTCTAAGAACGCTGTTAGAAACATGAATTCTCAAAACAACTCATCACAACAGTCATTTAACATAAACGTGCAAGGTGACGTATCACGACAAACTCGTAAAGAGATTGTTAAGATGATGCCTCAAATTGCTGGTGGTGTTAATGCACAAAATAAAGAAAGTAATTTCAGAAAATAAATACAACGGTCATCCCTTCGGGGGTGGCCTTTTTTATCAAAACATCGCCTAAAAAAGTGGGGTTTTTTGACCCTCTATAATGAAGAAACCCAAAAGGAGAACACAATGATAATCGCAACTTTAATTGCACTAACTTACTTTTACCTACTATATGTATTAGTATTAACACTATATGAAACTTACCGGTCAGATAGACCATAACCTAACGGAGAACAAAATGTTTAAATTTTACAGAGGCACATGCCAACGAGAAGCTAACGAATTAGCACAGGATATTCAAACTCGTAATATCACACACTGGACTGATTCATACGACAACGCCGCTAAATATTCTAAAGGCGCTGTTATTGAAATTGAGATGGATGAATTACCACCTCACTTTAATTCATACTCTGGCATATGTCAGGGCGATGCTACACACGGTACATTCCGTGAGTGGTTACTAACACGAGGATACTTCGAAGGTATCGCTTGTAACTATGTTGAAGAATCAACAGTACACAACCATTAAGGAGATTAAAATGTTTGAATATAATTTTATAGAGGCACTAAACTCAGATACACCAATACTTGACGTAGTCTTTCTACCGTTCTTGCTTGTGTTTCTTGGCTACTGCCTCAGACTACTACTAGCAACCGGTTTTGAAAAAGTATTTCGTATAACGATATTCTTTAAAGGAATACCGATACTCGGACCAATAGCTTGCGTCCTATTCCCTACAGACCTTGGATTACTAGCTAATCTGGGTTTCTATGCAATAGACTTTGTAGCAACAATACAATTAATAATTAAAAGTGTTAAACCTAAGAAGGAGAACAAAAATGCCACTACCAACAAAATCGACGGAAGACCAAGTAATTCGTAACAGAGAATACTTCGACAGGGCTATAATCTTTCAAGGTTGTAGTTCTGTTGGTGGATTCACAGACATCGACGCTTGTTACGATGTAAAAGGAAAAGCACTAATCCTCATAGAAGTTAAACGTGAGGGTTGTGCAATCACTACAGGACAGAAGATACTATTTGAAAGACTTGTAATGTGGTGTCAGAAACCCGTCTATGCTATTACAGCATGGGAGAATACTGATGGTGATATTATCTTAAAAGATTGTATCGTAAAAGAAATCAGGATGAAAGACCCTGAGACCGGCAAATCGACTGTTAAACCTTTTAAGGGTCAGACAGTGAAACAGATTGTCAACTATATCGAAAAGAAACATGGAGTAGCATAATGCTAGCATTCACAGCAACAACCGTAATACTATGTGTAATATTTTATCTTGTAATCACAGACAAAGGAGAAGACTAATGGATATACTTTTAGGAGTAATAATTTTTGTAGCGTTTCTTATTGGAAGCGAAGAATCACCATCACAACGACGAGACCGAGCGGCTCGTAAAAGAAGAAATAAAAAATATTCTAGGTGGTATGACTAATGGAACTATTAACACAATTAATTATCACATGGAATGATGGTGAATACTTAAACACTCAAACTATGATGATGGAAAACGCTTGGGTATGTAGCGATACAATCGGTATTATGTACGATAATCTTTACAGCCAATTTGAAGACAGCATGATGCAGTGTATTGAAACACTAATCCCTGCTTATTCGCCAACACCAACTTTAAGGAGTTTCTAATGGAAAAGAAAACATATTCAATCTATGTAACAATGGAACATCAGACTTGTTGGGAAGTAGAAGCAACTAGTCTAGAAGAAGCAGAGCAACTACATGACTTCGGTCATAGTAAAATGCGATGGAAAATAATAAGTGACATGAACACAACCCATATAGAGGAAGATTAAAATGAATACAGAAAATCCAAATGAAATATCAGCCTACATACTAACAGGTTGGAACACTGAAGTAGAAGTCTTCGGTACACTACACATGCCATCACCTTGGTCTACTTATGATGAGGGCGGTTACTTGTGTATTGAGTTTATGGACGATGCTATAATTGAGGACATTCATTATTTTGATGATTTGTTCGGACATCAAGTAAACTTAACTGAAGGTAACGACTTATACAAACAAGCTTTATCCAATTTGGTTGAAGCACACGAAGACGAAGTTAGAGATAACTTTGAATACATTCATCAACCACATGGAGAATACTTATAATGGATTTAACAACCGTAAACGCCCAAGTCTCTTGTTATATAATAGAGATGACTGGCTTCTTAAACTTTAAACTTCCCTATAATCAAAAGATAGTGGACAACGGTATAAAATTAATGGAACAACTTTCTACAGAAGAATTTAACTCAAAAGTTAATGAAGTACATTCTTGGGTCGAAATAACAATTCAAATCGGAAAAGCAACCTGTGCGCCACTTGGTGTACTACTATAAAGGAGATTAAAATGATTACATTTATATTTACAACATTCGTTTTAGCAATGACAATTACTTGGCTTGTACTACTAGGTTCAGGCAAATAAACTGGGGGTTTTATACCCTCTATAATGAAGAAAACAAAATTCAATCAATTTAGGAATATAAAAATGAAAAATATTATTACAGCAATCGCATTATCAGTAGCAACAGCAACAACAGCTTCAGCTAACATTTGTAATGTAAACCCAAATGCTATAATCGACTATCCGGGATATCACGGCATTCAAAAATCATGGTACGACAAAGGTGAATACTTATTCATGTTTAGCGCAGTATCACATCATGCTGACCCAATCTCATACAAGACTTGGAACAATGTTGAGTCTATTGTTACTCACTATCGTTTAGACAAAGCAACTTGTACTATGTCAGAAATCGAAGTTGTGATTACTGAAAACAAAGAACGCTTCGAAGCACCAGTTGTTGAAGAAATCATCGAAGAAGAAATCGTTGATGAAGATGAAATCATTGTAGATGGAAACGTTACTACAATCACAAGATGGGCTGAACGCTTAAGAGAAGTAGACTATAAATCTGACGGTACTACTTTTGTAGGATTAAAGGTTAACAGAAAGTTTTATACTGTTACTACAGTTACAGACTCATCTGGTAACGTAATATCACGTAATGAAGTTCAAGACGGCTTGCCACTAGGTAGTAAGTTCTGGTCTAAAAAAAGCAAAGACGGTACGTACAAAAGAGGTGACTGGGGACAAGACAATAGCGGTTCAGGTGATGACAAGGTATTCACTACGCATAATTGGAAACAAGTACAAGACGCTAAAAATGCAGACGACATTAAAAGCTTATTAACAAACGGTTATGTTAAGTACACACCTAGTGCAAACCAAGTAAAGCCTAACAGCTGGAAATAATTAACTACAGGGGCGTTCCAATAACGGAGCGTCCCAACCAACCTCAAGGAGAACAAAATGTTTACATTTAAAGAACTAGTAGCGGAAATCAATGCTAAGTGGGAACACACATATATTGATGTCGTTGCAGAACAAGCTGACGTAG